>ERZ791623.207-NODE-207-length-41772-cov-7.201812_pt1 | contig 41772 bp, 26 predicted proteins | sample MGYA00510268_ERZ791623 | MGnify/ENA primary metagenome ERZ791623 (study PRJEB30046, sample SAMN00715216) | human gut metagenome | study: EMG produced TPA metagenomics assembly of the A metagenome-wide association study of gut microbiota in type 2...
TAAGCACGCCGCCAGCGTTCATCCTGAGCCAGAATCGAACCCTCCACAAAAAAACTTCATGAAAAGCATCCGAATAGATGACTCTCAAAACAAAAATTGACGAGCACGTCCTTAAGGAAGGACGCCCTCAAAAAACCTCACCCCTCATCAAACCCTCCCGGGTACCCAACCACCACGACAGGCAATCAGGCGAGGAATGAACTGGCAATCATTGACTATAAAGAAGTAGTACAAACACGCTCTTGAGTTCTCAAACCACCACCACACCAGCCAGACGGGAAACCAACCAGAGGAAGGAACCCGCCGCGCTGAGCGGCAACAGGTGAATAACTTACACGCATGTCCGGATTCACGCAAATCAAGGCGCACAAAAACCCCAGGAATCGGCATAACAGCGCGGTTCCCTCGGCGTGTCGCACAGAGCCCACTTTGCTCTGATGAGGCTAGGTTAACCCCTCAAATGTTTCTGCAAAGCATCAAATCCACTATTCGGCTGGCGTGTCGCGAGAGTTTTCAGCTTGTCGGCCCTGCGTTCATCTCTCGGCAACCACACTGCCGGCGCACAATCGGCGCATGACAGCGCTCCGTCATCGGATTTCGTTCATGAATCGCGGGTATACCTGTAGTTATGACCAAGAAGATTGCTGTATTAACCGGGGCGGGCATTTCCACGTCCGCCGGCATCCCTGATTTCCGCGGTCCGGACGGTGTGTGGACCAAGCATCCTGACCAAATGAGCGTTTACGACATCGATCTGTTCCTGCGCAACAAAGAGGACCGCGAGTACTCCTGGCGCTGGCAAAAGGAATCGCCAGTATGGAATGCGCAGCCCGGCACTGCGCATAAGGCGCTGGTCAAGCTGGAACAAGCCGGCATGCTGACGCTGCTGGCCACGCAGAACTTCGATGCGCTGCATGAGAAGGCCGGCAACAGCGACAACGTCATCGTGAACCTGCACGGCACTATCGGCACCTCGCATTGCATGAAGTGCCATCAGGAATATGCCACGGCGGACATCATGGCCCGTTTGGATGAAGAGCCCGACCCACATTGCCATCGCAAACTGAAGTATCGTGGCGATATGCCGTGCAATGGCATTATCAAAACCGATGTGGTGTATTTCGGTGAGGCGTTGCCGGACGGCGCGATGGAGAAGTCGTACAGTCTGGCCACCAAAGCCGACGAACTATGGGTAATCGGATCGACCCTTGAGGTGTACCCGGCGGCGAGCATTGTGCCGGTGGCCGCGCAGGCGGGCGTGCCCATCACCATTATGAATATGGGTCACACGCAATATGACCATCTTGCGAGCCGCTTGATTCATGAGGATATCGCCGTTGCCCTGCCGAAGTTGGTGGACGAGACGATTGCGGAGAACAAGTAGCCCTCAGCATAACGAAAGCGCCGGTGGGTGGGTTAAGCAACTGATGATTGTCGGTTAACCACCCACCGGCGCTTTTGCGCCACCTCCCGCCAGCGGGAGGTATTGGAGCACACTTCTGCGCGGCTTCCCGCCAGCGGTATTGGAATCAGTAGATGCGCTTGGGCTGGAATCCGGCTTCCCTGAGTGCCGCGAGGATGCGGTCGATGTGCTCGGGGCCGTTGGTCTCGACCGTGACGCCGAGAGACACCGCGTTGGTGTAGTGGCCGGATGCCTTGAACTGGTCGTGATCAAGCTGAATGACGTTGGCGCGCTGCTCGGCAAGCAGGGTGGCCACCTTGACGAGCTGGCCCGGAGTATCCGGCAGCTCGACCTCGAAGTTCATGATGCGGCCGCGGGCGATCATACCTTTCTGAATCACCGCACCCATGGTCACGGTGTCGATATTGCCGCCGGACATAATCGGAACCACCACGTGCGGGCCGGTGGCGGCGGCGAACTTGCGCGAACGCAGGTTCAGGTGTTCCAGCGCAGCCAGCGAAACGGCGCCGGCCGCCTCGACCACCAGCTTATGCTTCTCGAGCATGAGCAGAATCATTTCGTTGATGTCGCGCTCGGTGACGGTGACCAGATCGTCCAGGAACTCGTTAATCAGAGCGAAGGGCAGGTCGCCGGGGTGCTTGACCGCAACACCTTCGGCGGAGGTAACCACATGGTCAGCCGGAGACACACGACCCGCGGCCAGCGAGTCCTTCCAGGCCGGTGAGCCCTCCGGAATCGCACCGATTACGCGCACTTCAGGCTTGAATGTCTTGATGGCGAGCGCCACGCCGGCACCCAGGCCACCACCACCGAGCGGCACGACCACGTCAGTGACGTTCGGCACGTCTTCAAGGATCTCCAGACCGATGGTGCCTTGGCCGCAGATGACTTCGTAATCGTCGAATGGCGGCACGTAAATCATGCCTTCCTTGTCGGCGAGCTCAGCAGCGTGGGCGGCGGATTCATCGAACACATCGCCGTACAGCACCACGTCGGCACCGTAGGCCTTGGTGGCATCGACCTTCAGCGGCGGGGTGATCTGCGGCATGCAGATGGTGGCCTTGGCTCCACGCTCGCGGGCCGCATAGGCCACACCCTGGGCATGGTTGCCGGCAGACGCGGTGACGATGCCGTGAGCGATCTGCTCTTCGGTGAGCGAAGCAATCTTGTTATAGGCACCGCGGATCTTGAAGGATCCGGTGACCTGCAGGTTTTCCGGCTTCAGGAGAATCTCATGGCCGGTCATCTCGCTCAGCACCGGAGAAGGAATGATCTCCGTGTGGCGGGCAGTGCCTTTGAGTCGTTCGGCGGCCAGCTTCAGTTCGGCTGCATGATCACGTTGCAGCGCCTTCAAAACATCCTTTTGTTCCATAGCTTTCCATTGTAAGCACCACAATGCCGAGAGACACCAGCTATCTCGCTTCACAGAGGTACATTCGGCCTTTTGCAGACAGCTATCTGTTTTCATAGGGGTACCGAGCATCGAAAACCCCGAGTATAAGCCTTGATTTTTCAACGCTTATACTCGGGGTTTTGACGTTACGGTACCTCTTTCAAGGCGGATAGCATTTCGCAATAGCCCTGAAGTATCTCTGTGAACGGAGAAAGGTACTCAATCCGCTACAATCGCTCCAATCGCTACAGCTGAATGACGGCGGCCTCCCAAGGATCGAGCTCACGGTTGGCGAGGGAGGCCACGGCGTGCGGGGCATCATACGTGCTGATTACCACGTTCGACTCGGTGATTCCGGCGGCGGCCAGTTCGGCGGTTTCGCGCGGTAGATCAACGGTTCGGCCGGACATGTTGACCACGACCAGCAGCTTCTCATCGCCGAGGGTGCGGGTGAAGGCGTAGACATGCGCGTCATCCGCATCGAGCAGATGCCAGTCGCCGGCCGCCACGACAGGCATGTCGTGGCGCAGCGCGATGAGCTGCTTGTAGAAGGCATATACCGAATCCGGATCGTCGAATTCGCCAGCCGCGTTGATCGCCGCATGGTTGGGATTGACGGAGATCCATGGCTCCTTAGCGGCATCCGGCGCAGTGAAACCGGCATAGACAGAGCCGTCCCATTGCATCGGGGTACGCGAATTATCACGACCGCGCGCGGCGATACCCGCCAACATCGATTCGGGCGACTGCACTTTGGCTTCCTCAACCCTTTGACGGTAAGCGTTCAGGGACTCGAGGTCACGGTACTGGTCTAGGCGCGTGAAGTGGGCGTCGGTCATGCCTAGCTCTTCGCCCTGATATATGTACGGGGTGCCGCGATGCATGTGCAGCATCAGGCCAAGTGCCTTGGCCGAACGCACACGAGATTCCTCCGAGGAGTCATCACCCCAACGAGAAACGACGCGAGGCTGGTCGTGGTTACCAGTAAACAGGCTTGCCCAGCCTGCATTCTTCACGGCCGCTTGATAACCGGCCATAATGCTCTTGAGCTTCGGCAGGTCAAGTGGCAGTGGCTTCCATTTGACGCCTTCGCAGTCAAAATCAACGTGCTCGAATAGGAAGAGCATGTCCAGCTCGCCGTTGGCGGGGTCGGTGATGTATTCGTTGCGCTGTGCGGTAACGCCGGGAGCCTCGCCCACGGTGAGGAAGCCCTCACGGCCTTCGAACACTTCACGGCGCATTTCGGCCAGGAATTCGTCTTGGCGAGGGCCGTCCGCGCAGAACGGATTCGGGTTGGAATAGCCTTCCTCACCCACGGGCAGATCGTCCAGCTCGGAACCGTACTCGCCGGGCAGCTTGCCAGACAGGTCCGTGCGCTTGGAAATCAGCGTAATCACATCCATGCGGAAGCCGTCAACGCCGCGGTCAAGCCACCAGTTCATCATGTCGTATACCGCGCGGCGCACAGCCGGATTTTCCCAGTTGAGGTCCGGCTGCTTCTTCGAGAACTGATGCAGGTAGTATTCGCCACGCTCAGGGCAATACTCCCATGCAGAACCGCCAAAGTAGGAGCCCCACTGGTTGGGCTCGGCACCGGGCTCGCCGGCAGTGGTGCCGGGACGGGCGGGACGCCACCAATACCAGTCGGCGTGCTCATCATCCTTGTTTTTGGACGCTTCAAACCAGGCGTGTTCATCGGAAGTGTGATTGACAACAAGATCCATCACGATCTTGAGCCCGCGCTTGTGGGCCTCGGCCAGCAGCTCATCCATGTCGTCGAGTGTGCCGAACAGAGGATCAATGTCCTGATAGTCGGAAATATCGTAGCCATTATCGTCTTGCGGAGACTTGTATACCGGGGATAGCCACAGCACATCCACGCCGAGGTCGGCCAGATAGTCGAGCCGTGACGTAATGCCCTTGAGATCGCCGAGGCCGTCGCCGTTGGTGTCTTGGAAGGAACGCGGGTAAATCTGGTAAACGACCGCATTGGACCACCACGGATTTGGGGTGGCACCGTTGGTGCGGATGGAATCTGGAATTACTGTGCGTTGTGAAGTGGTCATCGTTGGCTCCTCCATTATTTATGGTCTACATTGCCTGTTGCTCATAGTCTAAAAAGCGCTGAATTACATTTCCATTGGGGAACTGCGTTGGTGTGCCGGAAACAAAAACTGCAAAGAGCCGGAAGGCACTGCTACGGCTCAATTCTCATAAGCTGCACATGCTATTTAGCAACATATGGGCCCTTTCGCTGTTTGTGGTGGGTGACTGTGCCGTGGGGTGATGTTGGTCGGGTAGGTTGGAGGCATGGATGCCTCTCACCTGTTCACCGCCGCGCTTCGGCTGCGGTCGCCTTGGAGGGTCGGGTCTGCGGACTTCCGTGACGCCGACGGCGACGGGCGGGAGCCGCACATCACGATCGGCTTCGAGCCCGGCAGAGGGTTCATGCTCCTGTTCGAGGCGTGGGTGTGGCTATATCGCCTGTGCTCGTGGATGATGCACTCGAGGCTCGAACCTATGAAGGAGCTCGCCCGCTTGTTCCGCCGCCACTTCGCCACCATAATCTACCTGACCTGCGGCAGCTCACATATTAACGGTTCTTCTGATTGCGACGCGCAAGAGCAACTTCGGGCGCGCTTGGATTGTCTGCTTGAACCCACTGGTGCGGGGATAGATGATTTAGTTGACACGCCTGCGGGAATCTGGTGGGGATTTCGCTGGCACACCGGATTTCAAGCAAACCCCGCCTCGGGAACCGCTCCGGACTTCGGCGTTGGCCCGGTTCGTATGTCAATCGATTGCCGTCTGAACCGGGACAGAATCCGCTGTCCCGGTTCGCGATTTTTGTCCTTTTTTACAAACAGGGACAAGCCAATCTCCGCAGGTCATATGCTCCGTAATACAAAATCGGCGGAATAGAGCCGATCCCGGAATCAACATGTTGTCCCGGTTTTCACATAAAACGATTGACATTCATACCGGGACAATGAAAATTGTCCCGGTTCGTGAAAATCGCCCGAAACCGCGAACCGGGACAGCGGATTCTGTCCCGGTTCGCGCGTCAAACGGTTGATATGTGGACCGGGACAAGCCAGTGGCACGGCGACACAGCAGATGCGCTCAATTGCACCGTAAGCCGTACGGTTTCGTCACTTTTTCATTCGCACAACGAGCAAAACCACATGACCTTTGTGCGCCACCGCCACATCAACCGACCGTCGCCTTTATTGTGGCGGTTTCCAGTATGGCAACAGGACAGAAGAGCCTCCTCCGGTGAGAGCCGGAGGAGGCTTGGGTGGAAGCGGACCTTTACTTCACAGAGTCCTGCAATTCAGGACTGGCCTACGGCCAGACCCAACATGACCTCGCGAGTACGCGACCTATCCGGCCGCCCGGGCCGGGAAACAGCCCACGGGGCTGTTTCCTTAATCGGCTCGTCTCGCTCGACGCGGTGAAGTAAAGCAGCGCCTGCGCTGTTTTACTTCACCGCTCCCCTCATCACACCACCGACGACCCACTTTTGGGCGAAGATGTAGACGATGAGGATCGGGGCCATGGCCATCAGGTAGCTGGAGAAGGCCATCGGGTAGTTGGTGGCGAACTGCGAGCTGAAGACGTACTGGGCGAGCGGGATGGTCTGGTTCGACTGGTCGGTCAGGATGATCAACGGCAGGAGGAAGTCGTTCCAGGCCCACAGTGCGGTCAGGATGGCGATGGTGGCGTTAATCGGGCTCATCAGCGGGAAGATGATGGTCCAGAAAATGCGCCACGTGGATGCGCCATCGATTCGGGCCGCCTCTTCCAGCGAAACCGGAATCGAACGGATGAAGCCAGTGGCGATGAACAGGTTCGTGCCCAGGCCGAGCACCGTGTACAGAATGATCAGGCCGACCTGGTTGTCCAGGTGCAGGGAGCCCATCTGCTTCGCAATCGGCAGCATGACGACCGGGAACGGCACGAACATGGCGGCGATGAAGAAGTAGTACAGGAAGCGGAAGAAGCGCTTGTCCATGTTGCGGGCCACGGCGTAGGCCACGAAGGTGTTGGTCAGCAGGGTGAGCACCACGGCGGCCACCGTGATGATCGCGGAGTTGAGCGCGGCCTTCGGGTAGTTGACCTTGGCGGAGGCGTCGGCGAAGTTGTGCCACTGCCACGAGGTGGGCAGGGCGAAGGTGCCGGCTTCGGCCGGAGTCTTCAGCGCGGTGACGATGGTGAAGTAGAGCGGGATCAGAATGGTCAGGCTCAGCACGGCCACGGCGGCGGTCAGCCACCAGTTGATCTTGTGGTCCCTGCGGAACTTGGCGGGCTTGCCGGACTTGGACGGGGTAACTGTTGCAGTAGTCATTTCTTATCCTCCCCTAAATCAGATCTGTTCCTGGCTGCGGGAGATGCGCAGCTGTACGAAGGCGATGATCGCCAGCACGATGAAGAAGAGCACGGCGTTTGCGGTCTGGTAGGCGTACTCGCCACCGGTCAGGCCACCCTTCCAGATGAGGTAGGTGACGGTTTCGGTGGAGGAGTTCGGACCGCCCTCGGTCAAGGCGACGACCTGATCGAAGGTGCCGAGCGCGTTCTTCATGGACAGCACGAGGTTGATGGTGAAGAACGGTCCGATCAGCGGGAATGTGATCTTCCAGAACTTCTGCCAGGCGTTGACGCCGTCGATGGCGGCGGCCTCGTAGATTTCGTCGTCGATGGTCTGCAGGCCGGCGAGGTAGATGAGTACCGAGTAGGCGATGCCCTGCCAGACGGCGAGGAAGACGATTGGGATCCAGCTGAGTTGCTCATTGGTCAACAGCGAGGTGGACAGCCACTTGATGCCCAGCGCCTTGCCGAGCTCGGGCAGCGGGTTCATGAAGATGTACTTGAACACGTAGCCGATGACCAGCACGGAGAGGGTGTAGGGGATGAAGAAGATGGCTCGGAAGCCATTCTTGAAGGCGATCTTCGAGTTCAGCAGCACCGACAGGAACAGGGCGATCACATTAATCAGCACCGTGATGAGAATGGCGATGAGGAACGTGAACAGGTAGGCATGGCCCACTCGGTTGTCCTGGAAGAGGGCGATGTAGTTCTTCAGGCCGATGAACTTGTAATCGCCGTAGCCCTGCGAGTTGGTGAAGGAATACTTTACGCCATCAAGAAATGGCAGGTACAGGAAGAAGGCGAAGATGATGGCCGCCGGAACCACCATCCAGTAGTAGGCGGGGTCCACTTTGCGGGTGGAGAAGGCGGAGACCTTCTTCTTGGCCGGTTTCTTGGCAGCGGTCTTGGTTGCGGTTGCGTGTGACATGATGTTCTCCTCTCCTACCGATCACTCGAAGGTCCTGGCTTGGACCTTGTCCCATTCGGTCTGCATCTGGTTCAGGAAGCGGTCGGTGTTGCCGGAGGTCACCATGGTCTGCAGGTAGCCGCCGATGTTGATGGACGAAGGAATGTAGTGGTCGCAGAAGTCGGCCAGTCGGTTTTCCTCGAAGAACGGGCGCACGGTTTCCAGCGCATCGTTGCCGAAGTAGGTGTCCTTCAGCGGCGTGATGGCGGACTGGGCGTCGGCGTAGGCGTCAAGCTGATCCTTCTGCATGAGGAACTCGACGAGCTTCATCGCTTCCTTGGGGTGCTTGGTGTTCGCACCGATGGTGAGCATCACGTCGTCGCCGGCGGTGAGGATCTGCTCGCTGGCGTCATCGGTGGCCGGCATCTGGGCGAAACCAAGTTCGATATCGGGGTTGATCAGCAGGATCTGCGGGATGGCGTAGGTGCCGAGCGGGATGATCGCGGCCTTGCCTTGGGCGAAGTTCTGCGTGCCCTGCTGGTAGGTGACGCCGGTGTCCGCAGTGGAGTAGGTGAAGAGCTCGGATTCCTTCTCGACTGCGGTCTTCCACAGTTCCTGGAACGTGGTCTTGCCTTGCTTGAGCTCGGTGTACTTCGATTCGGGAACCAGCGTGCCGGTCAGGGAGGCGAGCGGTGCCTGGGTGGTCCAGGCGTCGGCCACGGAACCCTGCAGCGGGTTGATGCCGGCGTCCTTGAAGGTGTTGAGCATATCGGTGAACTCGCTCCAGGTGGTCGGCGGATTCTCCGGGTCAAGGCCAACCTTGCGGAACAGAGCCTTGTTGTAGATGTAGCCGGAGGCGTTACCCGCGAAGGGCAGGCCATACAGGCGCTTCTTGGAGGAATCGGTGGTCTGCACCAGATTCTTGGCGATCTGCACCATGCCGGGGTTGAGGGTGTCCACAATGGGTTCATCGGTGAAGTCGTAGAACACACCGGAGGCGGCGAAGTTGCCGAAGCTGATGTCGCCGTTGAAGGTGATCACGTCCGGCACACGATTCTTGACGAAACGGGTGCGCAGATCGGTCTGGGCGTTGGCGGAGTTGTTGATGTTGACCTTGATGGTCGGGTTCTGCTTCTCAAAGTCGGCGACCATGGACTTGAACTGGTCGGCGGCCTCGGACTTGAACTGGAAGAAATCCAGCGTGACGGTGCCTGCGGTGCTGGAGCCGCAGCCTGCCAGGCCGAACCCGACGGCGATCGCGCACATCACGGCGGCGGTGCGCACGGCCAGACGCTTCAGTCTAGGCGTTGCATGTGGGGAATCGGACAGCATAATTGTTGACTCCTTTATCTTTCTTTTCCTCCGGCTTCGGTGCCGGCGGTTCTTCCACTTTCCAAGGTAACGGTTCGGCCATTTCATTCCCAGCGCCAGCGAGCCCACTTGCGCAAGCAACAAAAAGCGCGGTATTTTGTGATTAACGCAATAAATACAGCGAAGGGGCTTGCATGTCTGATGTCAACGCGATTCCACAGTGGTTTTCCGGATCCGAGCATACGCATCGCGTGGCGGCGGCAATTGCCCAATACGGGCCGATAGCCCGCACTACGTTGGCACAGATGCTGGGACTGAGCCAAGGGGCCTTGTCCCGCATCACCAGCGATCTGATCTACGCCGGGGTGATCGAGGAGCTTCCGGCCGAGGCCGGCCCGTCAGGCAAGCTGCCCGAGCGATTCACGCCAAGGGAAAGTTCGGATCGTCGCGGACGCCCGCAGACTTCGCTGGTGTTGTGTTCGAACGCACGCACCTTCATTGGTGTCAAGGTTCATGGGATGTCGATTGTGGCCGCTGCGGTGAACGCGCATGGCGAGGTGGTGTCCGGCCGGCACGAGATGCCGATCGGGGCGGATCAGTCGGCTGAGTATGTGGTGTCGGCCATCACGCGGCTGGTGCGCGAATGTTCCGCCGATATCGCCTCTTCCGGACTACCCTCCCCCACTGCGGTGGGCGTTGCGGTAGGTGGGCATGTGGTCGACGATTCGATTGTGACGTTCGCGCCGTTCCTGCATTGGGACGGGGCCACGGACTTGGGGACGATGGTCACAGAGGCGACCGGCCTGCCGTGCGGGGTGTTCAATGATATCGATTCTCTGCTGGTGGATGCCTCCTGGTTCGGGCCGGGTGTCGGCGTGGATATGTTCGCCGTGGTGACCATCGGCGTGGGTGTTGGTTATTCGCTGGCCGTGAACGGCAAGCCAGTGCAGTACCCGGATAAGAGCTATGGTCTGGTGGGCCACGTGCTTATCGATCCGGAGGGGCCGCGCTGCACCAGCGGACATATCGGCTGTTCACAATGCTTGACTGACGATTCAATCGCCGAACAGTACTCTGCGATTGTGGGTCGCGCGGTCAGTTTTGAGGACTTTGCGCGCGATGCCAAGGAACGCGTGCCGCAGGCCACGCAGTTGGTGAACCGGACGTGTTTCCGGTTGGGATCGCTGGTGGCTACGGTGGCGAATATCGCGATGCCCGGGCATGTGATGATTGCCGGGGAGTCCGCGTTTTTGGCCAAGCTCGGCACCGATTCGCTACGTGACGGCATTCGTTTCTACCGTCACAGCCAGACCCAGCCGGTCAAGTTCACGATTATGAACCACGACTGGCAGCTCTGGGCCAAAGCCGCCGCCAGTCGCGTGATTGTGAAGCATATTGGGTAGGCCGTTCTTGGCTCCCCTCAGAGAGGGGAGCCAAGAACGTTGCTTCGCCACAGTTACTCCGCCACGACCAGCAATTACGGACTTGCCTATCGGCAAGGCTCAATCCCACCTTCGCTCAGCTGTCGCTTCGCTCAGGCCGTGGCTACTGACAGCCTACTAGGCTGTCAGCTTAACGCCACAGCCTTGAGCAATACTGCCTGCTGGGGGTGGAGGGACGGGGGACGAATGCCGTAGCGCTGCAGGGCTTCGCCGGTCAGGACTACGCCTTCCTCGTTCCACCAGCCGAGAGTGCTCTGGCCGTTGGTCAGACCGGTCAAATCCAAGCTCGGGTCAAGCGGGCTGACACGGTAGGTGCGCTCGGGGTCAAGTCCGGGCAGATGCACGGGCGCGGCCGGATAGGTCTGGCTGGTGGTCAGCTGGGTGAAGCGGTAGATGGCGGCGTCACGGTTCGGCATCACCATACCGTCCAGACGCACGGCCGGATCGTTGGAGTCGGCGTGCACGCAGGTGTCGATGGCGAACCAGTCGCGGTGCTTCTTGAATTCGGCCACCCACACGGCCAGCTTGGCGAGCGCCTCGTCCGGCTCCTTCAACAGGTTCCATTCGATGCCCATGTGACCGAAGAACGCCATGGCCATGCGCAGTTCCTGGCTGGTGGCACGCTGGGTGGAGTGCGCGGGACTGGCACCCACGTGCTCGCCCATCATCGCCGGCGGCACCAGCAGCGAGGTGTAGCGCTGGATGTCCGCGCGCTCAACCGGGTCCACGCAGTCGGAGACCCAGATACGATCGGCGTGCTCCAGGATGCCAAGATCCACGCGGCCGCCACCAGAGGAGCAGCTTTCGATCTCAAGGCCCGGATGCGCGGTCTTGAGGCCCTTGAAGATGTTGTAGACGGCAAGGGTCTGCGCGTGCACGGCCGGGCGGCCGGAGCGGCGGGAACCGGGCTCGGTGACGAGCTTGTTGTGGTCCCACTTGATGTAGTCGATACCAAGCTCGCCGACAAGCTGGTCCATGCAGCCGTAGATGTAGTCGAACGCATCCGGATTGGTCAGATCGAGCACCTGCTGAGTGCGGCCCTGCAGCGGCAGTCGGCCAGCGGTGGGCGAGAGAATCCAATCAGGGTGGTTACGGGCCACATCGGAATCGGGGTTGACCATTTCCGGCTCGAACCACAAGCCGAATTCCATACCCTTGGCGTGCACGTAGTCGGCGAGCGCCTTCAGTGACTTCGGACCATCGGGCCAGACGTCCTGCGCAATCTGCCAGTCACCGAGGCCGGAGGTGTCGTCGCGGCGGGAACCGAACCAACCGTCATCCACCACGAATCGTTCCACGCCGGAGTCGGCGGCCCTGTCGGCGAGTGCCTTCAGCGTATCGAAGTTGTGGTCGAAGTACACGGCTTCCCACGTGTTGAGGATCACCGGACGGCCGTGCGAGAACAGGCGCGGATGCAGGGAGCGCACGTAGGAGTGGAAGCGGGCGGCGATCTCATTGAGGCCATCGCCATAGGAGCCGAACAGCCACGGGGTGTCGTAGGAGTTCTGGCCTTCGCCGGGGCCGGCGAGCGTCACTTCGCCGCCGAACAGGAGTTCGCCACCGCCGATTACGCCGGTCGTGTAGGCCAGACGTTCGGCGGACAGTACGGAGTTGCCGCTCCAGCCCACGTGCACCGAATAGGCGTCGCCATGCTCGAAGCCGAAACCGGGCACGCCGGCGGTCAGGAGCAGGGATGCGTCGAAGTCAGGGCGGCCAGCGAGCTGCGGCTTTTCGAAACGGCCGACGGTCAGCGGCTGGCGCTGCGGACTGCGTTCACGTAGATGGTGACCGGTGGTGGTGAGGATTTCGCCGGCGGATTCGGGCAGCGGGAAGCCGAGCTCGATCTTGCCGATCTCGAGCGGGGCTCCGGCGTCTGCACCAAACAGGTTGGTTACGGTGGCCTTCTGACGGACCAGGCCGCCGGGGAGCAGTTCAAGGTGCCATTCGACTTCCACGCCCTGCTCCTCATCGCGCGCGGTGACTATGACGCCGGGCACGCGGGCCGGGCCGGTGGCGCGGGCATGGCCGGCCACATCGGTGTAGCTTTCGCCGGACACGGCATCGAGGGTGGCTTCCAGCACGCCGCCGGCCTCGATATTGGTCACGGTGAACTTGGGGAAGAGCTCGACGCCGGCGCGGCGCAGCACCACGCGCTGCTCGCCGATCCAGCTTTCGGCCTGGGTGGGCAGGATAGACGGCCAGGCGGTGTCGTCGAGCGCGCCGGACACGCGCTGCGGCTTCAGGGCGTCATAGGCGGCCAGCAGGGTGTCGGGCTTGGCCAGCGGGCGGCCCCAGTGGACGATGTGCGGCAGGTCGCTGCCGGCAAACACCAGACCGATCGCCACATTGGCGGCGGGCTGGGTCAGGTAGACGGCGGTGAGTGCGGTGCCGTCAGCGGCGGCGCCGGTGAAAGTGGAGGTGTTCTCGGCCATATTGTCTCCTTCGACGTGTGTGGATTTGCATTGCACTACTGGTTTCGATGGTAGAAGAAATGGAATATGTTGCCTTGGTGCCGCGTGTTGGTTGCGTGAGGTAAGTAATGCGTCCGTGTCTATCGCCGCTGGGCGAAGAAATCAGTCAGGATGGACTGACACTCGCCTTCCAGCACGCCGCCGTGCACTTCAGGACTATGGCCGATATGCGGATCGCGCGGAATATCCCAAATCGAACCGCATGCACCGAGCTTGGGATCCCAGGCACCGAACGCGATGGTGCCGATATGGGTCTGGATGCAGGCACCCGCGCACATCGGGCACGGCTCAAGTGTGACGGCCAGCGTGCAATCGGCGAGATTCCAAGCGCCCAAGGCTTGGGCCGCCTGACGCATGGCGATGATTTCGGCGTGGGCAAGCGGGTCGCCATCAGCCTCACGCGTGTTGTATCCGCGCCCGACAATCTGGCCGGCCGCATCCAGCACCACCGCACCAACCGGTACGTCACCAGCGGCTGCGGCCTGACCGGCCAGTTCCAGTGCGCAGCGCATCGCCTCGTCATATTCCATACCAACGAGTGTATGCCTTTTCTCATATCGTCTCATGATGTGCATAATCGGCCGCAAGCTTAACGTTTTCTTCATGGTTCCCATATACTTTTGGTGGAGAAAAATTTAAGGGAGAAGGCGGCAACATGGCGGTATTTGAGCTCATCCTATGCATCATTGCGGCGGTGGTGGTGAGCTCGTTTGTCAGTCGCTTCGTGCCCAAAGTCTCCACGCCGCTGGTCCAGATTGTGCTGGGCGTGCTGGTTACGTATCTGCCGTTTTTCCCGGATGCAACGCTCGACCCGGAACTGTTCATGGTGCTGTTTATCGCGCCATTGCTGTATTTGGAAGCCCACGAAATCGATAAGTCGGCGTTGCTGAAAACGCTGGATCTGAGCCTATCGCTGGCTATCGGACTGGCTATCGTCACGATGGCGGCGGTCGGATTCACTTTGCATGCCGTCTGGCCGTCCATCACCTTAGCCTCAGCCTTAGCACTCGGCGCGGCACTCGGCCCGACCGATGCGGTGGCCGTCAGCTCCCTCGGTAAAGAAGCCTCGCTGACGCAGCGTCAGCGCAGCGTGCTGAAAGGCGAATCACTCTTCAATGACGCTTCCGGCATCGTCGGCTTCCAGTTCGCTCTGGCCGCCGCCTTCACTGGAGAATTCGCCGTGGGGCAGGCCGCCGGCGAATTCGTGATCTCCTTCTTTGGCGGCACCTTATTTGGCCTGGTGATAGCAGCAGCGGCCAACTGGCTATTCGAGACCGTGCGATCCCTCGGCTGGGAAACCACTACCACACGTATTCTGATGGAACTGTTCCTGCCCTTCCTGCTGTATTTGGGCGCGGAGGAATTCAATGTGTCCGGCATTCTGTCGGTGGTGGCCGCTGGCCTGTTCATCCGATTCGACCGTACCGGCGTGGGGCCGAATGTGGCACGTACGAATATCGTTTCCACTTCAGTATGGGGTGTGCTGAGTTTCTCGCTCAACGGTGCGGTGTTCATTCTTCTGGGCATGCAGCTGCCGCGCGCCATGAGGGCCAGCTGGTCTGACCCGTATATCAGCAATACCGTGCTGATCGGCATTATTCTGCTGGTCACTCTGGTGGTAATCGCGCTTCGATTCTTCTGGATTGCGGCCATGCTGCGCGTTGCGCGAGATACAATCACCGGCCAGCGCCGCAAAATGACACCCGAACGCTGGCGCTCGGCCGCAGTGATGACCTTTGGCGGCCCCAAGGGAACCATCACGCTGTCATTGATGTTCACCATCCCGTATTACATTGCCGGCGGTGCGCCGTTCCCGATGCGTGACGAGCTGATTTTCATTGCGTCAGGCGTGATTATCGTGACCTTGCTGCTGGCCAACTTCCTGTTACCGCTATTGGCTCCGAACCGTGGCAAGGATCCCAGCGCGGAAATAATTCCGGTGACCATCGATGTGTTACGCGCCACGGTGGAGGAATTGACCGGACGCATCACGCCAGAGAATCGTCGTGCGATTCTGATGGTAATCGACCAGTACACCAAGCGCATCGGGCGATTGCAGCAGCGCATCGGCGATACCGATCCCCAGGGATTCGAGCAATTGCAGATCGAAGCGCTGCATTGGGAAAAGGAATTCGTGCGCGACCGGCTTGCCGACACCAAAGCACATCCGGCGGCGGATACGGCCACGCAAGAGCTGAACGTCGAAACCTGCGAGCGCATGCTTGACCAGATTATGAATACGTTGCGTCACACTTCCACTGATCCGACTTCGGGGCACGCGGTATCGCAGATTCGCGGTCGTGTACGCATGTTCCAGCGGCAGATGAGCAATTACGCCAAACGCACGGTGTCCAAGATTCGCCACACCACACCATTGGTGAGCGAGGACCAGATTTTCGCGCGCACCCGCGAACTGCAGGTCGAGGCGATTCATCATGTTATCGGCCGGCTTATTGACGAGATGGGCCAGGATACGTACAACACCGAGCATTGTTCGGCACTGTTGCTGGATTATCGTCGTGCCGAGGCTTCATTGCAGGCACGTCCGACCATGAGCGGCACTACGGAAACCATCACGCAGGTCGAGGACGTAAAGCGCGAGAGCTACGGTATCGAACTCGGTATGATTCAGGACATGTACGAAGCCGGCGACATCAACCGAGCCCAAGCCCGCTCCCTGAGGCGCAACATCTACGTTATGCAGGTCGATGCCGATTCCGGCATCTAGTTTCCTTGGCTCCCTTCTCTGAGGGGAGCCAAGTTGGGGATTGCTATTTCCGTATGATTCTCTTCAGTATGTGCAGTAGTGCTTGCAGTGCTCACTTCGCTCATGGGAGAACAGTCTATGACCGAGTCAGCCACAAGCGCCCTCGATGTCCGATTGCTGCGACGGCCGCGCCAATTCCAGTGATGGCGGCTGACTACAGCACGCCAGAGGTAATGTCGTTGTCAAGTAGCCACTGGCGCAAATCGGCGAACTCCTCAAGACTCACATTGTGATCCAGACCGTGGTAGCTCTTGGTTTTCAGCCACGTATGCTCTTCCAGCCAAGCGGCGGTGGCGAACAGTTCGTATTTTGGGATTACGCCATCGTTCTTGCCGTACGTATAGAACACGGGGATATCGTAATCGGCCAGGCGAGAGTCGGCGGGGGCCGTGCCGGGCACCTGACCGGGTGCGTTGAAGCCGGACAGGGAGACGACGGCCCGGTACCGCTCGGGATTGATACGCAACAAATGCACGGCGACCAGCCCACCTTGCGAAAACCCAAGCGGCACCACGTCACGGTCGGCGGGAATGTTGTCGGCCACCCATCGGTCGACTGCTGTGGCGGCGGCATACGCGTCGTAGTCACGATCATCGCCGATAGGCAGGGCATCGTGGAACCACGCGTAGTTGCCGGGGTCGGGACTGCCTTCACGGGCCGGCGCGAGTGTCAGCGGCCCGCGCAATGCCACGAAGTCGTTATATGGAGCGATGAGGCGCATGATGTCCGCCATGTCTTCTTCGCTGGATCCCCATCCATGCAGGCACAGGAACAGCGGATGCGTGGCATGCTGGTCGAAGCCGCCGCGCGAGGTGACGCTGTGTTCCACGGTGAGTGGCTCGCCAAAACGTCCAGGCACAGTGGTGGATTCGCGGCCGATCAGAGGCTGGCTGGCATTCGCTTCTTTGCTCATACCAATCCAATATAGAGGTCTTGCGCGCTGTGCGGAAAACGATGGACCATGATTTCAGTCACATTGGGTAATCCGCGCCGACTCGCCTTGGGACTTTCCAGAGGATACCGGCAATCTGTCAGGCATTACCGCTGTTTGCGGCTGCGGTGTCTGTGGCTGCGGTGATTGTCTCAAGTTCGCCGCCCCACTGCTGCTGCAGTGCGGTCATCTTGCTGCCCTCGCCGAACACCATCCAGCGTTTGCCGTTCAGCAATCGCCAATCACCTTTCGTTTGCTCATTATCAGCGTATTGACTCAGCAGTTCGGAAATCTTGCTTTCGATAGGTGCCCGGCTGATGGCTGCGGACGATTCCGATTCAAAGGATACGAAGGCCACTCTCGGATCAGTGCACATCTGTACGGTGGTGATGCCCGGCAAACCGCCCGTATCAAGCCCCTGCCATCCTTCTTTGCACGCGCCGGCAGCTTGTTCGATGCCTTGCTCCATTTGTGCGGTATCTTCGACGGGTGCCTTGTCGTTCGACTGCTGAATCAGTCCTTCCGGGAACAATACGCCCACGGCCACGCCGATAACCAAGCAAACTATGGCGCACACCAGTGCGATGATGCCGCCCGCGCCCACTCCCCCGTGAGTGGCGTACCGAGGCATGGTGACTCGCGCAGCGATGACCAGAATCAGGGTGATGCCGATAAGCACCGCCGCCGTCAACGCAACGTATCGTCCTGGCACTGCCGTCATAAAGGAAATGGCGTAAGGCGCGATTTCATGAACCGCCGAGGTGGCCGATACCACGACGGCTAGCAGTCCGCTGACAACGGCAAGTCTGCGGCACAACATCGACGTTGGGCTGCTGGCTTTTGTAGCGGCGAATCGCCGGCCGGCATTCCGCCTGGATGGGCGTCGATTCTGTGCACGACGTGAGCTGCGCGAATCGTCATACTGACCATCGCCGAAGAAATCGTAGTCCTCATCGTTGCGGGCCATCGGTGCCCCCTTCCTGCCGATTACACAGCTAGTGTACCGCTATGGCTTGGGAATGGCGGTCATTCGGGGGAATGATTCAGGGCACAAAAAAGAACCCCGGCGGTCGCCCGCCGGGGAGAGAAAGGAGAGAGAAGAAGAAAGGGGGTTCAATTGTCGGGAACTGCTGCGGCTCCTGATCAGCTTTCCGCTGACATCATTTATATAACCACTGCTTTCTGGGTCTACCTCTAAGTTTCTCTGAGAAAAACCTGAGAATACTTGCGATTGATGGACCGCGGAAGCGTGAGGAGCCTCTCACGTTTCCGCCCAAGGCGCTAGACTTGAAGGCAGTATTTATTTGCCCAAGGAGTTTTTCACATGCTGCTGTCCGACCGCGACATTCTCGCCGCACAGTCCGCAGGTCATATCTCACTTGATCCGTGGACCCCCGAAATGGTGCAGCCCGCTTCCATCGACGTGCGATTGGATCGGTACTTCCGTTTGTTCAATAACCACGCCTACACCTATGTCGATCCGGCGGAAAACCAGGGCGCGCTCACCGAACAGTTCGAGGTGGATCCCGACGAACCGTGGATTTTGCACCCCGGCGAGTTCGCACTGGGTTCCACGTGGGAATACGTCAAGTTGGACCCGTCCATTGCCGCCCGTCTGGAAGGCAAGAGCTCACTGGGTCGATTGGGTATTCTGACCCATTCGACTGCGGGCTTCATTGACCCCGGTTTCGAGGGGCATATTACGCTTGAGTTGTCTAATGTGTCGACGCTGCCGGTCAAACTATGGCCTGGCATGAAAATCGGCCAGATGTGCTTCTTCCAGCTGAGCTCGCCCGCTGAGCACCCTTATGGCTCCAAGGGCACCGGCTCGCATTATCAGGGCCAGCGGGGTCCGACGCCGAGCCGTTCCTACGAGAATTTCTACCGCGCGCACATCGACGACTGAGCGTTGCGACGTACCATTCGGCCGGCGGATGCCGGCCATTTGCTTAATCCCAAGGAGATGTCATGACCAACAGCGATGGCGGGTTCCAGTTCGACTTCCAGCAGCACGAAAAGCCAGTCAGGCCAACGGTTCCTCCGATTCCCGGGCAAGAGACAGCAGCATATGGTGCGCAGCCAGCGGCACAGGACATACCGGCGCTGCAGTTCCCGCAGTCTGTGTGGGCTGTGCAGTCTGCGCAGCCCACACAGTTTGTGCAGCCCGCGCAAGCAGCGTATGCCGCACAACCCACGCAAGCTGTGCCGCCCGTACAAGCCGCTCAGCCGACGCAGCCCATCGATCCGGCCATGACGCAACCGTTCTCGCCGCAATTCCCGGCTGCGGTTGCCGCACAAGCACCACAGCCGGCGGCAGCCACGCAGCCAGTAGTATCCGAAACACCAATCGCCGCTGCGCCCGGCCAGCAGCAATACGTTTGGGATCAGACGACGCAAAGCTTCCGCCCGGTGGAACCGACAGCGCCAGTGACGCCAGCAGCACCAGCCGCACCAGCGGCACCGGCGACATCGCCTGTTTCGGTAGCTTCAAACGCCGCGACACAGGCGTTCCAACCCAATCAGGCCGAGCAGCCTGCGGTAGATGCCGAGGCAACACAAGCGTTCCAGCCTGATCAGGTCATGGCAACACAGCCTTTCGAAGCTCAGGCCATGCCGAATGCCGAAACCGCGGCCACACAGGCATTCCAGCCTGATTCAGCTGCGGCCACACAGGCATACGGCGCATCATCCACCGTATCCGGTGAGACCGTTACCATGCCGGCAACGCAAGTAGCGTCTGCCGATGATGCTGCAGCCACACAGGTGTTCCAACCGGCCGCCCTGGCCGCTTCGGCACAGGCTCAGCCTGCTGTGATGCCTCCCTCCATTCCGTTGGATCAGGTCTCCGATGAGGACGATTCCGATGGCGCCGAGCCTCGTCACGGCGGTAGCGGCAAAAAGAACACCCGCAAGATCATCAGCATTGCCGTAGCAGTAGTCGCCGTGATAGCGCTGGTTGTCGCCGGCCTGCTCTGGTGGCATTCCAACAGCAGCAAGGCAAGCCAAGCCGTGGCATTGGCCGAGTGCAAGGTAGCGGCCAAGCAGTACACGAATGCTCAGAAGAAGCTCACCACCGCCATATCCAATGGCCAAACCAGCGCGCAAACATCCACCAGCGATGTGGCCGATGCCAATACGCTCACCACGCTGAATCAGGCGTTGCAAGACGCCGGCAATCCGGCTGACACCGCCAAGTGCGATTCCAGCCTCAACGCCACTGAGTTGAAGTCTCACACTAAAGAGCTGCAGAATGATGCCAGCGACATGGCTGACAAGACGGATGCCATCAACAATGCGATCAAGGCCGTTAATACTTCAAAGGCGACGGCCGATACCAACACACTGAAATCGAACCTGAGCTCGGCTATTTCGCAGGCGCAGGGCACGCTGGATAATTCCGCGGGCAGTGTGGCCGATGAAAACACCCGCACCGCGCTGCAAAACGCCATCACCGAGGCCAATACGGTGATGAACGGGACCAGTCCGTCCGAATCCGACGTCAACAATGCGATTTCTAAACTGCAGAAGGCCGAGTCCGACGTCACCGCCTCGATGCAGGCCAAGCAGCAGGCAGATGTCGCCAAGCAAGCTCAGGAAGAGGCTCAGCAGAAGGCCGACCAAGAGGCACAGCAGAAGTCTCAAGACGAGTCCAACAATAACGGCGGCGACAACTCCACCTCTACTGACGGCACCGACGGCAGCAACAACTGAGGTCTGCAGCGTTCTCCTGTTTCCCATGGGGCGGTTAGCACATTTCCCTTTTTCGCGGAATAATGCCGTTTTCAGCGACCGCCCCATGAGGAAATCACCGCCCCATGGGATAGTTACCGCCCCATGAGGAGCCGTTTGGATATAGCAGTGGGCCGGGCTCTGAATACCAGAGCCCGGCCCACTGCTATATGCCCACAATCAGGGCTATTGCGATGGCTTAACGCTTGGCCATCGCGCGTAGCACAATCTTGCGCAGTTCGGAGGCAATCAGCACGATTGCGGCCAGGCAGATGCATTCCACCCAAGCCATCGGGCTCAATGCCACGGTGCCGAACGGACCGTTGAGGAACGGCACGTAAATCACCACGAGCTGCAGCGCCACGGACAAACCAATCGCACCCCATAGCCACTTGTTGGAGAACAGACCCACGAATGCGGACTGCAGATGCGAACGGGAGGACAGCGCGTTGAACAGCTGGGCAAACACCAGAATCGTGAAGCCCATCGTACGGGCCTCGGTCATCTGCGCTTCATGGCCGATGGCATCCACCGAGCGGTCGGTGAACAAGCCGCCGGACAGGTGCATGTCCATACCAATCAGCGTGACGATGGCCATGATGACGCCGATGTAGATGATGTCGCCCCACATGGAGGCGTCAATCACGCGGTCCGTCACCTTACGCGGTTTACGACCCATCACATCGTCGGTCTGCGGGTCCACGCCCATAGCCAACGCCGGCGCGGCATCGGTCAGCAGGTTGATCCACAGCAACTGTGTGGCGAGCAGCGGCACGGTGACGCCCACGGTTTCCGGCTGGCGGATGCCGAGGAAGCCGGCAAACACCACACCGAGGAACACGGTGAACACCTCACCCACATTGGAACTCAGCAGGTAGCGCAGGAACTTGCGGATGTTGTCGAAGATCACGCGACCCTCGCGTACGGCGGCCACGATGGTGGAGAAGTTGTCGTCCGCCAGAATCATCTTGGCGCTCTGCTTGGTCACTTCGGTGCCGGTGATGCCCATGGCCACGCCGATGTCCGCGGACTTGACTGCCGGGGCGTCGTTCACACCGTCGCCGGTCATGGCCACGATGTTGCCTTGGCGCTGCAAGGATTCGACGATCTTGAGCTTGTGCTCGGGGGCCACGCGCGCGTACACGGACACTTCGGACGTGGCCTTGTCGAGCGCGGCCTCATCGGGCAGCTGGTCGAGCTGGTCGCCGGTCAGGGCCTTGCCATCCTTGGCGATGATGCCAAGGTCGGAGGCGATGCGGGCGGCGGTCAGCGGGTGGTCGCCGGTGATCATCACCGTGCGGATGCCGGCACGATGGGCCTCGGTCACGGAGTCGCGCACCTCAGTACGCGGCGGATCGATAATGCCGACCATGCCATTCCAGATGAGATCGGTTTCAATGGCTTCGGCCTGATCGGCGATGTCGGACACCTGGCCTGCAGCGTTGACGCTTACACCGGGCACATCAGCCAAAGAACCGGTTTCCAGCGGACGGCAGGCCTCGCCAAGCGTACGGTAGGCCTCGGAGGAGAGACGTTCGACGGTGGCGAGAATCGACTGGCGATCGCCTTCGGTGAGCTTACGGACCTGACCACCCACGCGGATGCGCGTGCAGTAGCTCAACAGCACGTCGGGCGCGCCCTTGGCGAACACGGTGAGCTTGTCTGAATCGGTGCTGTCCTTGGCGATGATGGACATGCGCTTGCGTTCGGAGGTGAACGGAATCTCGCCAACGCGCGTGTATCGCTTGATCTTGCGATCGGCCTTGACCTTGCGTGCGGCCACGATCAGCGAGACTTCGGTGGGGTCGCCCACAATCTCCCAACGGCCGTTCTCCTCGCGTAGTTCGCCGTCGTTCGCGAGCGTGCCGGCCACGAGCGTGGCGACGACTTCATCGGCCACAATCTGGGCCTGCTCGGATTCAGGACTGACGCCGCCGGTCATAACCATGCGGCCTTCCGGCGCGTAACCGGTGCCAGTGATCTGCACTTCGCCGGACGGGGTGACCACACGTTCCACGGTCATCTCGTTGCGGGTCAGCGTACCGGTCTTATCCGAGCAGATCACGGAAGCGGAGCCCAAGGTCTCCACCGAATGCAGTTTCTTGACGATGGCGTTGTGCGCGGCCATACGCTGCACACCAAGCGCCAGCACCACGGTCAGGATGGCGGCCAAGCCTTCCGGCACGGCGGCCACAGCCAGCGAGACAGCCAACAGCAAGGAATCAATCACGTCATGGACGTCGTTGAAGCCTTCCAGCACGGCGAGCGCCACCAGCACCACGACAGCGATGACGCACACCGCAATGCCGAGGATCTTGGAGACGTAATCCATCTCCTTTTGCAGCGGGGTTTTCTCATCTTCGGTGGCGGAGAGCATGTCGGCGATCTTGCCGACCTGCGTGTTCATACCGGTGCCGGTCACGATTGCGCGGCCGGTGCCTTGCGTCACGGAAGTGCCGTTGAAGATCATGTTGGCACGGTCGCCCAGCGCCTTGGCTTCGGTGAGTGTGTCCGGCTTCTTACCCACCGGCACGGATTCGCCGGTCAGTGAAGCCTCGGCGATGCGCAGGCTGGCCGCGTTGACCAGTCGGCCATCAGCGGAGACCGAATCGCCTTCCGCAAGGACGATGATGTCGCCGGGGACCACGTCGGCGGTGTTGATGCGCATGACCTTGTCATCGCGCAGCACCGAGGTCTGCGGGGCCGTCATTTGTGCGAGCGCTTCGACGGCCGCCTCGGCCTTGGCTTCTTGCATATAGCCGAGCACAGCATTGACAATCAGGATCAAGATGATCACGATGGCGTCGAACGGCAGCACTTCGCCGCCTTCCGCGCCGGGCTGCGCATTGGCTTTTTCGATGAACCAAGCGATCACCGAGATAATAGTGGCCGCGATCAGCAGGTAGACCAGCGGATCTTGGAATTGGGCCAGGAATTTCTTCCATTTCGGTACGGGCGGGGCGCTGGCGAGCTCGTTCGGGCCGAATTTGGCCAGTCGGCGCTTGGCTTCTTCCTCGCTCAGGCCGTGGGATGGGTCGACGTTCAGGGCTTTGGCCACGTCGTCGGCGCTGGTCAGACTTGGATCGGTATCCCCCAATAGCGCTTCCTGTGCGCGCACCTCTTCCGATTCCACGACCCCGTTCGTTGCGGTCGTGGACACTGCGGATTGATCTTTGAGATCATCCATAATGTTCTCCTTGGTATTGCCGCGGAGTAGTCAGCCTTGCGGCCGCTGCCGGGTTTTCTCTCCCGGCTGGACGCACAGGACTGCGCGGTTATGGACACCGGCGCAACTGCTGCCGATGCATACGATTGCCATTATTCCATAACCGCGTGGCGCACTTGGCGCACAGCGTAATAGCGTTTTGCCTAGAACAGGCGACGCAACCAGGCCTCAGCCAAATCAGGCCAACACTGCACGCATTCGACGATGTGCGCATAGAAGCCGTTACCGGCAGTTTCCGCATTGGCCAAGGACAGGCCGTGGCTGCCTTCAGGGAACAGGTGCGCCTCAATGCTCACGCCGGCGGCCCGGCAGGCCTGGATGAGCATTAGCGTGTTCTCCACGGGCACGGCGTCGTCGGTCATGGTATGCCAGACGAAGACGGGTGGCGTTTTGGCGTCGATGTGCTTTTCGATGGAGAACTTGTCCAGCAAAGCCTGATTGTGAGCTTGGTCCCCTAGCAGGCATTGGAAGCTGCCGCGATGGGCGTACTTGCCGGCGGTGATTACTGGGTACGAGAGCATCAGCGCGTTCGGGCGCACGGCGTCCGGGTCCATGCCGCCCTGTTCGCGGATGTCTTCGTCGCCGACCGAGGTGGCGAGGTTGGCGGCCAGATGCCCGCCTGCGGAAAAGCCGAGTACGGCCACTTGCGCGGGGTTTACATGCCACTGATCCGCATTGGCGCGAATCAGGCGCATTGCCTCGGCAGCCTCCAGCAAAGCCACCGGATAGCGGCTGGGCTGCACCGAATAGCGCAGCACGAATACGGCGAAGCCTTTGGCCAGGAATTGCAGGGCCACTGGCTCGGCTTCGCGGTCAGAAGTCATGGCGTAGCCGCCGCCAGGCAAAATCAGGATAGCCGGGCGTATACGGTCCGGTTCCATCTCCTCGCTGTTGTCGGCCACATAGCCAAAGAATCGCGCCTCGCTGCCATCAATGCCAACGATGGTTTGTTGAATGTATTGCATGCCATACATCATACGCGCAGAGAATAGTTCTCGATAAGAACCACTCGCCATATGCGGTCTTGCCCGTATCTCCAAACCGAATAACGCTTACAGCGAATCGTGAAGACTGCGGGCCATGGCGCGGTCGCGCGAGCCTTTGGTGAGCTTGAGACCGAGGGTCACGGCAATCAACACAACAGTGCAGGCGATCCACAGCGTTCGACCGCCGAAGTTGCTGATAGTCCAGCCACCAATCAGCGGCGCCAGCGCAATCGACGCCGACCACACTACGTTGTAGACGCCCTGATACGTGCCGCGCGCCGACGCGGGTGCCATGGCGGCAACCGTAGTGGTGGCGATAGGGAATGTGCCCAGCTCACCCAGCGTCCACAGCACTACGGCAAGCGCGAATCCGCCCCAAGAATGGGCCGCAGCCTGCACCGCATAGCCGATGACGGTTACGGCGAGGCCCATCACCAGCACGCGTGAATTGCCCATGCGCGCGAACAGTTTCATCGCGGGAATCTGCAGCAGGCACAACATACCGCCATTGATGGTGAGCAGCACCGAATACTCGCCCAGCCCTAGACCAAGGTCCGTCATGGCAATGGGCAGGCCGGAGGTGCTTTGGAAGTACACAAGGAAGTAGCCGAACATCAGCAGGGAGAAGCCGAGGAATGGAGTATCGGTGAGCACGCGCCGCCAATTGCGAGACATGGCGCCCTTGACACTGGCAGCCGGTGCGGCATCCGAGTGATTCGGCCTCTCAATGCCGGCGAATTCCGCATGGGTAACACTGCATTCGTCTTCATGGCGCACCGCACTTGGCACCGATACAGTAATCCCCAAATGCCGCACCTCGCGGAAGAACGCAATCAGCAATATCGTGACGGCTATCATCACCGCCGCTTCAACGTAGAACATCAGCGAATACGAGATCTTGACCAGCTGGTTGGCCACAATCGGTCCAATCGCGTACCCAAAATTAATCGCCCACGATTGCAGTACGTATGCACGTTGCTGACGTTCGGCAGGCACCACATCCGCGATATACGCGGCGATGGCCGGGCTGGGCAGCGAGGCGAACGCACCATAGACGAACAGAGCCGCGCCTAAAGACACAGGATCAGTGAGTACGGAAACGACCAGCAGGGCAGCCGCTGCGCCGATTTCGCCGATGATAATCATGGATTGGCGGCCGAATCTGTCGGACAAGGTACCGCCGAACAGGCAGCCGATGATTGCGCCGAAGCCGTACATGGCCACGACTGTGCCCACCACACCCTCATCGAGGCGCAGCGCGGAAACCAAATATATCGACAAGAATGAGGTCACGAAGCGACCCATCCACAGAATCAGAATCGCCAACCATAATCCCCAATACAGCAGGGACAGTCCGAATATCATACGCTGCTTCTTCACTCTCAATACCTTACCGGCTACCGACGGCGGAATAGCCGCGTTTTGGCGCGGGGTGCTGGGACAATAGCACCTATGGCTATCAAAAAAGGACCGACCAAGGGGTCGGGTGGCAAGCATCGCAACAAACTGAAGGGCTACGGCCCCACTCCCAAGGCCGAGGACCGCGTCTATCACAAGGCGTACAAGGCCAAGAAAGCGGCCGAACGTCGGCAGATGGCCGACCCGCGTCTGGCAGCCCGCCGTCGAGTGGACAAGTTCGCTTCGGCGGATACTTCGGATCTGGTGTACGGCCGTAATTCCGTGCTGGAAGCACTGCGCGTAGGCGTACCTTCTTCCACGCTGTACATCATGTCTCGTATTGAACATGACGATCGTACTCGCGAAATCGTGAAAATCGCTGGTATGAACGGCCTGCACATGCTGGAGGCCGATCGTCTGGAGATGGATCGTATCGCCCGCTCTGGCAACCATCAGGGCGTGATTCTGAAGGTCGATCCGTTCCAGTACTCCTCGCTGAACGAGCTGGCCGATCGTGCTGAGAAGAAGGCCAAGGCAATGGAGGCCGCGAATTCGGCGGCCGCCCGTATTGCTGCGCGACCGCTGTTTATCGCATTGGACGGCGTGACCGATCCGCAGAACCTGGGTGCCGTGATTCGTTCGGCGGCCGCATTCGGTGCCAATGGTGTGATTCTGCCGGAACGCCGTTCCGCTTCAGTGAACGCCGCCGCTTGGAAGGTGTCTGCCGGTGCGGCCGCGCATATGCCGGTGGCGCGCGTGGTGAACCTGACTAAGGCACTTGAGGGCTTGAAGGAGCGTGGATACTACGTTGTCGGCCTTGACGGTGGCGGCGATAAGCTCGTCGGCGAGACTGGCTTTGAATCCGATCCGCTCGTTGTAGTGCTCGGTTCGGAAGGCAGCGGTTTGGGCCGACTGGTGCGCGAAACCTGCGACGCGATTGCCGGCATCCCGATCAGCTCGTCTGTTGAGTCGCTGAACGCTTCAGTGGCGGCGGGTATCAGCCTGTACGCGGTGTCCAACGCACGGCGCAAGGCTGCGGCGGAGTGATTGTCGCTTGAGGCCGTAATAGGTTGTACATACACGGAAGCCCCTCTATTTGAGGGGCTTCTTTGTGTGATGGGCTCACCTACAGACAGTCCACCGGATTGTCCGCTTAATGACTCCACACTGCCGCATCCGGATCGTCATCGGGGTTGTAGCCGTCGTCGTCCGGGTCGCTGTAGGTGGATTCGTCGTCAATGACGCCGGAATCGGCCTCTTCGTTAAGTTCGGCGAGTGCCTTGGAGTCAAGGCTGTAGCTCGGCAGAGCGTTGTCGATGTAGCTGGTCACGGCCTCGCCCATCGGCACGTCGTGGCCGGCCTTCTCCGCCAGGAACCAGCGATGGTCAAGCACCTCATGGAAGAACTGAGCAGGCTCGATCTGGGAGCGATATTCGCGCGGAATCATACGCACGGTCGGCTCGAACACCTCACGCATCCAGTCGGTGGCCACGATTTCCAGATCCTCGCCCTCACGCCACGTGGAGGCACGGTAGGCGTCAAGGTCGTTGAGCAGACGACGGGCCTGGTTCTCCTGCACGTCAAGGCCGGTGAGGCGCAGCAGCTTGCGGTTGGCGTAGCCGGCGTCCACCACGCGCGGGCGGACCAGCACACGCTTGCCGTCCTCGGCGGTCTTCATTTCCAGCTCGTCCACGTCGAAGCCCAGCTCGTTGAGCTTGTTGACGCGCTGCTCGATCTTCCACATTTCGTCCGGGTTGAACTTGTCGGTGTCGGTCAGGGCGCTCCACAGCGAGTGGTAGCGGTCGACTAGGCGGTTGCCCACCTCGATCTCATCCACGTCGCCGGGCAGTAGCTTGCCGGACGCCAAATCCATAAGTTCGCCGATGATGTTGGTGCGGGCCAAGTCGATATCGTATTCGCGCTGGCCGTCGGTGAGCTGGGCTTGCAGGTCACCGGTCTCGGCGTCCACCAGGAAGGCGGAGAAAGCGTCGGCGTCGCGCAGGAACAGGACGTTCGACAGGGACACATCGCCCCAGTAGAAGCCGGCCAGGTGCAGGCGCACCAGCAGCACGGCGAGGGCGTCAATCAGTCGTTCGGCGGTGTCCGGGCGCAGGTTGCGGGCGAACAACGCACGGTACGGCAGCGAGAACTTCAAGTGCCGGGTGACCAGAATCGCCTCCAGCGGCTCCCCTTCACGGGTATGACGGCCGATGACCACGGCGATCGGGGTCACAGTTGGCAGTTCGAGCTTCTGCAGTCGACGCAGGATCTCGTACTCTCGCTCGGCCACCTGGCGCGTGATCTCCTTCATGGCGTACACCTCGTCGCCCACGTGCACGAATCGCACGACGTGGCGGGAGATGCCTCGCGGCAGGTTGGCCAGCAGGTCCTTAGGCCAGGTGGCCAAGGGCTTGTGCCAAGGCAGCGTGAACATCTTTGGGTTCGAGCTGGCGGCGGTGATTTTCAGTGCTTGCGGTTCGGCTGAATTGGCGTGTTCGTCTTCGGCTTTGACAGACGTGGCCTTCAGCGCACGCGGATCCATCTGGGGCAATTCGTTCAACTCCATGTGTTCGATTTTACGTGTCGTTCGCGATGTGTGCTCCTTTGCCACGACTTCGGCGCGTTATGTTTACGGACGATTCAACTCGCCCCATGCCGCTCATTGCATATCGTTGGACTTGGTTTGCTGTGCAAGCTGCAAACGCAGCTCATCGATCTGCCGCTGCAGGCTCTCGATATAACGTGTTTGCTTGCAGATGATCAGATCGCGCACGTCACGCACATCGACCTTGCTGACTTCTCTGTCTTGCTCCGTGTCCATATCCACAGAAAACAGGCGTTCCGGGCTGCTTGCCACTTCCAGATCTTCCAGCTGCATTTTCTTCCGCCATCGGTCCATGCAGCGTTCAATACGTTTTTCGCCTATGAGCTCAGGCCCTAGTCCCGCCTCACGGAACAGGTACGTGGGCGATTCGCCGGCATCGGCGCGCATCACGCATTCCCGTTTGAACCACTCGGCATACCTGATGCGTGATGGCGATACCTTCACCACCGCCCGCAGCTTGATCAGACGTTTTATCTGTGCGGATGAGAACGAGGCCTTGCTATGCGTCATGCTTTTCCTCCGTCGGCACGGAACTGGTGTGATGACTCGGTATCATCGGAGCGATATCGCACGCGTAGTTTCAACACGGCAAATGCGATGACAAGTATGACGGCCGCAACACCGGCGATACCTCCCACGGCGGCACCGGTATTGCCGATAACGCCAGGATTGCCCGGCATCTCTCCTGGGTTGTGTTCGTGTTCAGGCGGGGTGGGCGGAGTACTGGTGCTGAATTTCGGCTCTACCGTGATGTTGAGATCGGCGGCCGTATCTCCGCTGCCGGGAATCGAGATGAGGAACGGATCACAGTCGTATGCCTTGTTGGCTTTCGCCGAATCCGTGCGGGAGACCAGATATAGGCCAAGCGGTAGGTTCTGGAAAGTAAGTTGGCCAGCTGCATTGGTGGTGCCGGAATGCTGGTATAGCTTGTTTTTCGCCGCGTGTGCAGCCAGCTTCTTGGCGGCATCGTGATATTCGCTCGATGTCAGGCGTTCCCAATCGGCAGTGAGACCGGAAAAATCACTGACGGTTTTATATGAGGAAACGCTACCGTTGCTGTTCGTTGTGACGGTAGCGACGCGCACGATGGCGTAGGTATCGCCGGCAAGTGATTTGGGTGAAGCCGCGTCTCGGTTCCACACGGCATTGATGGTGAGAGTGCCGAAGGAATCAGCTTGCGCGTATGGCACCATGAAGCCGAAAGACACAAGACCAGTGAGGATGATAGTAATGGTGGCGGCAATCATGGCAGCAATGCGCGCCGCACCATATTCGCTTCCGCTATGCGGGTCTAACATGTCTGCCCGGTCCTTTCCGCCGTGATGAATGTGATTGGTTATTTGTATTGGCTGGCTGAGGAGGCAAGTCACCGTCCGGCTCGATGGCTGTGGAGCTAGAATCACCGGATGCGACCTTGGCGCTCCCACTCTGCCGGCGTCGCCGCTCATGCCGCTGCCACAAATGCCATGCGATGAGCAAGGCAATCAATGCGAGAGACGGCAACAAGTACTGCAGCGGGATGTCTACGTGGAATGTGGATTTGGCGTCATTCTGCTGCTGTGGTGTGTACGGGATGCGATGACCGCGCACCAGCAGCCGGTGCGTGTTGACCGCATACGGTGTGCAGGTGATGAGCGTGACCAAATCCTTGCCGGGCTCGATTGCCAGTTGTTTGGTATCGGTCGGCAGAACGGTAGTGATCTTATCGACCTGATACGCATACGTGTCTTTAAGTATTGTGATGTAGAACTTGTCGCCTTTTTTCATAAGGTTCAAGTCCGTGAACAGTTTTGCCGTGGGCAGCCCTCGGTGGCCAGACAGCGCCGCATGAGTGGACGCGCCGCCAACTGGCAGTGAGGTCTGTTTGAGATGTCCGATGCCGGATTGCAACACTTTCTCGGAAGTGCCGTGATAAATCGGCAAGGTCTCATCGAGCTTAGGCACGGTGATGTATCCCATCATGCCGTCACCGTCAATATTGAGCAGACTGTTGTATTCCTCGTCCGTGGATGCGGAATTGACGGCACTGGCAAGAGCGTCGGTCTCTCCTGCATCGTTCTGGGCGAGCTTTTCGTTATAGGCGTGCGCAGCATCCAGCACCTTCTGGTACTGTTCCTGGCTCAATGCTTCAACGCTGGCGTCGTAGTTATTTACGGCGCGGCTGGCGTTGCGCATAATGAGGAAGTTGCTGATCGTCGGATAGAACAGAATGAGCATTCCACCGAGAATGACTAGTAAGGGTAGGATGTTGCGCAGTCGTTTCATCGAGCGTTCTTTTCGCAAGGAAACCGTGTTGTGGGCGTAGCGGGTGTGTGCCCTTCACACCCAAAACACGGTCATGTTCGTCAGGCGTTCTTGCGCTTGAGAGTCCAGGCAACGCCGAGCGCGATGACCAGCACACCAATCACCGTGAAGGCGATGGTACCCATGCCACCAGTTTCAGGCAGGGTAACACCGGACTTGTTCTGGACCGGGATAACACCGTTCGATGCGGACTGGTTGTAGTTGCTGCCATTGTTGTTGTTGTAGGTGATGGCGACGGTGGCATTCGTGGTGTCAGTACCGTCGTTCTGGCCATCAACCTTCACGCCGATGGCGCTGGCGAGCTTGTTGTAGCCGGCCGGCGCTTTGGTCTCGGTGAGCGTGTACTCGCCGTTCTTCAGTCCCTGGAAGACAACCTTACCGTTTGCAGGAGTGATGATAATATCACCTGTCTCACCAGCCTTGGCTACACGGTATACAGCGTTCTGGGTCTCACTATCAGCGACTTTCACGAAGCTAATAGCGGAGCCGTCCTTATGTGCGAGTGTGAACTCAGCGCCAGCAAGTCGAGTAGCGGCATCATCATATTTTTTACCAGTGTACTTATCGACGGTGAAGCCATAAGTGAAGACGCGAACCTTGCTGGGTTCGGACTCACCGGTGCCACTGCTGCTCGGGTTGTTGGAGTACTGAATCGTTGCGGAGTTGGTGTTACCATGACCGCCCACAGCAGCCTTCTCGTTCAGCGTGGCCGTGTAGGTGACGGTGATCGTCTTGCCGGCATTGGCCTGCTGCTTGGCCTTGAAGTCCTTCATGGCGACAGTAAGCGTATTGTCGGGGGCCGTAGGAGTGGTGACGGTGTAGTCAGTGCCCACGGTCAGTGGATTAGTCACACCGTCGACCGTAACGGAAGTGACTTGTCCAAAGGTGAGGCCCTTAGACAACGTATCCTTGAAGTTGAAGGTGTAGGTGTCATAGGCGGACATGTCTGGAATGGTGGAGGTCAGGGTGAAGGTCAGGGTATCACCGATCTTCGCGTCGGTGACGTCCTTACCAGTGCTGCCTACCTGTACCTTCTTGTCGACGGTAGGCAGGTCGCCCTTGATGCCGGCAGTCACATTAGCGCGGTCAACGGAAACTAGCGTGGCGTATTGACCACTGGTGTTGGCCAAGGTCGCACCCGGCACAGCGACCACGTAGTAGCCGTAGTCGAGACCAGCGAACGTCGCAGTGTACTTACCGTCCGTGGCATCGTCAGATACCTGAGTGGTCGCGCCAGCCGCGATGTTGTTGGCCTTGGTCTGCGCCCAGTTCGATGCCTTGGTAGCGAAAGCAACCAAGTCTTCACCCTGCAGCTTGGATACGTAGTCGTTTGCTTTATCGTTGACGTTCTCGTTGGTAGCACCAGTTAGTCCGGAAGCAGCGGAGTCCTCAAAGAACGGCTTCCACTCGTCAGTCAACGTGTAGGAGACAGCCGTGCCGTCACCGCTCACGGTAGCGGAGAACATCTTGTAGGCGTTCACGGTCTTACCGGCGAACTTCGCGTCAGCAGTGCTGACCGTCAGCGTGGCATTATCCGCTGCGTTGGCCGTGGCGACTGTCGTCGCGGCCAATCCAAATACGGTGGCAATCGCCGCGGCAGCAACGAAAACCTTTTTCATCAGTGATTTCATTACTGTTCCTTTCCCTAAATGGAAATCTTTTCTGTTTGGCAGGTACGGTTTGTCTATGTGGTCGTCACGCGGCATGGGCACCTCGCTTTCGTATACGGCTGGAACCCGAGCGGACTGTGCCGGATTGAACGCGTTGATTACGCACGTACCAGACCACGCCAGCTCCCATAAGCAGCAAGCCGAACATCAGGAACCACATCGTGCCCGCACCTCCCGTATCCGGAAGCAACGCCGCATTGGTAACAATGGCCACGCGTTCCTTGGTGTTGTAGGAGACCGATACTTGGTATCCGGCCTCCGCGGGCTTGATGGTCTTGGTGGTATCGCCGTCCTTATAGGTCACGGCGGTTTCTTTCACGGTGTACGTGTAGTAACGCACGATGTCCTTGCCGTTGGCATCCTGTCCATCCACGAATGCGACCGGCAGTCCTTGAATCACCTTGCGCCAGGTGTTGCTCCAGGAAGAGGCATCGGAGGAGTCCAACGTCACCGTCCATGGATTCTTCTGCGTCACGGTTGTGCAATCCGCGCCGAAGCATTGAATCGTCTGCGGCGTCACCGTATTGCCACTGCCATCGGTATAGTGCGCGGCGATCTTCAGCTCGACCGACTGCGGCCGTTCGAGGTTGCCGTCCTTCCACACCTTCTGCACGGTCAGGTCAATGGTTCGGCAACCGTCCTTGCCGCATGGGTCCTGGCCGTCGTCCGGTTCGGGGGTGAGTCCGCCGTTGTTGTCGGATACGGGCACGTCAAGCATGAGCACGGCCTTGGCCGGGGACTGGTAGGCATCGAGCTTTGTGCTGCTGCCACCAGCCACAGTCACGGCGTCCTTGATGCCGACCCATGTGGTGCCGGCGTCGCCGGATGCACCACTGTGCACAGCGCCGCTGTCGTATGTGTTGACCACGTCGAACAGCTTCACTTCCCAACGATCGAGTCCGGTGTTCAGCGCATCGTCTGCCGTGTTCTTCTGCGAGAAGATCTTGTTGCCGTCCTGTGCGGAGGTGCGGGCCTCACCGGCGTTCGCGACCGCCTTGCGGTAGATGCGATAGGTGTTGTATGCCTTGCCGCCGTTGCCGTCATCGACCGGTCCGAGGATGTCGCTCATGGTGTTGAAGTCCCATACGGACTTGAGTTTGGTGTTCGAGAACGGGTCGACCAGTCCGCTGGTGCCGCGGATCGTGTCGGCGTAGACCATGTGGTCGTCCGCCAGCACGCCCTCGTCGTTCAGTCCGGCGAAACCGCCCGCGTAGCCTGTGGAAAGATCCTTCACGCCGTCGGTGTCCTGAGTCGCTCCGCCACCGAACACGTCATAGCCGCTGGCGATGCCCGTCACGGTGGACTGTTCCACGCGGGTGCGGTTGCCCTTGATGAGTTGGACGGTCAGGTTGCTGCCTGACCCATCCATGTCGATGCCGTTCTTGCTGCAGGGCAGTTTGATGACGCTGTCGCCGATGGTGACGATCGCCACGTCGGTCTGCTGCTGGTTTTCGGCGTCGGCCTTGGACAGGGCGACGCTCACCTTCAGCCCGAACAGGTTCACGTACAGCACATTGCCTTCCGAGAGCACCTTGAGGTCGAATACCTTGCCGAAGATAGCCGGGAACCACTTGCCCAAGTCAATAACGCCGACCTGTTCCACCTTGTCGAGGTATAGGAGCTTGACCAGCGCGTTCACCACTTGCAGGAGCAGTTCCACGAGTACCGAGTTGACCTGCGTATCGACCAGATAGGCGCGGCTGGTTTCGCCGACGAATCCGCCGGCGATCTCGCCGCTGGTGACCTTCTTGAGATTGTCAGACGTGCAGCCCTTTACTCGGGCCAGGTCCGCGTAGCCGACGAATCCGCCCGCGACCTCGCGTCCAGTGGCCTTGTCGGTGGCTTTGCCGTAATCGTCGCCATGGTGTGTGGCGGTGACGGTGTAGCCGTCCGGAATGCCGGTGACATGTGAATCGCCAACGTGCGAGCCCCAGATGTCAAGTACGCCGGCCGTGGCACCGAGCAGATTGAGCGCATCCGTGCCGAGTTGTGCGTTGTCGGCAGCGACCGTGCCGGATTTGCCAAGATGCCCGATGAAGCCGCCCACGTAGTTCACGCCGGTCACACTGTTGAGGTTGGTGACGTTGGACTGCTTGACGGAGCCATTGATCAGTCCACCGCCGAAGCCACCGGCCGCACCGGTGTAACGCTTCGAGTCGAGCATGCCCTTCGTGGTGGAATCATGGGCGACGACTTGGATGCCGTCGTTCACGCCGTTGACCTGACCGTCGTAGATGAAGGTGCGGAACGCTTCGAGCACGCCCACGTTGCCGACCTTGAGCAGTTTGAGCAGCAGGTTGGTGTCCTGCTTATCGCCGGCCTCGCCGCCGCCGACGGAAGCGACGCTGGACACATCGGCAAGGCCGAAGAAGCCGCCCGCGTATTGCCCGCCTTCAACGGCGCGCAGCCCGGTGACTGTAAGTGCGGCTGGGTCATTGTTCGGATCCGCTTCACTGCCGGTGCCTTTGGCGGAATCCTTGTCACCGAGGATCGAGGCCTGCAGCGAGCCGGCGAAACCGCCGGCGTTCAGGGCATACTTGGTTGTGGTATTACCCTTATCGTCCTTGCTCTCATATGCGCCATTGACCGTGTATCCCCATGCCGGGTCATCCGAGCTCACATGTGCACCGCGAATCGTCGTAACCGTGGCCTGCAATACGCTGACCAGACTTGCCGGGGTCGAGACCAGCGAGTCGAGGATTCCTTGCAGGAATCCCTCGGATGCGTTGGTGTCCACATCCGCGACCGCGCCGGCAGTGGCCACGCCGATGAATCCGCCGACGTTGTTGCGGCCTTCCACCTTGCGCAGGTTGGAGACGTTGGCACCGGCCGCCTTGTCAGCAGTGGCCCCATCGGCAAGCTTCTGGCCGTTCTGGTCGAGATCGCCCCAGATCTGGCCGCCGACCGCGAGACCCACGTAGCCACCGGCGTTGCCGGTGCCGTGCGTGATGTCTTCGCCGGTGGCCACGACCTTCATACCCTTGCGGTAGCCGGCCACGCTCGAGGATTTGATGACTGGCACGAATACCTGTGCCACGTCGAGCATCTGACCCAGATCAAACTTGATGCCTTTGTCTCCGAATAGTTGGATGGAGCCGAACGAGGATGCCGAGCCGGATTCTATCGTGCCCGCGTAGCCGCCCGCCGCGCGCATAGCCGAAACGGTCTTGACATCCATCGACTGGCCATCGGTGATCGTACCGGTGCGCATCAGACCGACGTGTCCGCCGGCGACGCCGGAATCATGCAGGTTCGCGCCAGTCCGATACTCCGCACGACCGGCGACGACGTTGAATCCGAAGATGTAGGATTCGAGGAACTTATCCAAGGACTCCTGGTCGGTAACGGAACCCGCACCGTCGCCCGTAGCTACCTCGGTGAATTCCTTGCCATACGCACCGTACTTGCCGATATTATCGACCCAAGTCTTCCACTGGTCATAGCTCATATTGCGCAGCGGACCGGTGACCTTCGTGTGCTCCTCAGTCGGATAGACCACGGACAGCACGCCGGCGAGGTTGCCGGCCTTGATGAGACCGCCAAGCAAGGAGAGCGAACCGCCTTCAGCGGTATCGGCCGCGTCCATGAAGCCGGTGTAGCCGCCGGCGATTTCGGCACCGTATACGCTGCGGATGCGCGCGGCATAGGCTACGCGTTGCGGCCCGTTGTATTTGCCGTCGGTGTTCTCCTGCTTCCATGCTGCGGTGTTGTTGCCCCAGATATGGCCGCCGCGGTTACGACCTGCATAGCCGCCGGCCATGCCGCGGCGTGTGGTTGTATCCGATGCCGCCTGTGCGCGCACCGCGCCGCCGCACACTGCGGCATCGGTTGAGCTGTTGCGAATCGTCGGCACGAAGTCCTGCACGAGCGAGAGCAGGTTGTCGAGGTTGACGAGCTTCTTGAGCACGCTGCCGTCGCCGAGTACGTTCGCCACGGCTCCCGGCTGCATGGTGCCCACGTAGCCGCCGGCCGATACCTGGCCGATGATGTACACGAACTCGTGCGAGCTGGAGTCCTGGATATGGCCGCCTTCGATGTCTCCGGCGAAGCCGCCGGCCATGCCCAGTGGATCGGGCTTGTTGTTGGCGTTCCTATGGTCTGCGGTGCTGGCCAGCACGGAGTATCCGCCGATGCCGCCGGTCACGTCGGAGTGCTCGATGGTCGAAACGACAATGTTGAGCACATCCAGCACGTCGTTGAGATTGACGTTCTGGCCGAGCAGGCTCAAGCCGCCGCCCACGGCCGCCGCCGAGCCGATGTCCATTTTGCCGATGTAGCCGCCGGCATACCGAGCGGCGGTGACTGCATACGAGCTGTCTTTGCTCAGATAGGTGTCGTCGATGGATCCGGTGGTTTCCAGATTCTTCGGTGCCTTGACGTCGGTGTGGCGCAGTTGGGTCACGCTGGAATGGGATACCTGCACGCCGGAACCGTAGCCGATGTAGCCGCCGGCGGAACCGGATTGCGTATCGGATTGGTCAAGTCGGGTTGCGGAGACGGTGAAGCCGGGATCATCCGGGTCGGAAATCTTGTTGCCGCTGGTGGTCTCCACGGTGGTGGCATCGGAATGCACGCCCGCGTAGGAGATGAACGGCACATAGCCCTGCACCACCTGCAGCAGGTTGGCGAGATCCACCGTACCGAATTTGCCGAGCAGGCTCAGGCCGCCGTTGCCAGCCGAAGCGAGTGCGCCGGAAACGACCTTGCCGCCGAAACCGCCTGCGTATGCGCCGCCGGTCACATGGTCGAGGTTGACAACGGCCACGGGGTTGGCTTGAACGCGGGACTGCACGCCTGCCAGTGTTGGGTCGTTCTTGAGATCGGTTTCGGAGAACTGATTGACTTTGCCGCTTTGGAAGTTTCCCGCATAGCCTCCCGCGATATCACCTTCGACGTAACCACCGTTGACATACGACACAGTGGTATCCGTATAGCTTGGAATCAGATACGGCATGGCACCGAGCAGGTCGTTCACGGACAGCAGTCCGCCCTTGATGAGGTTGTCCAATACGCTGGAATCATCGGCGTTGCTAAGTGCGTCGGCGAGGCCGCCGGTGGTGGAGAAGCCCACGAAGCCACCCGCTATGCCATCGGATGTGCTGGTATCGGCCGTGACCGACTTGAGGTTCGTCACATGGCTTTCGCGGGTCTTGGTGCTGTTGGCCTGGCCGTAGAAGCCGCCCGCAGCGTAATCGGTGGTCTCGTTGTTCTCGTTCTTGCCGGTCGCCTTGACCGTGAATCCGTTGGCGATGCCGTTCACATTCGATGCAGTGACTGCAACCGAAGAATATTGGGCAACCGATAGCAGACCGGATAGCTTGATAAGCCCAAGCACATTAAGGCCGCCGGCGCCAACGGCGTCGCCCGGTCCGGAGAAGCCGATGAAACCGCCGGCTTCTCCCTTGGCCGTGACCGTGGCCAGATTAGTGAGGTTGGTGTTGGTCACGTCACCACCGGTGGCGCATCCGATGGCACCGCCCGCATAGTATGAGCCAGCCGTCACTGTCAAGCCGGATGCCGGGGCAGCAACAGTCACGTTCTCCACGGTGAACGGGGCAAACTGGTCGAACTTCTTGAGCGTGGCGATATCGCCAATTTTCACCACACTGTTGAGCAACCCAGCCACTGTGGTCGGTTGCAGATTGCCGGCGATGCCGCCCGCGTAGGAGCCGCCGGCGCTGACTGATTCAAGACCGTTGATGGCAGTGGAGCGCTGCTGAGGGATCCCACGGGGATTGTTGTATTTCCAGAACGTGAGGTTCTGCAGATGATCCTGCGAGGAGTCGCCGATCACCGTGCCCGATCCTTCTCCCACGAGACCGCCCGCGTAATCGCCACCAGCCTTAACGGTGAAGGAGCCCTTCATCTGCGTGCCGAGAATCACGGAGGGATTCACGCCAACGATGGACAGCAGTTCTCCCGCACCACTACCGCTGCCGCTCAGCAGCTTGGCCACAGCCTTGGTGAGTTGTTTCAGCAGCGATGCGTTCGTGGCATCATCCGTGCCGAGTTCTAGGCCCCATCCCACGGAGGCAAATCCGGTGAATCCTCCGGCGTGGGATTTGTCAGTAGACACGGCAGCCGTGGCTGAAATCGTATTATTGACCGCGTAGGCATTGGCCATCGCGCCGCTAAATCCACCGGCATAGTCCGTGGCAGATACAGTGACCTTGCCATCGCCGTCGACGGTCAGGTTGCTGTTCTCGATGAGGCTCTGCGGACGCAGTGCAGACAGCAAATCAATACCAAGCGAGTTGAGCAGACCACCTACATTGCCATTGCGGCTTATTCCGGCGAAGCCACCGGCGTATTGCGTTGCCCGCACGGTGAAACCGTTCGTGCTCGTCACCGAGGAGTTCTCGATGATTGCGCCAATCTGTGCACCGACGAAGCCGCCGGCTTGCGGATTATTCTTGTTGCCGATCACCACGTTCTTTTTGAACCCGTTCACCGAACTGTTCGAGATGACCGGGTTGTAGTAGCCGACCGGAATCAAGGCATTCAGTCCGAGCGTGCCGGACAGCAACCAGTTCACCAAATCGCCCAGCCCGAGGAATGGGATGACACCCAAGATCTTCGAGAGTACATTGGTGAGCGTTCCCACGATGCCGGAGACCGCATCGTATCGGGTTGCGCCCTCAACATATCCCACGAAACCACCGGTCATACGGCTTACGCTGGATACCGAAACATCCGCCACTTCACAATCCGTGACCTTGGCATCGCCGTAAATACGGCCGGCGAACGCACCCGTGGCGAGATTGGAAGGATTGTTTTCGTGCAGGGTGAGCAGACCTCGAAGATTGAGGTCAAGATTTACTTGTCCGAATGTCAGCAGTTTCAACGCCTTAAGCAGAAGATCCAAAAGTCCACCCACTGCCGAAGTGAGTGTGCCGAGCAGTGTCGGCGGAATATATGACTTGCTTGCCTGATTCGTCACAGACACGTCCTGCAGCTTGAGGTTCGACACCACGGCCGTACCGGCGCTGCCCAGACTGGTGTTGTTCATCACGGTCTTGTTCGTGATCGAGGCGAAGAAGCCGATGCCCTGCTGCTTGCTGACGTCCAGCTGCTTGCCCTGTTGATTGACGACCACATGGCTGATGACCGGCCGAGCTGCTGTGGTATGCTCCACGCTTGCGCCATCGGTGCCGACAGCCTTCCACAGGCTAGCCACAGCGTCTGCGCTGTTGGAGACCGCGCCGAGCATGGTGCCGGAGAACATGAGCGGAGTCCACTCAGTACTGGCGGTATCCGCCGCGTTCTTGGACAAATCGATGTCACGGAAGATCAGATAATTCGCATCGGCCGAATATGTCAGACCAGTGTTGGCGGCAGAGTAGTCCGCTTGCGTACCATCAGCACCCACGCCGTAATACCTGGTGCGGGTCTTATCAGCGTCCACTTTCGTATGACATATCGCCAGCGAATTGTCATAGTCGGAGGCATCAGCATTGCGCAAGGTATCCGAATCGGCAAGATCGGCGTCACCGGCGTATTCAGTGGACGACGCGCCATCTACCCAGTGGTAGCCAAAGAGTCCTTGCCCGGTGCAGGTCTGCGTGACCTTGTTGATACGGCCAATAACCTTCTTGCCGGAACCAATCGCACGCAGCTGCTGCTCGTTGCCGATCAGGATGTAGGTCTTGCCGTTGATCTCCTTGGTGACCTGACCTTCAAAGTCACGGCCGCCAAGCGCCGTCGCGGCGACCTGCACATTGGCCTTCGCCGGCGATTGATCCGCCTCAGTCGAAGAATCGTTCTTGGCACCTTGAGAAGAAGTATCAGTCGGAGCCTGCGTTTGGGTTCCGTCATTAGCGGGATTGCCGACAGCAGCCCCTGCTGCGGCATCCGCCTTGTTGCCTGCCTCACCATTTGAGGATTCGGAAGAACCACCGGTAGTGGAAGATGAAGAAGATGAATCTTGCTGGACTTCCTGATTCGTTTCAGAAGGTGCTGGCGCACCGTTTGATGTATTGGCCTCTTCTGACGTCTTATCGTCAACATTGACATTGCGAGCAGAAGGAGCAGCTACGACAGTATTATCCCCCCCCCCCAAGAATTACGGAGTTAGAGGAACCATTTACATCATCTACGTCCTGGGCATATGCCGCAGGCACCATGCACACAGTAGACAGGGAAACAGCGATAACCGAAGCAAGGCAGCGCCGCAAGACATGGCGATGCTGTCCAGGTTCCTGTTCTGCTCCTCCGTTAAACCTGCAACGGCCGAGCTTTAATTTCGAGCCCATCGTTTCGCCCTCATAGATTCGCACCCCCTTCGGTTACTGCATACGATCATATCACCTCTCTAGGAAGAAGTTGACAAAAGAACAAAAAACGTTCATTTGCGGGGGCCGGTTAGCGTACGTTTTCTAGGCAAAAGAAAAGCCCCGCAGCTATGCAGGGCTTTTCCAACGAGGTCATAAGAGAGGAAGAGAATAACCTCGTTTAATGGTTGACGAAGCTATTAGACCTCGCCAAGTATCTACTAGTTCAGACGCAGCTCAGTCGACGGAGCGAACAGGTGCATCTTGGCCGGGTCGATCTTGATCTTGACGGTCGCGCCAACCTTCGGCAGCGCACGCGGATTCACACGAATCGTGGTGAGCTTGTTCTGGTCGGACATGACCTGGGCAGCCTCAGCGGCGGAGCCATCGGTGATGATGTTGCCGTAGATGTAGCCATCGGAGCCCAGATCCTCGACGTTCACAACCTTCAGGGAGAAGGCGTTCGGGTCGTCAGCCGGGGCCAGGCCAGCGTCCTCAGGACGGAAGCCGACCACGATCTGGCCGTTGTCTTCGGCGGTGAGCTTGTTGACGGCCTCAGTCGGCAGATCCA
>ERZ791623.223-NODE-223-length-39119-cov-5.365759_pt1 | contig 39119 bp, 29 predicted proteins | sample MGYA00510268_ERZ791623 | MGnify/ENA primary metagenome ERZ791623 (study PRJEB30046, sample SAMN00715216) | human gut metagenome | study: EMG produced TPA metagenomics assembly of the A metagenome-wide association study of gut microbiota in type 2...
CGGCAGTCCCCGGAGGGCGTCCGTCACCGCTCCCCAATCAAGAGGAATCAAAATGGACAATCGTCAGCTAATCATGAACTCAGCTCTGACCCTCTTCTACGAAAGCGGGTACGACGCCGTCGGTGTTCAGCAGATCGTAGACTCCGCCGGAGTATCCAAACCAACCCTGTACTATTACTTCGGCAGCAAACAAGGCCTCCTCGAAGCCCTGTTAAACGAGCACTTTCAGCCCATGGAACAAAAACTCATCGAAGCCTCCGAAACCGGGAAAAACATCCCCGAAAAACTGTACCGCATCGCGCGTGCCTTCTTCAACGGAGCCTCCGAAGACCCGAAATTCCATATGCTGATGATGGCACTGTTCTATTCCGGAAGAAAAAGCGAAGGCTTCCGCACCGTATACCCCATGATTGACCGGTTCTATCACCTGTGCGTCGACGTCTTCGACAACGCCAGCGCCGAACTCGGCAACATGAACGGCCGTCAGGAACAATTCGCCGTAGGCTTCTCCGGAATCCTGATGCACTACCTGATGATGACAGCAGGAGATCAATCCGATCTTTCCAACCTCGTCGTCCGGGACGAAGAAGTCTACCGTCTGGTACACCAGTTCATGTATGGAATTTACTCATAACCCAAAAACAAGGAGGACAAACAAAATGGCACCATGGTATGAAGAGGCAGAATTTTATCACATCTATCCGATCGGACTGACCGGCGCGCCGAGAAAAAATGAATCGGAAGAAACCGTACACCGCTTTTCCACACTGGAACAGTGGCTTCCGCAGATCTCGGTTGTACCGCAATCTATATCGGCCCCTTGTTTGAATCAACCACACATGGATATGACACAAAAGATTACAAACAGGTAGACCGCCGCTTAGGCGACAACGCGGACTTTGCCGCATACGTAAAAAAAGCCCACGAACTCGGCATCAAAGTCGTCGTAGACGGTGTCTTCAACCACACCGGCCGCGAATTCTTTGCCTTCCGCGACATTCAGGAAAAAAGAGAACAGTCCCCGTACTGCGGATGGGACAAAGGAATCTGGTTCGGCGGAAACACCTGCTATAACGATGGATTCTCCTACGAAGCATGGAGAAACTGCTTCGAACTCGTCAACCTGAATCTCCAGAACCAGCAGGTCCGCGACTATCTCCTTGATGTCATCGACTTCTGGATCGACGAATTCGACATCGACGGCATCCGTCTCGACTGCGCCGACTGCCTGGATTTCGGCTTCATGGAGCAGATGCGCGCACGCACATCCGCCAAAAAACAGGACTTCTGGCTGATGGGCGAAGTCATCCACGGCGACTATGCGCGCTACATCGGAGACGGCCAGCATCTGCTGCACAGTGTCACAAACTACGAGCTTCACAAAGGACTTTATTCGGGACATAACGATCATAACTACTTCGAAATTGCACATACGATCCGCCGCGAATTTGACGAAAACGGCGGCATTTACAAAGGAAAGAAACTGTACAGCTTCGTTGACAACCACGACGTAGACCGTCTGGCCAGCAAGCTGAACGTAAAAGAAAACATGATTCCAATTTATGCGCTGCTGTACTTCCTGCCGGGCATCCCGTCCATCTATTACGGATCGGAATTCGGTATTGAAGGAAAGAAAGAAAAATTCTCAGATGCCTGAAGTTCTCACCGCCCGAATTGCTCATCGTATACTATCCCTCTTCCGGTGATTTTCGTTTACTATCCTGTACGGAAAATCAAACATAGCTATATCAGCAGTATAAGTCTTTGCATTACCGCCGGAGCGCCCGCATATCCTCCGGCACCAATCCCAGCGGCCTTGTGTGCAGGAAGATCACTTCCCAGTAACCGATTTTATAGTTGGCGCGCAGTTTCGGTTTCAGCATGATGTTCCTGCTTTCTTCTTGCCGGGCGCTGCGCCGCTGGTCGTGCAGCAAGTCCTCGTAGCTGCCATGATAATAGGTATCAATGCCAATGCGCCCGACAATCGTTTCACTGTTTTCGTTCGGCTGCACCAGTTCTTCCGTCAGTGCTCTTGCCTGTTCCTCTGTAAAATCAACGGAATACGGGCTTTGCAGCGCGGTCTCCCACAGCCCTGCCACAGCGGTTTCTTTTCGCATGGTTTTATAGCGGTACTCTTTTTCTGATGAGGTAAGTACCACATATCCTGTATGCGTTTTCTTGGGGCGGAGCTTTCTGTCTGCGTTGGCGCGCTCCCGCGCGATGCGCAGCAGGTTTTTATTTAAGCCGTTCAGATACTCTATTTTACGGCAGGCTTCTTCCAAGTCTTTCTGTACCGCATCCACTTCTGCGTAAGCAGCTTCTCTTGCCTGCGCCGAATTTCTTTCGGCTTGTGCAATCTTTTGAGATGCCACTGTATAGACCGAGCGGGCATCTCTTTCCGCGCAGGCCACTTTCGCCAGCAAACCATCATACTCACTGTGGGTCAGCAGCACGTGCGTACATTCCTGCCCATACTCCGGCAGATCCCGCAGACCCAGTGCAGTCTTTTTCTTAAACTCCGGCATTTTTACAGACCTCGGATATAATTGTTTGCCACGACTTCAATGCGGTTATGCCCCAGCGCTTTGCTGCAGATCAGCATGGCTTTCTTATCCAGCTTTTTCCCGGATTCGTCCTTTCTACAGGTGTATACATCGCTCTGAAATTTACGCCCCGTTCCCTTGTTGACCCTGTCGTAGGGGATTTCTTCGATTGGCCTTGCATGGGCGCGGTAGATGTCGGTTGCATATTCGGCGCGGTAGCCGTGGATGTCAGCGCTCTGGTGGATGTGCTGCCAGACCTTCTCGTCGTTCGGCGTATTTCGGATGCGCTCGACGATCTGCGCCGCATTTTTCCCGACAATGGGACTTACTCGCTCCCGGCCGCCCTTGCCGTTTCGGACGTGGATATAATAACGGCAGTCAAACAGGCGGGTATCTTGCAGAACACCAAGCCGCTTTTCTTCTGCGGGCGTTCTTTCCTGTACCGGTACGGATTCGATCGCAGCAATTTCCCGCTCGATTTCCTCTTTTGTAACAAGGTCTCCGCCCTTTAGCATCCCCAGTTCGCTGCGGCGCAGCCCTGTGCCTTTGCAGAATTTAATCAATTCATCGTTGTTCGTAACCGAGAAATGTTTATCCCGCACACGGTCTCCCCTGCTGCGCTTGATGTCCTCGCGGTTTCGCTTCGGCGGATTAAAGTAGTTTTCATCTTCCGGGTTTATGCCGTACAGTTTGCCCAGTGCTTTGGCTTCCAGCTGCACCGTCCATGCGGACAGCCCTTGGTCGGCGCGCGCCTGCAGCCACTCGTTCACATACTTTTTTGCGCTCTTCAGCGTCGTACATTCCGGGTGCTTTTCTTTAATATAAGAATACACTTTTATATTGCACTGAACGCTGGGAAATGTCAATAACATAGTATTTATTTTAAAAATATAACGGTTTACCCGTTCATTCTATAAACGGGTAAACCGTTACCGCGCCCGCACAAAAATACGGACTTTCATCCGCGCCCACCGGATAAAAGTCCGTGTTTTTATCTTTCCAGCAAGTCCTCCATCGCGCAGCCAAGCACTTTGGAAATCTTATACAAACTCTCCGCGCTTGCCTTGTTGATGTCCTTTTGCCGCTGTTCGTACAGCTGGATGGAGCGCAGGCCGACGCCGGATTTTTTCGCCAGCTCGGCTTGCAACCAGCCGTAGGCCGTGCGGATGCGCTTCAGGTTTGTTTCCGCAAAATGCTCCCGGATGCGGGCATCCGCAATCTCGGCAAATTTGCTGACGTCCGCCTCGTGCAGGGTATAATACATTTTTTCCAGTTCCATAAAAGTAAGGCGTATATAAATAACAGAGATATTATGTCATGATGACATAATATCTCTACAAACCATCGACACACCGTACTATCGTTTACCTCATCAGCACCCCGAAATCCGGGGTATAGGTCAACTCCTGCGCCAGCTCCGGCTCGCGCAGGAACATCATCATATAGATGGGGTAATAGGTGATCTTCTCCTTCACACTCACGTTCCCGCCGTGGAAAACAAACGCAGCCGGGATGTGGTAGTCCGGGTTTGCTATCACGCCGGACAGCGCATTATGGCGGGTGTAGTCTTTCCCGCTCTTGATTTCAAGTGGCAGCACATTGCCCTCGTGCTCGATGACGAAGTCCAGTTCTCCCTGCTTTTTGCTGTTGAAGTAGTACAGCGCATAGCCGTGGGCGGCCAGCTCCTGGGCGGCGGCGTTCTCAAACACTGCGCCGAAGTTGATGTTCTTTTCGCCGTTCAACAGAGCCAGCTGGATGCCGTTAGCATAGGTGGCCGCCAGCAGCCCCACATCGCAGAGAAACAGCTTGAACAGGTTGCTTTGTCTGTTCAGCCGCAGCGGCAGCGTCGGTTCTTCCACGTTGTAGGTCGGTAGCGCAACGCCGGCGTTGGCCAGCCACAGAAAACTATTGTGGTAGCGGCTTAACTTAAAGTCCTGATGCAGGTCCTTTAAAATAAACCGCTTGTTCTTGGCGTTCAGCTCGCTGGGGATCAAATCAAATATATCTTCGAGATACAGTTTTTCCTTCGGGTCATAGCGGGCAATATCTTTTTTGTACAGCGTCAGAATGGACTGCTGCACCTGGGCGACTTCATACAGATTATGCGTTTGCAGGTAGCAAGCCACAGCCGCCGGCATACCACCCACGATCAAGTACAGGCGGAAAAGCTCCATCATCTTCTGATGCACCAGCGGGTCAACTTCCTGCTTTTTGTCATAGCAGCTGCGCAGATGGTCAAAAATGCGATCCGACACGCCGTTGGCGCGGGCAAATTCCTCTACATCCATCGGGAACATTTCCAGTACGTCAAGATAGCCGACCGGTGCGCTGCGAATGTCTTTAAGCTCCACACCCAGCAGCGACCCGCTTAAAATATAGCGGTAGTTGCCTTCCTCCACCAAAAACTTGATGGCGGTCACGATTTCCTTGCACTCCTGCACTTCATCCAAAAAGATAAGCGTCTTGCCGGGGACCAGCTTTTCCCCCACCAGCGCAGAGAGCCGCAGCAGGAAATCGCTGCTGTCGGTGGCTGTTTCAAACAGCTGCCGCGCGGCTGTGTTTTCCAAAAAATTCAGTTCCACAAAATTCGGGAAGGCTTCCTGTCCCAGCTGGCGGATCAGGGTCGTTTTGCCGACCTGCCGCGCCCCTGTAACAAGCAGCGCCTTGCGCGCTTCGCCCTCTAAAAACGCCTGTATCTTTTTTGCGGTGGTGCGCTGTAAAATCGTTTTGCGGTTTGTTTCCATGTCTGATGCCTCCCTCCGGAAAAATATTTTGTCCGTTTTTTCAAATGTATTATACTGCACTTTGTCCGTTTACGCAACATATTTGTCTGCTGTTTTGTCCTGTTTTTCGTTTATAGTTACAGCAAATGGGGAGATATTATGACATGATGTCATAATATCTCCCCCGCGTTTTATAATTTAATATGCTGCACCGTATTTTCCGCTTTCCAGCTCCAGCAAAAACTTATACAGCGGCACGGCTTCGATGGTAACGCCGTCCTCCTGGATGGTTTCCTCTTCCTCGTATGTCACGATGACGAGCCGCGCGGCCTCCTGCGAATTCTGCGCCAGCTTTTTCAGATTGCCGACTTCGCGTTCGCGGGCATCCCCGGCAATGGAATAGGCTGCCTGTACGGCCAGACCGATGGAGGGCACATAGAAATCAATGTCGATTCCCGTCTTTGCGGATTTCAGATAATACACATCGTCCGGATAGGCGCGTGTAAGCGCTACAGCCACCATATTTTCCAGCTGCACCGACTCTTTCCGGTCCAGAAACAGGCTTACAATGCCGTTGTCGGAGAAATAAAACTTCGGGTAGCTCTCCTTCTCGACGAGGTTTGCGTAGTAGTTCTGCAGATGGAACAGCAGATAGGCATCCTCCGCATAGCGGATGTAGTCGGCAATCGTCTCCTTTGCCAGCGATACATTGACGGTGCGCAGGGTCTTTTGCAGTTTTGAATAGGAAATCTCACTGCGGACCGACTCCGCTATTTTTTTTATCAGGATTTTTACCGCATAGTCGTTGCGGATGCTGTTCCGCGTGATGATGTCGCCCAGCAGCACTTTTTGGTAAACGCCGGAAATATACTCCCGCTTTGCCTTGTACAACAGCGATTCCGGCAGGCCGCCGTATTGTAGATACTGCGCGCAGGCGGCGCGGATCTTCCCGTTTGTTTTGGTGCCCAGCAGCGCCGGTTCATCGTGGGGAACCTCGCAGGCGGTCAGGTACTCGCCGAAGGCATAGGGCGTAATATGCTTGGCAAAAAAGCGTCCGCCCAGCGTGGTTTCTATCTCTCGGCTCAGCATTTTGGCGTTGCTGCCCGTGATGTAGATATGCTCCTTGGCGTCGGCCATGCGGCGGGCAAACTTCTCCCAGCCGTCAATGTTCTGCACCTCATCCAGAAAGAAATAGCCTTTTTTGTCGCTCATCTCGCTCTGCACCGACAGCAGGTCGTTGAAGTCTGCAACGGTGAACTCGGAAAGGCGCTCGTCCTCAAAGTTTATGTAGATGATTTGCTCCCAGTCCACACCGGACGCCACCAGATCCAGCACGATTTTATACAGCAGCGTGGATTTTCCCGCGCGGCGCAGACCCACCAGCACATAATTGCCGTTTTCCTCAAATTCGTAGTCGCGCGGCACGATTTGAAAATTGCGGATAAATTCGTGTTGGTCGTAGATGACGGATTTTAAAAGTGCATGATTCATGGTTGCCACTCCTGCCTTATTTTTGTCAAGTATAGTATAGCACGCATTATATTTTTTGTCGAGTATACTCGACTGAATTGCATTACCTTTGTCAAATATATTCTGCAATATAATTTTCTTTTTTAAAATAAAACGTCTTGCAATTCTATTTCCTTATGGTATAATAAAGTTAAATCATTAAAGTTATAACCTTATGGATAACACCTTTTCTCGGATTAGGAGGTTTTTATGGTAAAACTCGACTATGCGCGGCTGAAAAATATACGCCTTGAGCAGGACATCACCCAAAAGGAGCTTGCCACTGCCACCGGTGTAAACCTTTCCACCATCAAGCAGATTGAAACCGGCCGCAGCGCAACCGACCTTGAAAACATCGAGAAGCTATGTGCCTATCTGGAAGTCGACATCAACGAAATCTACCACCCCGACTTCCACGACACCAAGGTACTCTGCATGCTCAACAACAAGGGCGGTTGCGGCAAGACCAGCCTGTGCAGCGGCATTGCCACTTCGATGGCCGAGCTGGGGCTGCGCATCCTTGTCATCGACGGCGACGGTCAGCGCAACCTGTCCAGCAGCTTCGACATGCCCCGCAGCGAGAAGAACTTCGGCGCGGCGGTGCTGGCGGAGCAGGACTTGAACGGCTACATACAGCCCACCAAATTTGAGAATATCGACATCATCGTGGCGGATGTTTCGATGGGTACGCTGGACATGGCGCTGTTTACCAAGATCAGCCGCGAGAACATCGTGCGCAGCATCCTGCGCCCCGTTGTCGAGCGCGGCTATTATGATTACATCCTCATCGACACGAACCCGAATCTGTCGCTGCTGAACTTTAACATCGTCAATGCGTCGAATTATGTTTTGATCCCTGCCCAGCCCGCCAGCTTTGATCTGGACGGCCTGGCCGTGGTACTGCAATTTGTCGAGGGCATCAAACCGTATAACCCAACTTTGCAGGTGGGCGGCATCATCATCAATCGCTACGATGCCCGCAACCGCCTGATTACCGAGGCTGCCATGGACCAGCTGCGGGAGAGCTACAGCGCCCTGCTGTTTGAGCAGATCATCCGGGTGGACAGCCGCCTGCAAAACGCCCAGTGGGAGAACCGCCCCGTGCTGGACTACGCGGGCAGCGCGCGCATCTCGAAGGAATACCGCGCCCTGACGAAAGAAATCCTAAAGCGCTGCGTTTGAGAAAGGCGGTAATACTGTATGGCTTTAAAAAAACGGACCGTCGTCTCCCCTGCTGCCGGTGCGGTGTCTCTCCCCTCTTTGATGGCCGATCTGCCCGGCACACGGCGGCTGGAGGAAGTGCCGCTGGACAAGCTCTCCCCTGCCCCGGCTGACTGGAACTTTTATGCACCGCTCCCCGACGACAAGCTGCTGGAGCTGATCGAGAGCATCCGGGCCAACGACCTGCTCCACCCCATTGTGGTCTGGAAGCAGCCGGACGGCGCGCTGATGATTTTAAGCGGCCACAACCGCGTGCGGGCTTACACTGCCCTGTTGGAAAAGACCGGCGAGGACAAATACCGCCGCATCCCCGCCACCGTGCTGACGGACATCACCGCCGACGATGCGCACGAGATCGTCGTCGATTCCAACTACGTGCAGCGCGTGCTGACGCCGTCGGAGAAGGCGCGGAGCATCTCCCAGAAGTACGCGCTGGCCGGGCGCAAAAAGCGCAGCAGGAACGGCGTGCGCAAATCAAAGTATGAACAGATTGGCGAAGAATACAACCTCTCCGCCCGCCAGATCGCGCGGTATGTGCGGCTGGGCAGTCTGGACGGCAGCCTGCTCAAGCTGCTGGACGGCGGCAAGCTGCCGCTGACAACGGCGCTGCGGCTCGTGGATTTTTCTGCCGAGAATCAGAAGTATCTGGCCGCCCGCCATGCCGACGAGCTGGCAGGCCCCAAAATGGCCAGGCTGACCGCCGCCATGACCCCGGAGCAGATGGATGCTGCCCTGCAGGCAGAGCCGCAGACCGTGCGGGTCTCCGTCACCGTGCCCGCCGCGCTGGAGGAGGATTTCCGCCGCATGGCCGAGGAATGGCTGCACACCCACCGCTGAGCCTGTAGGGGCCGGGCACGCCCGGCCCGCAGCTTTCCCGCAAATAACCGCCTTTCCGGGCAAGATATTATGTCACCATGTCATAATATCTTGTAAATATAGAGTCGATACGAATAGGATATTATGTCACCATGTCATAATATCTTTTTGCAAGGAGGTTGGCCGTGCCCAAAAAAAAGCAAGCTCTGCCCACGCCCAAGGCAAAGCTTTATACCGAGGACGCCGCCCTGCTGGTGCCCATCTTTCAGAAGGAGCCGTTTATCACCTTTCAGGAATTGCAGGCTAAATACGGCGATATTCTGACCGACCAGCAGATCTACCGCGGTCTGCTCGGAACGTTTGCCCCCTACGTCAGCGAGCGCCGGGAGGAAGCCTTTCAGGAGCAGCTTTTACAGGCCAAGCAGGCCGCGCTGCAATTGGAGATCCTTTCCCACCCGGTCGGCGGCAGTCTGACCATGCCGGAGACAGAGGTCCGGTCACTGGCAAGGGCATCCTTCAACAGCATGCTGGACGGTATGCCGGCCGGCATGGCCTGTTACATTACCTGCGCGGTAAACGCCATGTATGCGGGCGACGTGTCCGGCCTGAAAAACGAACCGCTTTCCGAGCGGATGCTGCTTTCCAGTGCGAACCAGGGTCCACTGGAAAAATACAGTATGCAGACGGATTCCATCTTCCGCAATCTGCCCAAGCTGCTGCCGGAGGAGGAAAACGAGGTATACGTCGGCAAGAGCGCCGGAAAAAACGTGTCCACCATCGTGACGATGGATTTCCCGAAAACCATCGCGTTGGACAACGGCGGCAGCCTGACGAGCTTTGATAAGGCTATCTTAAACGGCGTTTCCTCGCTGCTGATCGCGGGAACGATTTATTTCACCATCCCGATGCTGTACCGCGCCATGATCGGCAGTGAAAACCCCAGTATGCGGGAGGAGGCCGTCCGGACCATCCGTGACCGGCTGGAATTTATGCGGCACGCCACCATCACGCTGGACTGCACCGAGGAGGCCGCCGCCCACTTTATCAAGGAGGGACAGAACCTGCAGAGCCTGACGCTCTCGCAATATCTCTTGCCGATGAACCGGATGAACGCCGTGCTCAACGGGCGGGAGGTCGAGGCGTACTTTCTCATCGACACGCCGCCGCTGTTCCAGTATGCGTCCAGCAAGCGGCAGATTTCCCTTGTGGATATGGACCTTTTGAACGTACACTTTGAAGCCGACTCTCCGTTGGCCGGAGCGAGCCTGAACAACACCCCCGCCATCATTGTGCTGAAGAACTACCTGCTGACCCGCATTGAGGGCATGAAGAACCCAAACAACCGTCTGCAAAGCCGAAAGATCCTGTTCTCGTCCATCTATGAGGAGCTCGGCGAGCCGTCGCCCATCAAGCAGCGCCGCCAGCGCCTGCGCAACTACACCGAGATCTATCTCGAGTATCTGACCCAGCAGAACTACATCAGCGGGTACAGCTTCACCCGCACCGGGCGCGTTGTGGACGGGGTAGAGATCGTGCTGGACCGCACCACCCGCAAGCCCGCGCCAACGCCCGAACTGACTTTGCCCGATGAAACGAATAAGGGCCGCTTCAAGCCCAACAAGCAAAAACCGCGCAAGCGAAACATGATACGATAGCTGCGATTTTAAAACCACAACTGATGACCCAATACAGCCTTACCAAAGCCACATTTGATGACCATAAGTGCTTCACCAAAGCCACAAATGATTACCACCAAAGCCACATCTGATGACCGCCAAAGCCACAAATGATGACCCAAACACCCCGCAAAACCCCTGTTTTTCAACATTTCAGCGGCAAAATTTCGCATTTTGAAAAGTGCTGTATGTACTGTAAGTACTGTATGATATCTTTCCCTTTTTTACAGGGAGGAAAAGATACAGTTTTTCCCTGTAAGAGGAGAAGTTTTCGTATGAGAAAAACGGATGCCAAAACCTTAAAAAGCTGCCTGCCTCAATGGCTGCGGGAGCACGGGCTGCCCCTGCACAAGCCGTTCGCCTGCCTGAACCCGGCGCATCGGGACGCTCACCCTTCTATGGGGTACAATGAAAAAAATCAGACCGTCCACTGTTTTGCCTGCGGCGCGACCTACGATATTTTTGACTTAGTGGGGCAGGAAGAAAAGCTGACGGATTTTCCTTCTAAAATGAAGGCCGTCAACCGGCGCTACGGCGGGGGCGAGGTCATCCGGGTCACGGCGAAGCCGACGCAGGCTTTTCCTTATAAGGAGAGAGCGGGCAGACCAGACCCCTACTTTACCGGGCGTGGCTTGTCCGATGAAACGGTACGGCGGTTTGGCTTGGTGGTCGAGAATGGCTATGCGGTGCTGCCTGTCTTTGCGGAGGGTGTCTGCCGCAGCGTTTGCCGCCGCGCCATTGACCAGCATGTTGAACCGCGCTACCAGAACAGCCGCGGGGCGATGCAGCTTTGGAACAGTGCTGCAATGGAACGTGCGGCAGGGGAAGCACTGTTTGTGACGGAGGGCATTTTTGACGCCCTTTCCTTAGAGGAATTGGGATTCCCGGCTGTAGCGCTCTGCGGTGCGGCCAACACCGGGCGGTTGATGCAGGCCTTGGACGCGCGGGAAGCAAAGCCGGAGAGGGTGATTCTTGCCGGGGATTCCGACGCGGCAGGGCAGGGGATGAACGGGAAGCTGCGGGAGCAGCTGACGGCGCGCGGGATTGCGTGCGCGGTGCTGGATTTGCCGGATGGCAGCAAAGATGTGAATGAAGCATTAGTGCAAGACAGGGATGCGCTGCAAGCCGCCTGTAAGGCCGCTGCAGCGGCGCAGGAGGTACAGCAGCAACCGACCTTGGAGGCCGAGTTCCTCGCGTATCTGGGCCGCCGTGGCGGGGCTGCGGTGATGCCAACGAGTATCGCCGGTTTGGACAAGGCGCTCGACGGCGGTCTGCACGCCGGGCTGACCGTGCTGGGCGCGGTTTCCAGTATGGGCAAAACCTCCCTGATGCTGCAAATGGCCGATACGCTGGCCGCTGCGGGGAGAAATGTGCTGTTTATAACAATAGAGATGTCCCGCATGGAGTTGATCGCCAAAAGCGCCGTGCGCGGTACAAAAGAACGTGCACGCCCGCTGCTGGATGGCAAGCTGCCGGAAGAAAAAGTGCGCGGTCTGATTTCCGCTTACAGGCAAAAGACCGGCGGCAGGGTAGAGCTGTGGGAGCCGGACGCCCCGCTTACCCCGGCTTTTTTGGATGAAAAAGTGTCGGCCTTCTGTGCGCAGCACGAAAGCCCGGTGCTGTTTCTGGATTACTTGCAGCTTGTCGCCCCGGCGCGCGCGGGCATGACCGAGAAGCAGACTGCCGATGCCGCTGTCGCGATGCTCAAGCAGCTGGCACGCCGGTACGATATGCCGGTGATTGCGGCGTCCAGCCTGAACCGCGAGGCTTACCGCCCCGGCAGTGCCGAGCCGGGACTGTCGGCCTTCAAGGAGTCCGGCAGCGTGGAGTACAGCGCCGATTTGCTGCTGGTGCTGAAATACCGCACCGATGCCGACAGGGAAAACAAGACCGCTCCGCGTCATTTGGCACTGACCATCTTAAAAAACCGTTTCGGCGCGACAGGGGAGAGCGTACCGCTTGACTACGAGCCGGAGAAAGAACTGTTCCGGGACGGCGCCGCCAAGACAGCCCCGCGCACAGGAAGAAATGTGATACGCTAAGATTTTTTCTCTCCAAATGCTGTGAAATAGAAAAAGAATTTCCGTATAATAAAGAAAAAAACGGAAAGGATGACGTCCGATGAAAGACGAAAATCAGGTCTTTGTCAGTTATGGCCATGTAGAGGAGGAGATGTGCAAGGACATCTGCGCATATCTTTCTGGAAATGGCTTCAAGCCTTGGGTGGATACCTCCAAGCTGCAGCACGGGATGCTGTGGCGGGATGAAATCCGCAAGGGTATTGAGGACAGCGGTCAGGTCGTGGCGCTACTGTCGGCCTATTCCACACGTGACCGAGGTGTATGTCTGGATGAAATTTCCATTGCGGTGGGCGTTACGGGCGGAAATATTCACACGATTTTGCTGCAGGAGGAAAATATCATCAACGTGCCGCCGACGATCGGCTTTGAACAGTGGTTCGATATGAGCGACTGGAAAAAGAAAAAGGCCGAGGGTGACCAGGCTTACAACGAATGGTTCAAAGCCAAGATGGATGACGTTATCAGGCGGCTGCGCGACCCGGAGCATGTAGAAAAGTATGGACAGATCACGGAACTGCGGAAGAAATTGAACGTACAGTATGCCGTGGGACGTCAGCAGAAGCTGCTGAATGAGCACTACACAGGTCGTAAGTGGCTGGGGGAAAAAATCGATGCCTGGCTGGAGGACCAAAACGCCCCGCGCCGTTGCCTGGTGACGGGTGCCCCCGGCGTGGGCAAAAGTGCGTTTGCGGTGCACTACGCCCATTACAACCCAAAAACGGCGGCTGCACTGTTTTTCAGCGCTGATATGCCGAACTACAACGACCCCTGTGTCGTGATTCAGACACTTGCTTATCTGCTGGCCTGCCGTCTGTCTGCCTACCGCAAGAGCCTGCTGTGGGAGCTGAATCAGGAAGACCGCACCACGCTGGCCAAGCTTACGGAAAGGGAATTGTTCGACAAGCTCATCACAAGACCGTTGAGCCAGGCTATCAACGGCGATCACCCGGCCATGTGCATCATTCTGGACGGTCTGGAAGAGTGCGGCGACCCGCAGAAAAACACGTTGGCCAAGACAATTGCAAGGTATGCCGACAGCCTGCCGTGGTGGCTGCATATTTTGATCGTGGCCCGTGACGTGCCTGCCGTGAAGAACTATACGAAAAACGCCCTGCGTATTGAGATGCGCGGCGAGGATAAGAACAATCTGGAGGACATCCGTGCCTATTACAGGGAGGCATTGGAAGAAAAGTTCGGCAATGACCCTGCATGGCAGGAGACGCTGGAACAGATTACGGCGCGCAGTCAGGGTATCTTCCTGTATGCAAAGATGCTGACAAGCCTGCTGCTGGACAAGGGCACGCTGGATGTGGGCGGCGACTACCCAGAGGGTCTGAGCGAGGTGTTCACACTGTGGTTTGATTGGTTCTTTCCGGATGGGGAGGACTATGCCCGGCGCTGGCGGCTGCCCATCGGCTGCGTGCTGGGCAGTCCCGATCCGATCCCCGCGCAGACGCTGCGCCGCGTGTTTGACTGGAGCGAGAATGAACTTGCGGACTTTGAGGCGCGGTTGAGCATCCTGCTGCGCAAGGGCAAGAATGTTTTTGGCGATGAGACGCTGGTGTTCGACCATGACTTCGTGAAAGAATGGCTGAGCAGCGGGGCAGGGGAGAACTTTTATTTTTCCAGCCCCGAGGACGGCCGCAAGAAGATGGCCCATGCGCTGTATGCGGTGTTTGAGGAGGATGAAAAAAGGCAGCAGGAATTTCATGATAGGTATGTTGGAGGGTTTGCGCCCGCAATAGATACTACATTTTGGGAGGCTGCGCAGCTTCCGGAACTTATAAAAGATACGGAAAGGCGAAAAAACATTCAGACAAGCATTTGGTTTAGAGATGTAATGGTTGCAGTCGCAAAGAGTTGCGGACAATATGGAAGGAAAGAACTTGGCAGTGAATATTTTACAAGGATATTAGATTTGTCGCGAGAGACTTTTTTGAATCGAAAATCGTATGATTCTGTGAGAGACCTTATTCATATATTGTCCGAGTATGGTGAGTACGAAAAAAATCACAGTGAATACCAACAGGCAAAAAAATATTTGGATGAAAGTATTGTGCTGGCAACGAGCAGTAAGGAGTGGATGAAGAAGCAACGCATTAATTTGGTTGTGATTTATAATGCTTTAGGAGATGTATATTATGGTAATGGAAAATTTAAACTTGCAGGAACTACATGGAAAAAAGCATTGAAAACCATAGAAAAAATGCCGAAAAGAGGAGCGAGTGAATTAAGGGTTGCAGCCACTTTGTATGAAAGACTAGGCAATTTGCAAACAAAACAGGCAGAAAGCAAAATTACAATCCTTTATAAAATAAAGCAGGCGAAAAAATTCTATGAAAAGGCAATTGAAATTTATAAAAACCTAGAACAGCGGATAGAAGCACCGGAAGCACGAGCGGGATTCCAGATTTATAGAGGACTGTTTATAAATTACAGAAATCTTGGCGAATTGTACGAAAAAAATGGCAATATAACAGATGCTACGCAGGCGTATCAAAATAGTTTGGATGCCGCTCAAAAAGCATATGAAAATCCCTATAGCGTAAATGGTCGTCCCGAATCTTGTGGAGATTTGAGAATGGCCTATGAGAAACTTGCAATGATAAAGCATACGGAAGGGAAGTTCGCCGATGCGATAGAACTGTATAGGGAGTGTGTGAAACTTGAAAAATGGCTTATGGAAAATGCTGAAAAAAAAGAACAGCGGAACTATTTTGTCACGCTTCTAAACCTAGGGACTGCTTATAGGGTCATTGAAAAAACAAAAGATGCACAGAATGTGCTTGAACAGTGTATCTCAATGGTAGGAAAGGTGGATGTGCCACTCGACGTACTTGCAAATTTTTATGGGAATTTAGCACTTGTGAGAAATAAGAACGGCAATTTTTCCGAAGCGATTGAAGCTTGTGAAAAAGGTATGCCGTTGGCAGAAGAACTCTTTCGGCAAGAAAATACCAGGGCTGAAGATATGCTCAAAATTTTGCTCTATGTAAAGAACAGAAGTTCGAAAATGGAGCGTGTTGAATAAAATTTTTTCTCTCCACCCCCCGTGCTATCCTTCCCCGAAAATGCTACCATATCCACATGGAAAGCAGCCACGGCTATTTGGAAAGGAGAAGCTGACTATGTGGAATTTTGAGGATGAACTTTCGGTGCGGGATTGTGTGCGCGGCGTTGTCGTTGATAACAGAGCAGGGGTCTGCCGCCTGCTGCTGGAGACAGGGGAAAACGCCATCGCCTTTTTTGGCGGCATACGCGAACAGACCGAGGTGCTCTGTACGGTCCTAAAGCTGCCGCACGACGGCAAAGACCTGCTTGTCAGCATCGACTGCGACGATGGCCTGGCGGCATGATACCCACGACGCATCTACTACATAAAAAGGAGAAAACCACCATGAAGAACCACTATACCCCTCATCCGATCGACACCTCCGATGTGACGCTGTCCCCGGAGCTTGTAAAGCTTGCCAATCTGTTGAGCGCCAATGTGCATGACGTCTGGGCGGTCGGCCGCATCCAGGAGGGCTGGACCTATGGCCCGGCAAGGGATGACGCCAGGAAGGAAACTCCCTGTATGGTTCCGTTTGAGGAGCTTTCCGACAGTGAAAAGGCCTATGATCTGAACACGGCCTTTGAAACATTGAAGGTTCTTGTGAAGCTGGGATATACCATCACCCCGCCGCAGGAAGAAACGGCCAAGTAACGGAAAGGAGACGGCTATGGCCTATGTAAAAGAAGAAGCCCTGCAAAAGCGTGAACCGCTTGTGCAGGGGGCAGAACTGAACATCGACGGAAAAGGCGGAAAATTCCTGATTCGGGAGCTGATCGGCGCGGGCGGAACCTCACTTGTGTATGATGCCGTGCTGGTTCGGGCGGACGGCAGCCGCGTTACGGGCGTGCTGAAGGAGTTTTACCCACAGGTTACAGCGGGAACGAGCTACAATTTTTCCATGCTGCTGCGCTATATGACCGTGCGCAGAAAGCCGAACGGTACGCTGGCCATCCCCGCGGAGCTGCGGGATGGCCAGCGAAAGCGCTTGGAGGAAGTAGACAGCCTTTTGCATGAAATCAAGTCAGAAGGCTTGGGTCTGCGCCATTTTATCCCGAATATGGAGGTTTTTACCTGCGGAAAGGTACCCTACATATTCACTGCAGAAAGCTATTCCGGAGAGACGCTGGCTCAATTTTGTAAAGAGCAGGCGTGGGCCAATCCGACATCGACCTCGCTGCGGCAGATTCTGAACACGGTTTATGCGCTGGCCTGCGCCGATGCACAGCTTTGTTCCGCAGGGGCCATGCTGCTGGACATCAAGCCGGAAAACATCCTGATGGTCTACAGGAGCACGCCCAACGGACTGCGCAAGGATGCTTTTCTAGACACGGTAAGCTTGTTCGATGTGGAGTCAATCGTGCTGAAAAGTCAGATCGGCAGTGACGACCTGATGCTGCCGTTTTCTGCCGGCTTCACGGCGCCGGAACTGGGCGGGTATATGTCCAGTGCCCGCAGGGACATAGGAAAGGCTGCGGACGTCTATGCAATGGCAGCTACCCTGTTTTACTGCCTGACGCGAAAGCTGGCATGGTTGGATACGGCCCAGGGCTATGCAGAGGCCTTGCAGGAGGGACCTTTCGGGGCGGTGCTGACAAATGAGCAGCGGGCAGAGATCGGGAAACTGCTGGCAGCAGCTCTTGTCTATGAGCCTGACCACCGTATGCAGGAGCCGGAAATGTTTGCGAACGCGCTGGAAAAAATCGTGCGTGAAACGCAGGCCTCCGCAGCAGAGCAGCTTACCGACAGACGCCGAAAAATGCAGGAGCATCTTTCGGATGCGCTGGCGAGTCTGTTGTACAAATGGCCGCTTTTTGCCTACGGAAATGCCGAGGACAAAGACATTCGCGTATTGATTGCTGCAGAAAAGAACGATGTGCTGAAACAGGCCATAAATGCGGTATTCAGCAGCTGTCACGTGCTGGGACATCAGGTACATGTTCTGGCGACGGCCCCGCAGGCTGAAAAAGCAGTCGGGGAGTGGATGCAGGACATCGACCACGCGGAGGATTGGTTCTGCTGTCAAGACGAGCCGCGGCCTTACGATTGGAAAGAAAAGCTGGGCGCGGTAAGCTGGCTGAATTTGCAGCCGGACGCGGAGAACATCCGAAAGGCTGCCGAGCAGTTCGTGCCCGGCTCTGTGCTGGTATTGTCGGGCGACGATGCAACAGCAAGCGAAATCGCAAAAGCAATACCGGCCCCGGAAGCGGCTAAGCGTTTGTGTGCCTATACCTGTGCAGAGGGCGGCCAGAGCCTGTATGCCGAGGCAGAGGGAAACCGTGTGTTTGTGCGCCTGACGCCGGATGACGTAGAAGATGCTTACTCCGCATCTGCGGAGAATATCGCTTTCAATGCGCACTTGCTGTACGAACGACAGAAGAACCCTTCGTGCAGCTTGCTGGAGGTCAAACACAATTTTGAAAATTACTACAACAAAGCAGCGTCCTTCGATACGGCACTGGCTGTAAAGTGCCGGTTGTTTTCCATTGATGTACCTTGGACGGGTGACCCGGAAAAAGACGGACGCAATTTTGAGGAAGCGCTGAAACAGAACCCGGCAGCTGTAAAGGAGCTCGCCTGGGTCGAGCATCGCCGCTGGGTCGCCAGCAAGATACTGAAGGGGGCAAAAGCGCTTCCGGAGAAGGACTTCACCTATCTGAAGAACGGCGGAGCCAACGGAAGCGGAACGAACTTCAAAAAGGACGGCGTGCTGTATCACGCCTATCTTGTGCCGAGTGTGCTGGAAGAAGCGCGTCCGGAGGGCTGGCGAACCTCCGAGGAATGGCGCGGCAGCAGCCCGGAGGCAGAGATCCCGCAGGAACTGGATGCACTGTCCCACAACGGTGCGGTGCTGGCCCGTATGTTTGCGGCAATGGCAAAAAAGAACCTGCCGATTGTAAAACGCAAGCTGAAAGACTTTGAGGAGGCATTGGAGGAACTGGCCCCGGAGCTTGAAGGCGCAGCGGCTGCGGAACTGGAAACCCACAGAAAGGCCTTGCTTCACTGCATTCGGAAGCTGCTCAGCCCGGACGCACGGCAGGCAGATGCCGCCTACTACCAAATTGAAAGCGTGCGGATGAATTGCTTCCTGCAAGCACAGCTTCCGGCATCAGAGGAAGCCGCAGCGTTGATGGAAGTGCTGGATAAGCGGCTGTTTGCCATTTTGTACAGCATTTCCCCCGTGGAGCCGAAAGCGCTGGACGATGTCTTGATTGAGAACATCGGCTTCCAGCTTCGAGCCAAACCGATGGTACTGGCCAAGCTTCTGGGTACGGAGGACCTGAGGGTCAATCTTGCCCCGACACGGGTGTTTGAAGTCTCCAAACTGATTTACATAGCGCAGGCAAACAACAGCGGCACGGCGGAAAAATACGTCCGTATTGCCGAGGATGCGGCGGCGGCCCTGCATCATTACGGAGCAGGCACGGATGTGGAATTGCGGCTTATTGCGGGGGCACAGACAGAAATCCCCGCGTGCAGAGACGTACAGGTGCAAATCATTCCGGACAACGAGGCTCCGGAAGAGACCATGCGGCAGGCGCTGCAGGGTGTGGAAGTCATTGACCTGACGAACGGACAGGAAGATCTGTGCACTCTTGCGGGAATCTATGCAGAATGCACGATGCTTGTGCAGCGGGACGGTGTATTCCGTGCTCTGCGTGGGAAAGTTCCTGCGCAGATACCGCTTCCCCAGTCGTGGGATGTGGACGGGCTGTTCCGGCTTTCCGGCGCGGTGCCGCATAAAGAGGAAGATACACAGACAAAAATCGACTATGAAAAAGTAAATACTCTGTATCGTCAAATTTTGGATAACTTTGGCCGTGCAGCATTTTATGACATTTGCCGGGATTTTGCCGAGGCGTACAGCAAGCAGTCGACAACTTATTTCTCACAGCTGGCTGGCCCGGATGCACAAATGCAGACCTACACCATGCCGACAGAACGGTGGGAAGAACTGGAACCGCTGCTGCGCAAGTTGCAGAAATACAAGTATATTCAGAATCTGACAAGCATGGTAAAAGCCGGGCAGGCAAAAATCGCGTTTATGGCCGGGCAGAAATGCGCGGCAAGTCTGGATTATGCCCTAAAAAACTGCATTGACCGCAAAAGCGTGCTGAAAGACTTCGGCACAGAGCGAAATTCGTTCGTCATCCACACAGAACCCGCTGTCGTGCGGATGCCGCTTGGACGGCAGGCAGCTGTGGAGTTCCTGCAAACACAGGGGTGCCTGCAGGTCGCGTTTGTGGACGGCAAGCTGGAAATTTCCGGCATGACGCCGGAGATACCCGCGCTGCTGCAGAAATACGGAAACGCGCTGGAGGGAGGTGTATTTGCCAACCTGCAGGAGAACACGCGGTTCAGCGATGAAAAGATAAGCTACGAATACAGCTGGGGCAGCGGTACGCTCAACGAGCTGGATGTTGTGGCCGTGCTGGATAAAGAAAAGCTTGTGCTTATCAGCTGCAAAGCGTGCCGTCAGTTGGAAATTGCGTTTGTGGATGAAATCGCCATCCGAGCCGCAAGCCTGCATGTGGAAGCCGTGCCGGTGCTGGTCTGTTCGGAATTGCAGCCGGGGGACAAGCAGGCGTTCCGGGATCGCTGCCGCTCGCAGGGCGTGGTTCTGGTCGATGCTGCCGACATGGACAAAGTGGCAGAGAAAATCTGCTGCGCCGCAGAAAGCGAGGCGTAAGGCATGGAATCCGAGCTGAAAAAAATACAGGATATTGCGATAAAAGCCTACAATGGTGTGATGAAAGACCGGGAAGCGGACGAAGCAATACGGGAGATTCTGGCAAAGTACGGAATCCCGAAGGAAAAATCGAAAAATGTTACAGCGGAACAGTTGTACAGCACACGCCTTGTCCATGCAGAGCGGGATACAAAAGACGGTAAAACGCAAAAAAATGTAAAGACAAGTGCCGAGAGCTTTCTTGTGGAGGAATGGAGCAAGGCCTATCTTTGTGCTTCGCAGGATGAACCGATCGGCAGACTTAAGAAAAAACTCGGAATGACTGAGCCGACGCTGTATGAACTGGTTGCGGGCGCATTTTTGCTTGTACTACAGAACGCCTCCGCAGACTGGGTCAAAGTTTATGTTGCGCCGCTTAAAGAGGAAATAACCGGGAAAGAAGAACATAAATTTGGTTATGCCACATCCCACTGGGATGGCGAACTTGTGAAGAAAATTAGCCGCGAAGAATTAAAAGCAAGCTGGGAAAAAATGTCTGAACAGTCTGCGGACGCTCCGCTGCGGCAGGCTGTTAAAGAGTATAACGAACCTATGCTTCGGGAGCTTCTTAGTGCCAAGGATCAGGTCAACGAGTATCTAAAGGCCTCGCAGAATTTTGTTTCAAAAGGCATAAAAAATGATTATGGTACCACAGAAGAGGACAAAAAGATTGCTGGCACAATCAATAGCAATCCAACTCCGAATACAGATGCAATACGTGTAGTCAGCGAATTTTTTGAAAACTGGGAATATGGCTTGGGATGGCTGGATGCCCCAAACAAAAGGAGTGAAAAGCTACCTTATCGCGTAATTCGCCACCTGTTCTTCCTCATTTTGGGCCTGAATGACCCGCTGTATGGTTCTGCGGATGACTTGCGAGCACTGCTGATTCAGCTTGGTTTTGCATTGGAAATGCCGAGCGCCGAAATTGATACGCTGCTGAAAGACAGCGGTTTGGCGGGAATCGACTACAAGGCAAACGAAATCATTCTGGCTTATGCGGCGGACCACTTCAAAGAAAACGCCTATCTCCACGCCCGTGCACTGCAAAAAATTTATGAGCTGCAAAATCGGATAACTGTGAAAGAAGAAAACAAAGCGGACACCGTGGTTCTGAAACAGACTGTGTTTTACCAATACAGCTACACAAAGGCAGAGTGGAGCAAATTGGAACCGTCTGCATTCTTGGCGCAGTGTCAAAAGGACAACATTGCATGGCGGCGCGTACAGGACCTGATAAACCCGCCCAAACAGCGGAAGAAAACCAGCTTAAAAGCCGAGTCTTCCAACGTAGAACTGCAAGAAAGTTCCGAACAGATGACAAATATCGTCATCTACAGCAGCCAACTGTTTGAGATACGGAAGATTTTGATTGACCTGTATTTGATGATAAAGATAGATGAGGAGGAAAATCTCAAGAAAAAGGAAGAATGGAAAAAACTGTACGATGAGATCAATCGGGCTTATGAGAATAAACTGTTGAGTTTGAATCATAGTACAAACTTTTCGGATGAAAGTGCAGGATGGAAAAAGTTTTTGCAATGGAACAAAAACATTTCCCATCCTATACCGATAAAAATTGAAGAAAAATATCCTTTCGGCGTTGATGAGATGGAGCAGAAAGATGACCCGGAGAGGGGCAATGAATCGCTTATTTACAGACGAATCAAAGATGCCGAAAATTGCGTAAAGATGGCTAAGTATCTTTTACGCGACGATTTTCTGCGACTTGCCTTTTGGGATTACCTCATTACAGAACCGTCGAAAAATCTTCGCGGCAAAAAGCCGATGGAAATCATGCAGTCTTTCACCAACAGGGAGAAACCCGTTCTTGAGAGATGCCGCCTGAAACCCTACAACTCCGACAAAGATGCCCTGACGCAAGACTTTATCCGTGCAGTAGAAAACAGGAAAAAGGAATCCAAATAATACGAACACCCCCGCCGCCCGGTAATGATACCGGGCGGCGGGGGCGGTTTTTACGACTTATTATTGTTTAAATGAGATTGTAAGAGAAGTAGGTTGTTGAGCATATGTGCTTCCTCATCGCGCGCAGCGTCCGTTCTAAGTGCAGAAGAAAGTTTCTGGCTTATTGTCAATGAATGCACCGCATAAGGATAAGCCTCTTCATATTTTTCATGGTCATATAGAATAGAAACAATGCAAGTGCAACTGGCCAATTCATCATGGAGGGCCACCGGTGTACCGAGACTGTTACTTAACTTTTGGTGAAGAGCAAGACCCTTTTTGTATAGTTCCAATGCTTCAATCCAATCATTACACGCCTCGAGAAGGTCTCCTATCCCATTATAATTAGCGGCCAAAATTCGCATTGATTTTGGCGTATCAAGTTTTTTATTAAGGTCTTCGCAGGCGGAAAGACATTTATGGCACAGATTCTTCGTTTCATCTAAATCACCGTTCGCCAACAGAACGTAAGCCGTTTTAAAGCAATTCGAAGCTAGTGACAGAATGGCTTCCGATGTGTCAAGTTTATTACGCAAATCTTCAAAAATATTCCGATACAGTTCGAGAGCTCTTTTTAAATCGCCTTTCTTGTGATAAATATCGCCCATGTTACTACAATTTGTAGCCAGATTCTGAAAGACATCTGTTGTAGCAACGGTGGAGCTCAAATCTTTGTTAATGGAAAGGCTCTTGTTGTATAATTCTAATGCTCCATCAAGGTTACCTTTAGCATACAAAATAGCGCCAATATTATTATAACTTCCGGCTAGCATTAGCAGAGAATCAGGTGTTCCGAGTTTGGCATTTAAATCTTTTCGAATAGAAAGACTTTTTTGATATAGCTCCAGTGCAACATCCCAATTTACTTTTTGATTATGAATAATTCCCATATTATTATAACATATAGCCAAGTCACGTAAGTAATCCGGTGTATTGTGTTCTGGTTTCAAACTTTCGCGAATAGTACAGCTTTTCTGAAATTGCTCCAACGCTTCATCGGGTTTTTCATTTTTCCACAGAGCAAATCCGATACAATCATAACTTGCTGCCAAATCAATCATGCTTTCAGGTGTATCAAGTTTAGTACTTAAGTCTTTGTTAATATAAAAACCTTTTTGGTATAATTCAAGAGCTTTTTCTAAAAAGCCTTGCATTTGAAGAATTATACCCATGTTGAGATAGCTTTTTGCCAGAGTTTTTCGATTACTGTCGGACGGATTTTTTTCTACAAGAGACTTTTCAATAGAAAGCACCGTTTCTTGCATTTTCATTGCTCGCGGGAGAAGCCCTTTTATTTTTGCAAGGTGGCTTAGTTTGTCTAGACAACGAGCTTTTCGATGAAAGGCATCATCACTTTCATTTGCACAGCAGCATTCTTCAGAGAGAGAAAGAGCTTTTTGGTATATATTTTCTGCTGGTGTCAGTCTACCCCATGTTTCGCAGTAATTCCCCGCTTCTGTTGCACGACGTACCAAATCAAGGCTTTTCCCGATTTCTTCCCGCTGCCCTTCCCCCAGCGGCAAATCCATCAAATGCACGGCCTCCCAGAAAGACAATTCCTCCGGGCCGCGCTCAAAAATGGAGAACAGCTCCGCCGTCAGCTTCTCCGCACCGTCCTTCGGGGAGCAGAAGTAAACGTTTTCGCCTGCGCCGCGGGTCAGCCACTCACGAACAAAGGCATGATCAAAGACAAGAGTTTCTTCGTCAAACTCGTTCTTTTCAACGCGCAGCAGAACCTTCAGGCGGGCGCGGAAGTCCGCCAGCTCGTTTTCACCCCAGTGCATCACGCGGCGCAGCGTCTCGGCGGGCAGCGGTGCGGGTGCGCCCAGGATGCAGCCGATAGCGGGCCGCCAGAAGGACCGAAAGTCGCTGTCGCTGAAAAACCAACCGAACCAGCGGGTAAACACTGCATCCAAGCCGTCCGGGTATTCCTCGGTGGCGCCCAGCGTGCCGCGGCTGCGCAGCAGGTCGGTCAGCATCTGTGCATACAGGAAAATGCCCTGACTGCGGGCCGTCATCCGCTCCAGCGCGTCGTCCCAATGCGGGTCGTCCCCGAACTTCGATTCCAGCTCAAACCGATAGTACGCCCGGATGTCCTCCAGATTGTTCTCGCTTTCGCTGCCGATCTCGATGCGATATGCCCCTTTTGTGTAAACCGAAATCGCCGGAATGTCCCGCGCCACGATCAGGATGCGCAGCCAGTCCGGCAGGCTGCCCGAAAATTCATACAGCGTTTTGGCTAGCACGTTATTTTCCGGGCTGCCGCACTCGTCCAGACCATCCAGAAGAATCACCATCCGCTCGTGGTTTCCATTGACGGACAGGCTGAGCGGCTTGCTGATGAGCTGCTCAAACAGTTCTTTCTCGCTCAGGCGCTGCACGGCGGCGCGGTCCTCGGGCAGATGCAGCATCAGGCTCTGGCGGTAGGCGGTTAGGCGGCATGCCATTAAGTACGCAACCGTCTGGATGACCGTGCGCGGATCGTTAAAGGTGTTCATCTCGCTGCTGCAGAACAGCGCTGCCGCCACGTGGTCGTTGTAGTGGGTAAAGTGCGCGGCGTAGGCACTTTTTCCAACGCCGGGGGCGCCGGTCAGCAGGCAGGTGCGCTGGGCGGTGTCGTCCTGCAGCCAGTTTGTGATGGCGTCATTCAGCCAGGCTCGCCCCACAAAAGAATTACGGAGCAGCTTTGCCTGGCGGCTGGTGCTGTAATAGATGGTCAGGCGGTTTTGCAGTTCGGTGATTTGCCCGCTGAACTCCCGGTTTTCCTCGCTTTCCAGCACGGCGTACAGCTCCGCCATCTTGGCATCGAACCACGGCTTGAATACGTCTTCTCCGGCATCCAGCTTCTCTTCCCAGTCGCGCATATCCAGCCACTGTCTGTGGCTGACCGCTGACGGCGGATTGACATCATCCAGCAGGATACTGACAATATTGCCGCCCTTGACGCCGACAGAGATGGCAAGCTCGTCCAGACAGACGCCCTTCTCCCGTGTGGAATATTGCGACAGGCAGGCTACCACAGAGTTACTCGCTTCAATGCCGTTTGCAAGGCGTTCGCGCCAGTCATGGCCGAAGCGGATCTGATCCTCGTCGAACCAGGGTTGGTGGCCGCGATCTTTTAGCGCTTGGTAGATGCGTTTGCAGATTTCGCTTTCCTTGTGCCCATAAGAGATGAATAGCCGCATAGGCACAAAGGTTTTTTCCGCCGTCTGCGGCACAAACCGATGCCCGCACGCACCGCACAGGCAGCTGCCGTCTTGTTTCTGGAACACGTCTTCACTCCCGCATTTTGGGCATTTGATGTCGTTCATGATTTCCTCCTTTTTTTGCAGACCGGCTTTGTGTTTTCGGATTAATTATACCATGTTGTGTTAAATTTCCGCAACGAGTGCGGAGAAAAAACTACCGCAGCTCCCGCAAAAGCGGTGATATATATCGCCCCAGCCCTGCCTGCTCCAAAGCCGGAAGCAGACTGCATAAAACACGGCGGTCTTTTTCGGTAATTTGTCCGGTAATAGAAAGATTTTCGGTGATAACACGCACCGTGTGCAGTTTGGCATAGTGGCGGAAATAGCGTTCGCGGTCCTCCGGCGGGATGGTGTCAAGTCTGCGCTGAACAATGCTGCGGTAAAAAGGGCTGTCGGCGTTTTCGGGTATACCGCAGTCATCAAGAAACAGTTGCAGACTGTCTTTTTGCTGCGGCGTTGCCGGGGCGGGAAAAATACGGTTTTCAAAATAGGCAAACAGAGTGTTTTCCATCGTTTCAAGCCTCCATGTGCTGATTCTCGGCGGCTTTCCTTTCCGCCAATTTGTTTAAAATCTTATTTGCCTCCTGCATGGCCTCGCGCCGCGCGGCGACGTCCGGGGATTCGGATGCTTTGTCCAAGCACTCAGCAAACTTCGAATAGGTCCCAGGGGCCAGTGATTCCATTGCGTTACGGATATTGGCACTGCCGCCGTAAAAATCTTCCCGAACAGCATCGCGGCCCAATATTTCGGAAAGGCTCGCGGCAGCCTCGGTGGCAAAAGGATATACGCCCATAGCCCGTGCCATTGAAAGATCTTCTACGGAAAGTTTGTCCTCGGTGAGATACTGCGTTATGCCTTCGTTCAGGTTTTTGCCGAAGTCGCGGCAGACAAGATATTCTCCGTCGCGATCCACTATGTACTCCTTGTCGCGTAAACCGACCAGAACCGTGTACAGCGTGCTGTTGTGATGCTTTTCTGCGACCTCGCTGTGGTAGGATGCCATGTGCTCATGCTCGTGCAGGGCTGTTACCCGCATCATCTCCGGTGTGCCGCGGACAAGCTCGATGGTCGTCTCGCCGTTTTCAAAGTGGTGCGTGCCGTAGATGCCGTCCCCCTTGTAGGGCACGATGGAAACGGACTCTTTCCGCCCCTCCATCCGGGCAAGGCTGTCCGGCGGCATATATGTGCTGTCATCCTCCAAAATTCGGTCAATCGCCTCATCGCGCAGTTCTGCGGCCTCCTTGACTTCCGGAAGCTCCAGGGAAGGCGCGTTGGTGTCTGTGATTGTAAAATCGTCGGTTTCCTCAATGGCAAAGCCGTCCGGCAGGAATTCACTACTGCTGTCGGAAGTTTCCATGAAGGTGTCTGCTCCCTCAAGGGTGTCGGAAAGGGAAATTCCCTCAGATGCTGAATCCAGGGCTTCGGTGCTGGTGTCATTGGACTCCGAAAATTCACTCATTGTCTGACCACTCTTTCTGATATGTTCGCACGATGACACGCGCCTGCTGCTCCGGGATGCCCGTGCGGTTCAGCAGCAGCCCCAGCAGACAGAGCCGTACGGATGCGCTCGCTTTTACGCCGCATTTGTCCAGCAAACGATTTACAGCGCGTGTGATCCAAGCGCCGTCCAGCGGATCGGCAGCCATACAGGCGGAAATTTCGTACAGCTCGGCAATGGGTACACGACCCAACAACGGCTCAACAAGGTTTTTTCGGCAGCGGCTTCCGCATCCGCAGAGCAGGCAGGCCGCGTTGAACTCGTTGCTTTCCGCGGGTCGGTCGACTTGCAGATGAACCAGGCCGCGTTCACCGCGGATCGCAAGCAATGCCTCACCCTCCTGTAAAGTCTGGATTTCACGGCGCTGGCGCTCGGTCATGTTCATGGCGTCGGCCATCAGGTTGCGGTCCTGTGCACCGTCCAGTGCATGAACCAGCTTGATGCGCGTCAGCGCCGGAATGCCCGCAGCCAATGCGCTCGGCCTCTGGTCGCTGATTAAGAGGCATACGCCAAACGCGCGCGTCTCTGCCAGGAGTTTTTCCAAAAAGTGGTTGTTGGAAGCCGCAATCCCGCTCTCGTCCGATGTTCCGGAAAACGTCGCGTGAGCCTCCTCAACGACAAGAATTTGTTTTAGCTCGTTGGTTTCCTCCTGCTGCATAAAGAACCGCTGCAATCGGAACAAAAGAACGCTTGTCAAAAATGCGGCGGTCTGTGGTGAAAAATCCGACATTTCAATAACGACCGGGCCGCAGGTAAAGTCTTTTGCGGTCAGACCGCTGCACTGACTGAATAGCATGGAAAACGTGCCTGTGCAGAGCTTGCGCAACCGCATTTTTGCGGCTGCAGTGATGTTTTGCCTGACTTCGGGGCCGTATCTCCCGTTTTTTTGCATCCAGGCATCAACATTAGCAAGACATTCCTGCAAGGTCGGCCACGGTCGGTTCGGGTCAAAACGCGCAATATCGCTGCACTGCCAGCCTTTTTGATGATAAGTGTATTCCAGAACGCCTTCCAGCACTTCCGGCAGAGGGTGTTCTCCGCCGGATGCCGCGCATAAAGCTGCCGTGACAGCTTCGATATGTGCCGAAATGGGGGTCATGGTTTCCGGTTCCAGCGGATTAAGGCAAAGCGCACGGCCATCGACGCCGGAGCCGTAAACTTTCAGCGTAGAAACGCTTCTTTTTAGGGAGGCATACTCTTTTTTTGCCCCCTCGATGACGAGGAACGGAACCCCTTTCCTGTGCGCATCCGACAGAAGCGTCTTAATTGTAGTCGTTTTGCCGCTGCCTGCGCCGCCGACCACCAGCATGTGCCCCAGCATATTCTTCTGCGAAAGTCGTACAGGTTCTCTCGTTTCAAATGCAGTCCCAATTTGCAGAGAGCGACCGCTTCCATGGAACGGCTCAACTGCCGAGAAAAGCTGCTCATCACTCTGCCCTTCCAGCCAGAAGCCGGGATAACTGCGGCGCGGCGGCGTGCAAGCCTGTGCTGCATCCTGCAGGGTGTTCAAGCTGACAAGATGCAGCGCCATGTCCTGCTCCGGGGCGGCAGGAACGGCCAGAGGCGGTGTGCCGGGCGGCAGCGTAAACCAACGAACAGGCTCAAAAAAATCAGTATCTTCGGCTTGCATTGTACCAATCAGCAAAGCCAGCAGCCTCTTATACTGCTCTTGTGTGGCCGCGCCGAAGCGGATGGCCGTATAGGCAAATCCTGTGCCGCTGTTCTTGCGCAGACCGTCTACTTCTTTTTCCAGGCAGACAACAGCCTGCGGAATGCAGCCGACCGGCTTTTGCACGACACGGCGGGTGGAACTTCCGTTGACATAGTCTGCAGTGGCATAGGCACGCAGCTGCCCCAGAAGTGCCGAGTCCTTTTGCAGAAGCTGCTCTGCGCTTCTGTCCGACAGCGGAAAGCTGACAACTGCAATATAACCGTCCGACAGGGCTGTATCGGCAGCAAAAGCGTCAGCCAGTCGTTCGGCACGCAGTGTGCCCAGCAAAATGCCGCTCACGGGATACGCCGCAGCGGAAAAGTCAGGCTCCGGCTCTATGCGACAGCCGGGAAGCAGTGCAGAAAAAGCAGGCGGCTGTGCGCTGCCGTACAGCAGGGAGAGTTTTGTTCCGCTTTTTTGCAGATAAAAAACCGCGTCGCTGCCATTCACGGAGGCCGTGCGCAGCCAGTGTGCAGCAGCCTGCAAGGGCAGTGCTTCGTCTTTTTGCGGGTTCTCGGTCAGACGCCACCCGCAAAGGCGGCTCCAGCTTTGCACCTGTGGCTCGATGGCCTGGGCCGTGTCAAGTCCATCGGTAGAAAGCCCGTCAAGATAACGATTGTTTTTGCGGCGCAGGAGCTGATCGGCTGCCTGTGCGGCGCGGTGGAAGTCATCTCTGTACATAAGCACACCACTTTCTTCAAAAATTATCTTTTGCGCGGCAGGCATGCGCGGATAACGATACCGATACCGATCAGGATAAGAATATTACCGCCAAATGCGCTCAACAACTTCCAGAGCAGCCCCAACAAAGCAACGATAACCCCCAGCGCCCAGGATAGGATTGCACCCGAGGCGACGAAGTTGACGGCTGCTGACACAAAGTAGATGGCCAGCAGCGCCAGGATCAGGCTGAATACGCGGACAAACAGCGCCGGAACCTGCAAACCGGGCCGTACGACGCTGCCCGTAGTCTTGTCCAGAAGTTTTTTAGCGATGCGGCGGTCTTTTCCACCTTTGCAATGAATTTCCAGCTCATCTCCGATGGATAGCCTCCCTAGATACTCTCCGAACGCGCATACATCGGTAACGCGGCCCGGGATGCCATCCTGCGTGATTTCTTCGATCCGCAGGGTGTACGCCTGCGACTGATGGGCCAGCTGCCACGGTTCACCGGCAAAAACGGCGTTGCACCATTTATGAAAGGAACTATGAAAGAGACTGTTGTGGTCCATTTCCACCAAACGGCCCCGCAGTACCTTGCGCCCAAACGCGCCAGCCGTTACAAGCGGTTGGTCTGTGGCAGAAGCCGGCATGGTGGGCAGTACTTCCGCCGTGTGCAGCTGGGGAGACTCGTCCTCCCCTTCCGGGCTCAATGCAGACCCGCAGAACGGGCAGAGCTGCACAGTATCCGGAAATGTCTGTTCACATTCACAATAAGGATTTTTGCACTTTTTCATGGCAATACCTCCCGCAAATTATCTGCTTACATGATACAAAAACACTTAAAAAAAGTCATGCCGGGCGGAGATATAAAACGATGATACGTTTTATATCTCCGCCCGGCATGACGGCTTTTTACCGAACGCTTATACTGATGTCATCGACCATGAAAACGTAAAAAGGAGCAAGCAGCGAATATGAAAAATAACGCATTGGTCCCTATGGAAAACCGCGAGTCTGTCACATTGTATGGATTGGTCAAATCATCACTCAAGACCTTGTTGGAAAATCCACACGCAGCATTCTTTGTCGAGACGATACCGCTGTGCGTTCAGCTGAATCTCATTGTACTGCTGCGCCTTACTATTGTGAATTCTTTTTGTATAGAAGGTTTTGAGGTCTTTGCAATTCTGTCGGATTTGCTTGTTACTACATTGGTCTATGGTATCAGTGTAACAGCTAAATTGCGATTTTTGCTTCAGACAAAGCTCCAGAAAATCAGTGCTGTTGTTGTTATCAGTAGCGGTTTTATTGCGCATATGGTGCAGGTTTTATTGGCACAAAATATCCAAACAAGTATCGTAAATGAATTTTTAGCAACTTCCCTGCCGATGCTGCTGCACTACCTCGTAATCGGTGCTTTTACAGCGTTAATCCGAATGTTGTGGGAAATTCCTGACAGCATCCTGCATCATCTTGTTGATACGGAAGAGTGAAAGAGGTACTTCTTTTTTCTCTCCGCTATTCTTTTTTTTCGTCACGGATAGGCGTATCGTAGGTGACACCGAAGCAAAAAAACAGGAGGAATGAAAAATGGTCAAATACGTCAAGAAAAATGGAGTTGAGAAGCCCGTTTGGGTTGACCCTCTCTTTCCCTCTTTTCGCGGACTGCTGGATGCGGTTTTGCAGAAGGTTAAGGTACAGGGTAAAAGCAACCTCTGCGTTGGCGGTTTTATTGAACGGACGACCCGTGAAGCTACGCTGTACGAGCAGGCGGCCACGACCTGTCTGCTCAAAACGCTGGACCCGCTGAGCCTGGAACTGGAGGCCGCCCGCAAAAAGAGCGCCATGCCCCTTCCGGAACACAGCGCACAGGCGTTCTCTACCACCGAGGGTGCCCGCTCGGCCCGCCGCGCAGCCGCGCAGCAGGCACAGGCCGCGGCGGATAAAACGGCCGCCGAAGAAAAGGCAGCAGAAATCGAAAACAAAATGCTGCAGCAGATTGCCATTACGGAAAATGATATTGCCGAGGCCTACGCCAAAATCAATATCATGGTGGCGCGCTTCTGCAAAGGGACCGCCTTCAAGGTCATCGCGGAGGAAATCCCCGAATTGACCCCGCATGTGTTTGATGCACAGGCGATTGCGCATCGCTATGGTCTGCACTATAACGGCAGCGAGGCAGCGTAACGCTTTTTTCTCTTCACGTCCCTGGCACATCGTATACAATGCTGGTACAGTATAATCACCGGCCGGAAGTATATCCATTGGAGGTTATGAACATGGGTATTTTCAGCAAACTCAAACTCCCTTTCTTTAAGAAAGCCGTACAAAATATCCCGCTCTCCTGGGAGGAAGAAACTCCCGACCATCTCTATATCGTTCATCACATTTTGTTCGGATACTCTGATAGCTGCACTGTCCCAAACGGCTACGCAGATGTTTTTTCGGAAACGGAAATCCAAAGCGTGATGGAAAAAGCGCGCGATGTCGTGGAGAGCCTGAATCTGAATGTCTCCAATGCGGCGGCAGTCAACCGCATCATTGAGCTTAAAGCGGCACGCCTGTTCTATGATAAGCTTCTGGAGCGCCACCAAGCCAACCTCTTGCATGCTTACCGTATCCATTCGGATGTGATCCATCAGCGTGATGAGATGGAATCTTTTCTTCAGCTTCGGAAGAGCCAGCTGGAAACGCTGGAAAACCAGATTAACAGCCTGACAAACAGCTAATACAAAAGGAGAACGACCTATGTATATGCCCAACTATAACTTCTCTGCCCCCACCAAGTCCATGACCGGCACGCAGAAGGTATTGAACACGATCCATGAGTTCCGGCTCTTTTCGATACTCGTTACCCTGGCTGCTGTCGCCTGCGATTGGTCGCAGATGCGTTACTACGTCGATATTACCTTCAATGATTCCTTCTGGGGCGGAATGTGCGTCAGTGTGATTGTCGTTCTCTGCCTGGATGTATCGATGTTCATTTTAGGCACCGTGATAAACCAGCACAAAAAAACCTCGGGCATGGCAAAAGACAATTTCCGTTTTACTGTGATTGGTCTGATCTCTACCTTCGCGGGGGCCTACGCAGTATACCTGTCAATGGCCATCCCCGTCATGATCCAGCAGGCAGACAATGGCGATACTCCTGTTTTGGGGCGCCTGATTATCCCTGTGGTCAGCAGCCTGATTTCCTTTTTTACTTCCGTTGGGTGGAACCCCCGCGGAGATCAGCTCCAGCATCTCAAGGATGAAAAGATGAAAATTGAATCTGACATTGCCTCCACAGAGAATACGATTGCCAAAATCAACCGTGACTTCAGGCAGTTGGATTTGATGAACTATGAAAACGTACAGGCGGAACGCGCGTTCGACCTGTTGCTTTCGAAGGTGGATGAGGCCACCAACGATGCTCGGATTCTCCTTGCGCGGGAGTTGGGCACGCCGGAAGCTGCTGATGCGCTTCTGGCGAAGGCGGGCCTGAACGACGATAATTTCTGGGAGTTAGCTCGCAAAAAGATTACCGACTCTGCACAGTTATTCCCTGCATTTGATTCCGCTGCAGACGGTGCTCCTGTCAAAGAGTTGCCTGCCGATTCGACTCCCGCAGAACCCCTGCCGGTTTTTCCGTTCAGCATGACCTCTTGAATATAGAAAGGAGATTCCTCTCATGAAGAAGATCATCTTTGCCATTGCCTTTATGGCTGCCCTCACTGTTTCCCTTTGCGGCTGCGGCAGCACTGCGGTCAATGAAGCGGTACACCCCACCACTGCCACGGCGGTCATCATGTTGAACGGGTACAATATGGCTGTGGTACCCGATCCAGAGGATTTTGTGGACGATCCACAGAATGGCGATGAAACGTTTATTGTTGTCCCGGACAGCACCCCGTCCGTCACAACGTTTACCTGGGATTCAACTGCAAAAAATGCCACCTACGCAGCATCCGAGGGCAGACAATGGAAAGCAGAGCTCTCGGACGAGCTTTCGGCCGTTCGCCCCGATAGTGAAGGCTGCGACCTGTTTTCCGCACTACTTTTAGCGGGCAACCAGTTACAATGCTCCAACACAGAGGTTCACAAGCTCGTCATCCTCTGCAACGGATTGAACACAAGTCCAGTACTCAATTTTGCAAATAATCCGAGTTTTTGGACTGATGCGGATATTGACCAGATGATTTCGCAGCTCCAGGAGCTCGACTATATCCAGCCTGATATCCTCAAGAACGTTGAGGTTACTTGGGTATACTTGACGTCAACAGACGGGGTTCATCAAGCGAGCTTCGAAGAGGTCCAAAAAACACGGCTCCATACGTTTTGGAACGCCTACATGCAGGCTTCCGGCGCAACTAATGTGAATTTCCGGAAGGACCAGCTGACCGGTAGCGCAGCAGAGGGTGTTCCCCCCATCGAGGCCGTATCCGTTAAGCCTGTCACGGTAAACCTTCCAGATGCTACTGCCAGCCCTGCCGAAGCTCCTGCCATGACGCTGGATACGAGCACGCTGGCCTTTGCGCCGGATTCTGCGGACTTCCTGGATGAACAGCAGGCAAGCCAGACGCTGGACAACGCAGCTTCGCAGCTCTTGTCCAATGGTGGCTCATATATTATTGCCGGTTCCGTCGCCGCAACAGAAAATGGCTCAAGTGAATCATCTATGAGCCTCAGCATTGCGCGTGCGCAGGCTGTCAGGGAGGAATTGATCGCTCGCGGCATCCCCCAGGATGCAGTCCCTAACACAGTTGGCTTGTCAACATACGATACACCCCTCCGATCTGTTCAGGAAGATGATAACAGGGTTGTTTTTATCGTAGATGCGTCAACAGCCTTGGCCAAAACACTGCTTACAATCGGCAGTTCTTCCTAAAAAGAGTTGACCGGCAGCTTTCTTGCCGGTCAATCCTGATAAAAAGGAGTGTCTGCACAATGGATTCTATGCCCAATCAGCTTCCTGATTTACAGTTTCAGCAAGTGGGAAACTACGTCCGCGTGTTTAACCCTCACAATGGTATACGGTATAAGCTTCCACTAAAGCAGGCATTGCTGCTGCTCTCTTTGGACGGGGAGAGCTGGCCCGGAGAGAACACCGGCCTCGACTTATCAAACGAAGAATTGTTCAACGGCCTGAAAAAACTGTACCGGAACGGTCTGTTGAAAAATGCGGTACAGAAACCAACCCTTTTGCATGAAGAACCCGGTATGGCCCTGCTGCTATTCCCCTTCCCTCGTTTCCTTCAGCAGGGTCTCCTTCCGATACTATTTTATGAAATGCTGCGGTTGCTGTGGCTTCCGCTCCTGATTCTTGCTACCGTTGTGGTCATCCACAACGGCGGTTGGTCCTGTCTGCCCCCGCTGGACGGATACTCCGCTTTGCTGCCTCCTGCCGCATTTCTGTTGAATATAGTGCTTCATGAGATAAGTCATGCAGCAGCCGGCTGCCGCTTTGGCATCCCTGCTGATGCCTTTGGGGTCGGGATTTCCCGCTTTATGCCTTGCGCAGCGACCTTTTTCTCACTTCTTCCCTATGCCGGCACCTCTACCAATGTGGGAATCAGCGTCGCCGGGCCGCTTGCCAATCTATTTGTTGGTTCTGCGGCGTTGCTGCTGTCGATTCCCGCGCAAAGCAGCAGCCTGCTATATCTGGCCATCTGCTCTTATACGCTGGGCTGTATCAATTTGCTGCCGTTTCCGGGATTGGATGGTTCATCTTTGCGGGATTTGTTCACTCGCCACCCAAAATTCGGATGCAGAACTGCGCTGCGCGCCCTGGCCGCATGTCTGGCCGCCCTGGCCTCGGGGTGTTTTCTCCGTTTTCTTCCGGCGTGGGCTTCTTTTTTTATCGTTCTGGTACTGACTTCGGCGGCAGCTTTGCTGCTTCCCAGCCGCCATAGCGTTTTCTGGGCCAGAATGTTGAGCACCTGCTGCCTGCTGCCTGTTACGATGAAGATTCTCGGCTTTAAGCCTCTGTTCTTCGACTTTTTCACTTGCCTGACCAGCATCGGGTTCTGTATGCTTCAGTCGTACCTTGTCGGTCCCGTTTTACTTGAATTGATCTTCGCCACCTATTTGTATCAAAAGTAAGGCTGTCGAAATTCGTATCAAAATTCGTTGACAACCAACTGGCAGTGGCATTATAATGAAGTATCAAATCAACCGAACGTCAGGAGTGATACTTCTATGTCAGTGTACGGGTACTGCCGTATTTCTACGCCGCAGCAAAATATTGAACGCCAGGTGCGTAACATTGCCGCCGCATACCCCGCGGCACATATCGTGCGAGAGGTCTATACCGGCACAGCCTGCCAAGGCCGCAGGGAGCTGGACAAGCTGCTACACACCGTACAACCGGGGGACACCATCGTGTTTGACAGTGTCTCCCGCATGAGCCGAAACGCCGAGGAAGGCTGCGACTTGTACGAAACATTGTACAACCGCGGCGTGACGCTGTGCTTTCTCAAGGAGCCACACATCAACACGGATACGTACAAGCAGGCTTTGCAGCGGCAGGTAAGCACCACACCCGAGACCGGCAGCGCTGCAACAGACAGATTTGTTTCCGGCATTATGGACGCGCTGAACCTCTACACTGCCGATTTGGCCAAAGAGCAGATACGCCTTGCCTTTGCCCAGGCCCAGAAAGAGGTTGACGACCTGCACCAGCGCACACGCGAAGGCCTCATGACGGCCCGCCTGAACGGAAAACAAATCGGACAAACGCCTGGCCGTAAACTGAACATAAAAAAATCTGCCCCCTGTAAGGAGCAGATTAAGAAGTACAGCCGTGATTTTGACGGGACGCTCACCGACGCCGAATGTATAAAGTTAATTGGGATTGCGAGGAATACCTACTATAAGTATAAACGGGAGATGAGGGAAGACGACTAACCATAAGCCTCGCTCGTGGGACTTTTTGAAAAAAGATAGTATGACACGATGTCATAATATCTTCGAGGCATTATACTGCACTTTCTTCCAAGGATGCTATTTTTGAACGTAGATAGGATATGTTTTCTTTGCTTTCGATCACCTCTGCCAAAGCCAATGCCTTTTCGTAAGTGTCTTTCGCTTTATGCGGATTTGAAAAATCTGTGAACATATCTGAGGCGTATATACACATTTCTGCAATGTCTCGTAAATCTTCTATCTCACCAAGCAAATCCGTATTTGTATGATACCGTTTTAATTCTTCTATAATTTTTTCTTCTTTTTTGTGATATTCCGCGGCTTTTTCTGTTTCTCCGTTTCTATCGAAAAACGCTTCAATTTTTTTACAACAGTGTGAAAGGTTGTTCCATGTGTCTACATTTCTCGTTTCATTCCACAGTGATTCCAACATTGTAAACTCCGTCAGGCGAATTTTCTGTGCCATACTGTTATTTTTGATTTTTGATACGCAGTACGAGGCAACAGACTCACAATAATAACACAATATCTCTCGCGTCATTTTTCGTACGATAGCTGCCGTACCGGATATAGGCTCAAACGTTGTACGAACTTCATCATCACCTTGTTGTTTTTCTGAATTTTCACAAAGGTTTTTTAGGTTTAAAAATCCTTCGTAAAATGTATCCAATGCCTCTTCCATCTTTCCCATATTATAAAAAGCATCTGCTTCATATTCATAAAAATCAATTACATAGCCGGTTATTTCTGCTTTGATTGCTATGCCGCAAGCTTTTTTGCAAATTTTCAAAACACTCTCATAGTCGTTTTCTTTTTTTGCACGCTCTGTAAGGTATTGATAAGTACACAACAACGTGTTCGTGTATTTATCTTCTGCTGTCATTTCTTGTCGTTTTTCTAATTTTTTGCACAGCTTATCGAAAATCTCATTAGCCCGTTCTATTTTTCCTTGCTCATTCAGAATAACCCCTAAAGCATAATAATCTGATACCCAGTGCAGATAACCGTCAGCCGGCATACAATGGAACCTTGTATATAACTCATTATAAACTGCACATTTCTTTTTGACTGTATTTTCCAGCTTCGCATATCGCGCACTTCCAAACGGCATTGCTACCGTCGCATACATTTTCTCCGCGCGAAGACATTTTTCCAAATGCAGCAGCTTTTCTCCTGTTTCATCTCTGTTATAACGGGATTCTGCTATTTCTCTGGCCATTATTGAGATTTCAAAGTCTTTTTTCGCGGCCTCTAATAATATATTCTCCATTCCATAGCTATCCTCAATTTTTTCCTTCTGCACTTTGGACAGCATTTTTCTGAACTCTGCAAGCGTTACCGCTTCCCACATTGTCAGCTTTGCCGCGTCCCGTTCAAACTCCGCATAGATTTTCTCTGCCAGCAGTTCTCTGCCGTCTTCCGGCGGGCAGTAATACTTTCCGGCAGTCTCACTGCCAAGCCATTGGCGGACAAAAGCATGGTCAAACGTCACTGTCTCCTCACCGAAGCGGTCTGCCTTTCGGCGCAGAAGCACATGTAGGCGAAGCAGAAAATCGTTCGTCTCCGCCCTGCACCATTCCATTACATGACGGAGTGCCGGAATAGGCAGTGTTTGGCCCGGTGCCCCCAGAATACTGCATATAGCCGGACGAAAAAAGTTTCTGAACTCCGCCATGTCGGGAATGTAATGTTCAAACCACATGGTAAACATGCCGTTCAGGCCTTTGGGAAAGTCATCACAGATCAGAGTTTTCTTATCCAACAGCATATCGCACAGCAACTGCGCATATAGCGCTATTCCTTCGCTGCGCGCGGTCATACTTTTCAGTGCGTTCTCCCACAGTGGGTCGCTGCCGAATGTTTCTTCCAGTCGGAAGCGGAAAAATTCACGAATATCGGATATATTTTCCGGCGAACCGCTTGGAAGTTCTATTTTTGCAGCCGTTTCGGTCAATGGATGCAGCGCCGGGACATCACGCCCGCACACCAAAATGCGCAGCCACTTTGGCAATTGTGATGTATATCGAAATAATACGTTCGCCAGTGTATTACTTTCGTCTGCTGACTCATCAAGTCCATCAATCACAACTACCATGGACTGATGGTCACCGTCTATAACATGGATAAACGGCTCTGTAATCAAGCAAGAAAACAGCTCATGCTCGCTCATCATGGGAATTTCCCTGCCGTTATCTGTCAGGTATTCCATTAACATCTGCCTGTACTCCGGCAGACGGCAGGCCAGCAAAAACGCCAGTGTTTGTATAATCGTGCGCGGATCGTTGAAAAAATCCATATCACTGTCTAAAAACAGCGCCGCCGCCACACGGTTGTTAAAGTGCGCATAATGTGCAGCAAAGGCACTTTTTCCAACGCCGGGAGCACCGTATAAAAAGCATGTGCGCGGCGCGGTTTCATCATCCAGCCAGGCTGCTATCTTTTTTGTCAGCCACTCACGGCCAACAAATGGATTCTGCAGCAGTTTTCTTCGCTTGCCCGTACCGTAACAGACAGTAAGGTTTTGTTTTATCGTAGTAATTTGGCCTGAAAACTCCGTATTTTCCGGGCTTTCGATGGTGTTGAACAGCTCCTGCATCTTCGCTGCAAACCAAGGCTTAAAAACAGCATCGCCCTGTGCTCGCTTCGTTTTCCATTCACTCATGTCAAGCCACTGACGATCCGCTACGGATGACGGAGGCTGTACCTCATCTTCTTTATCGAGAAGGAGTCCTGCAAATAAAAGTCAATAGGTTTTTCTCCAAAATCGCAAAAAATAC
>ERZ791623.232-NODE-232-length-38418-cov-6.046946_pt1 | contig 38418 bp, 30 predicted proteins | sample MGYA00510268_ERZ791623 | MGnify/ENA primary metagenome ERZ791623 (study PRJEB30046, sample SAMN00715216) | human gut metagenome | study: EMG produced TPA metagenomics assembly of the A metagenome-wide association study of gut microbiota in type 2...
GAGTGACCGTATCCGGGAAAACCGGGAAGCGGTCAAGCGTGACAACAACAATATCCTTGATTTCATAGATTCCGAGGGATACATCCAGCGTAAAGCGGATGCGTCCATCAGCTCCAAGGATTTCTATGAAATCTACCGGATGTGGTGCGAAGAAAATTCCCTTGCACCGCTGAAAGCCCGCAGCTTCAGCGACGCCATGATTGCCAATGCCGTGAGATTCAATCTGGAACATTGCAACAACATCACCAACTCTGCCGGATGGCGGGTGTGGGGATTTATGGGTGTGGAAGCTGTGGCAAGACCTCATATAAATGGGTTTTACGGAAATTCGCCGTGTACGTACGTACCGGAGGACATTCCGGAGGAATGGCGGCAGGTCGAGTAAATCCCATTGGCTGGTACGTATGTACGCAGCAAAAGAGCGTGAAACGCTTGTGATAGAAACAGCTCATTTCCTTTATTTGGGCTGTTTCTATTGCAGTGAAAGATTTGATTTTCACTGCCGCCGGGATGGGTGGTGTTTCGCAAAACAGCAGCTATCCCGGCTGAACAACAGAAAACGATGCAGCCAGTTTTCGGGCAGTTCAGCAGAGGTCACCGCAGTGACCGCATTTCCCCTCGGGAGAGCCCTCGGAGAGCCCACGGCACTTTGCAGCCAGTATGGATGAAAGTGTCATAGTGGGTTATTACACTTTGAAAAAGTGCCTCTCCGTAGCTCCCCGCTGTCTGCAAATCCCAAAGAAAGGGCAAAAATTCAATGGCAAGAAATGATGGAATAGATCGTACCGTAGCCCGGAATCAGGACTTGGAAACGCCTGCGGATGTGGCTAAGGTACAGGAACACAATGAGCGTGAAAAGGACAGCTACAGCAATCAGGACATCGTGCCGGAACGCACTTCTCTGAACGTTCATTTCAAAGCACCCACGGACGATTATGTAAAAATGTTTGAGCAGATGGAACAGGATGGCGTGATCTCCACCAGAGGTCTGAAACCGGATGCCGTCAAATACGGCGAGTTGATCTTCGATGTGAACTCTGCTTACTTCTACAACCACGGCGGCTATGAATTTGCGAAACAGTTTTATGCCGATGCCTACAAAGCAGCCGTGGAGATCGTGGGCGGTGAGCAGTATATCCTCTCCGCTGTGATGCACGCCGATGAGCGCAACCGGGCAATGTCCGAAGCTCTGGGCGAGGATGTGTACCACTATCATCTTCATGTGGTTTATATCCCGGTGGTGGAAAAGCAGATCCTTTGGTCGAAGCGATGCAAGGATGAAGCCCTCCGGGGAACCGTTAAGGAGGTCATCACACAGGTCAGCCGCAGTAAGAAATGGGAGTCTAAGCCGGTGCTTGACGAGGACGGTAATCCAATGTTGAACGCAAGAGGAAAAAAGATTTTGAGGTCATCCTACAGTGTGTTGCAGGATGACTTTTTTCATTTCATGCGAGTTGCCGGATATACCGATCTGGAGCGTGGAGAGCGTGGCAGTACCGAGGAACATCTGACTGTGACCCAGTTCAAAGTGCAGGCAGAACAGCAGCGGCTGGAAACTGTGGCCGGACAGGTGGCACAGGTGGAGCGGGGTTTGGAGAATGCCAAAGCTGCCACGGAGAAGCAGAAACAGAAACTGGAAGCTCTGCAAAAGGAAACCAAAACAGCAAAGACCGTTGCTCTGACGGTGCAGGAGATTGAAACAATGGGCAAAAAAGCCACATTCGGAAACAATGTTGTGCTGACTCCGGATGAATGCGACACGCTCAAACACTATGCGGTCAATGGTATTATTGCCAATGCTGACAACAAGCGACTGAAAGAAAAATTGGCTTCCGCAGAAAAGACGGTTTCCATCTGGAAGCAGCGGTATGAAGCGGTAAGCGAAAAATATATGGAACTCAAACAGAAAGCCCAACCCTTTCTGGATGCACTGGAAATCGCATCCGAAAAGGTTCGGGCTTTTATCAATTCTATCCTCATCAGAGGAAAGGAAACACAGGAACACGAACACCCTGCCCGGAAGCGTGGACAGGATATGGAACTTTGATGGAGGAATCGCCTATTGAAGAAATATTATGAAGAAGCGAAATATAATGCGGCATTTGACCGCTGTGTGGATGTTATGAGCCAGATGCTCCAGAAATATGGACATCAGGTTTTGGATAAATTGGAACAGGACGCTCCGCAGGAAGTGGAGTATTCCGAGGAAAGTAATCAAGCGCAGCTTCTGACGGATAAGGCTGCGTAAAATTTGCAATTTACACGTTGCGTATTCACTATGGCTATGCTATAATGATTACGCAACGTGTATTTTTTGCTTTTGTGGAGAAAAGACGGATGGATTGTAAAAACAGAATTATAAAGTTGCGGGAAAGCACAGGACTGAATCGGAAAGATTTTTGCAAGCTCGTCCATATTCCTTACCGGACTATGACTGAATGGGAATTGGACAACCGCCATGCACCGGATTATGTGCTGTGGCTTTTGGAGTATTATATCCGCAACGAGGGACTTATGGTAAAAGGAAGGAATGAGGGAGGTGGAGATTCTGAAAAAGAAACAACTTAAATGCTATCTTTATACAAGAGTGTCCACCTCGATGCAGGTTGACGGATACAGCTTGGATGCCCAGCGTGACAAGCTGCGGAAGTATGCGGCATACGAGGATATGATCGTTGCCGGGGAGTATTCTGACGAGGGCTTTTCTGGAAAGAACATTCAAGGGCGGCAGGAGTTTCAACGGATGCTGAATGACATCCAGGACGGCAAAGATGATGTTTCTTATGTGTTGGTCTTTAAGCTGTCCCGATTTGGCAGAAATGCAGCGGACGTTCTGAACTCTTTGCAACTCATGCAGGATTTCGGTGTCAATCTGATCTGCGTGGAGGATGGCATTGACAGCTCCAAGGATGCAGGAAAGCTGATGATCTCTGTGCTGTCTGCGGTGGCAGAAATCGAGCGAGGGAATATCCGCACACAAACAATGGCAGGACGGGAACAAAAGGCTCGTGAGGGCAAATGGAACGGCGGATTTGCACCTTATGGATATAAACTGGATAATGGTGAACTTGTTATTGCCGAAGATGAAGCAGAAGTTATCCGAGTAATCTATGATCGTTATATTCATACAAACGAGGGTGTTGCAGGAGTTGCAAAATATCTGAACCGCAATGGTTATACTAAGAAACTAAGACAGAATAATACCATTCCGGGATTTTCAAGAGATTTTGTGAAAAATGTATTGTACAATCCTGTTTATATGGGAAAGATTGCTTACGGCAGACGAAAAACAGAAAAGAAACAGGGTACAAGAAACGAGATGCACGTGGTTGAGCAGTCGGAGTTCCCGGTTTATGAAGGACAGCACGAAGCTATCATTTCCGAAGAAGATTGGTATCTGGCACAGGAAAAGCGCAAGGTCAATTCCTTTAAGCGGGAAAAGGTCAATAATCCAGACCACGCCCACATCCTGTCCGGTATCTTGAAATGCCCATGCTGCGGCAAGAGTATGTACGGCAATATCGCCAAGGCGCACAGTAAGGATAAGAAAACCCGGTATTATTACTACTGCAAAAATACGGTTACACCTACCGGGCATGAGTGCAGCTTCCGGCTGAATATTGAGCAGACGGAAATCAACAAATTTGTGGCGAAGGTTATCTCCGCTATGGTCAATAATCCACGGTTTGTAGAAGCGATTCAGGCGAAAATCGGAACAGCAGTTGATACAGAAGATATGGAAAAGCAGATTGCTGTCCTACAAGGGCGGCTAAAGCAAGCCTTTGGAACGAAAAGCCGCTTGGAGCGTCAGATGGATACCTTGGACCTCAATGATGCCCACTATGACAGAAAGATTTTGGACTTGCAGCGCCGCTATGATGAGCAGTATGATATCATAGAGGAAATTGAGGTTCAGATTGCCGAACTGCAAGGACAGATACGCAGCATCCAGCAGGAGAAAATCTCTGGCGATAACATTTATCGGCTCTTACTGGCATTTGATGAAGTCTACCATTCCGCAACAGAAGCGGAGCAGAAAGAGTTTATGAAAGCCTTTATTGAGCGAATTGAGATGTTCCCGGAAAAGAGAAAAGACGGTAGTTGGATAAAGAAGATCGTATTCAATTTTCCTGTGCCTGTTGATGGTGAGGAAGTGAAAGAACTTCCCTTGGAAACTGAAACAACTGTTGAAGCGGTTCTCCTTTTGACCAAACTCAATGTCGAGCGGCACATCGAAGTGGACGTCAGCATGGATGAACTGGATGTGACTGCTGCGGAAAGCAAGGCGACTTACAACGAGATTCGGGATTATGTATGGGAACACCACCAGTTGAAGGTTTCCAATCTCTATATCGCACAGGTGAAGCAGAAACACGGCATTATTGAGCGAGAGAATTACCATAAAGCGAAAAATGAAAATGCGAAGCAGCCCAAGTGTCCGAAGGAAAAAGAGGATGCAATCGTGGAGGCATTGAAGCATTTTCAGATGATTTGATACGCAATCACCCCAGAGAGAATAGCCTCTTGTGCGTTCTCTCTGGGGTGATTTTTGCGTTATGCTACTTCCGGGTAGCGCATATATACATACTCGTAGATTTTCTTCTGGTAGGTCTGGATATCGCTTACATCATAGCTATTGGGAAGTTCTTGCCAAAGGGTATTGCGAATCAGGTTATCCACAATCGCCTTAGTTTCCTGCTTGTCCGTCCAATGGTCGAGTTTGGCGATCTGCTGTTTGATTTTTGTCAGCAAGTCCACGGACACCTTCTTGATCGTTTCAATTTCCTGCTTCGTGAGGTTCTCCGAAAACAGCAAATCATACACCGAAAGCTCCTCATCGCTGGAAAAGCCCTCACGCACGTAGCGCTGCTGCTCCGTGTCCAGTGAACTTGCAAGTTCCATCAGATCCATGAAGGTTTTCTCAATGGTTGCCCGGTTCTGCTCTGCATTATAGGCATCTATGATCTCCTGATAGCGGTCATAATAATCCATGCGGTGCGGGTTTGCAAACAGCATTTTCGCCAATTGCTGATTCACCAGTTCATCCAGATCGCGCAGCAAGAGATTCTTCCGCCGGGTGTGGGCAAACTCCCGGCTCAGCAGGTCAAAATCAATTTTGCTGATGTCAAACTGCCTGGAAGGTACAGCCTCCTGATCCGGCTTTTCCACATGGATGTACTCGTTGACGATGCCGTTGATCTGCACCATCAGGTCCGTGTTATCTGCGTGTTTCCGCTTCTGCTGCAAGCCCTCGCAGATGGCGAGAATTGCGTTTTTCCGGGCACGCACGGTATCGTCCACATCGTCACGGTCTGCGTAGCGGAACAGCCGCGCCAGTTCAGACGCATAGGTCTGGAAGGTTTTCTTGGTTTCCAACGTCTCGCACATCGCGTTGACTGCATCCTGTACAAGGCTCATCTTTTCAAAGTCCTGTGCATCCACCAGTTCCTGTAGCTGGAACCCGTGTTCTGCCAGAAAGCCGTCCGTTTTTCCGATGACTGTGCGGATGCGCTGAATCAGCTCCGTTTTGTCCACCGTTGGGTCAATGCCCGCCGGGCTGTTCTTGCTGACCGTATAATCTGCCAGAGCCTTGCGCAGCGCCTTTACGATACCAATATAGTCCACGATCAGGCCGTTGCTCTTGCCCTCCGAAACACGGTTTGCACGGGCAATAGTCTGCATCAGGGTATGGGCTTTCAACGGCTTGTCCAGATACAGACAGGACAGACACTTTACATCAAAGCCCGTCAGCCACATGGCACAGACGAACACCACCCGGAACGGATTCTTGCTGTCCTTGAATTCTTTATCCAGCTCCCGCTTTTCCATTTTGGCACGGTGCGGCAGAATATCCAGCCCCCACTTTTTGAAGGTCTGCACCTCGTTCTGCTCCTGACTGATCACCACTGCCATTTCGGTTTCTTTCATCCATGCCAGTTTGCGGGCAAGCTCCTGTGCTTCCTGCTGGGTCACTGTGCCCTGCCGGGCTTCCAGTTCCCTGATCTTTGCCCGCCAGCATTCCTGCACATAGTTATACATCCGTACACAGGTGACCTTATTCAGGCAGACAAACATCGCCTTGCCGCTGGTCCAAAGGTCAGAGTAATGCTCCACAAAGTCCTTTGCAATGGAGCGCAGCCGTTCATCTGCGGTGAGAATATGGATCTCCTTGGCAAATTCTTGTTCCAGCTTTTCCTCCTGCGAGGGATCAAGGTCGGCTGCTTCAATGGCATCCAGGATCCGCCCGGTGATCTCCGGCTTGTCCAACTGGGCGATCTTATCCGCACGGTTCTCATAGTACAGCGGCACCGTTGCGCCGTCCTCCACCGCCCGCTTGAAATCATACACCGACAGATACCCGCCAAAGGTTCGCTCGGTGATATGGTCATCTGCCAGAAGCGGCGTACCGGTAAAGCCGATGCGGGACGCCGTGGGCAGCAGGTGCATCATGTTGTCTGCAAAAACGCCGTACTGGCTACGGTGGGCTTCATCCGACAAAATCAGAATGTCGTGATCCGGGTAGATGGGCGGCTCCTTGGGCAGGTTGAACTTCTGGATCAGGGTAAACACAAAGCTGGGGTTGCCCTGCAGCTTTTTTACAAGGTCTGCACCGCTGGATGCAATGAACTGTGAAGCCTTTGTCTTGCCCAGCAGACCGCAGTTTTCAAAGGTATCGCTGATCTGCCGGTTCAGCTCGTCACGGTCGGTCAGTACCACAATAGTGGGCGAGCCTGCAAACTTGCGCCGGATCTTCTGCGCCAGAAAGACCATGGAGTAGCTTTTGCCTGACCCCTGCGTGTGCCAGAACACACCCAGCCTGCCGTCTTTCAGCTTGCGGCTCTCGTAAGCACTGACGGCCTCGTTGACGCCGAGATACTGGTGGTTGCGGGCCAGAATCTTGGTGGTGCGCCCACCGGAATGGTCGTAAAGGATGAAGTTTTCCAGCAGATCGAGGAAGGTCTTTTTCTCGCAGATGCCCCGCAGCATGGTTTCCAGTTCCACGCTGCCCGCATCGCTTTCCTTCAGACGCTTCCACTCGTGGAAAAACTCGTACTTGCTGCCAAGCGTACCCACCTTGGCTTCCAATCCATTGGACAGCATGAGAAAGGCATTGTAATAGAACAACTGCGGAATGGTATCGAGATAATTTCGGTAATTGTCTATGTAGGCGTTCTGCACATCCACGGTAGGCTTTTTCAGCTCGATGAACAGCAGCGGAATGCCATTGACAAAGCCCACAATGTCTGTCCGGCAGCGGTACAGCTGCGAGTGGATCTTCATTTCTTTTACGGCGAGGAAATGATTGTTTTCCGGATTTTTGAAGTCGATCACCGCCGCGCTGCGGATTTCGGTGCGGCCATCCGGCCGCTTGACCGTCACCGGGATGCCATCCCGCAGCAGAAAATACTTTTCCTCATTGATCTGCATCAGGGATGCGGTGGAAACGTGCGCCGTGAATTTCTTCTGCACCTCGTCCAGCTGGTTCGGGGTGAGCCACGGGTTCAGCCGTAAAAGCGCCTGCCGAAAATACCGGGTCAGCAGCACTTCCCTATAGCTGGTGCGGCCCAACGTCCCGTCCGGTCCCAGCTTTTCGGAGTTGTAAGCCAGCACCACCTCCCAGCCCAGAACATTTTGCAGCAGGTTGCCTGCGCTGTTCTGAACAAGGACATTTTCGGAGTATTCGCGGCTCATAGGATCACCTCACCTTATATCATATCAGGGATTGTAGAATCACATCTTTTAGCATTTGTATGTGCCAAAATTTCGCCAACTTTCGTTATTGAGAAACTCGTTGGAATTTCATCCCACCATCCATGTATTTCTTTTAGAACTGGGTACGAATCCCACTTCTTCACAAATGCTTCATTGACTTGTTTCTGTTTATTAGCATCTGTTTCATATAGTTTCCAAACTGCTTCAAATACTTGCTTTTCTTTTGAAGTTATCGGCTTTCCTATTCCTTGATGTATAACCCGCAGGGTTTCAATTTGGTCAAAACTTCTTATATCAATTCTAACAAAACCATCCAAAAATTCATTAGGTTTCAAACAGGTTTCTGCATTCAATGAAATTTCTTGCAATAGCTCTGACGCTTTGTGATATTCTTCGGATTCCTTTTTTATTCCTATACATGCATATCCGTTTAGCACCTTGGGATAATAGTCAATAAACTTCTTAAAACCTCCCATTGAAGACATTCTTATTGCACCCAATGTATCGAGATGGTCTAACCAATCCTCCCCTTTGGGCAATTCTTGATATACAAGTTTTCGGTACACTTCCTCCAACACTTCTAATCCGTACGTAACATCACCTGTAATCGGTGCAAATCTTTCTAACACATGTGCTACTGTCAATCCACATAGAGCATCATTGTCAATTTGTCCAACAATTTCAACTGCCTTATTTATTCCCACATAATTCTTTCTACTGTCCCCTTTCTCGACATGGCAAACTAATAGTTCTGTTAACAAATCATAGTCAGCTTTTTCATCAGTCACCGCCGCCGACTGTTGAGCTTTTCTAAGGATCTGCTGAAATGCCGGATCTGCAAAAGCTTCAAGCATCCCCTTAACTTCATTAACACGGGGCAATACAGAATTTTCCCAGTTTGTAATTCTCTCATTGGCTTTTGCGTATGCTTCTTTTGTATACTCTTCCAATGCTCTTGGAACCATTTCATTAAAAACCGTTCTAACTCTTTCTTCTGAAACACCCTGATTGATAACAATTGTACCAGCCTGAACTAGCTGACTTCCCTCACCGGCCTGTTGGCTCTGTTTGTTAACGTCCACGTTTTATTCCTCCAATCTGTACCTGTTCTGCATTATCGCCAGCTTTTTGGCTTTGTTGAAAATTGTTTTTTATTTTTCCACCATCTTCAGAAACATCTTCGTTTTCCAATGTAAACTCCTGTCGCTGTTTAACATTGTCTCCGCCAGTCTGTTTCTGTTTAACGTTTTTATGTACGCCTATCTTATATCCAACCGCTCCACCAATCAAGGCTCCTGCGATTAAAGAGAAAATTGTCGAACCAATTCCATCAAATACCCATGTTATCCACTCTGGCATAGATCATACCCTCCATTTTTTCATTCAACAGTTTCGTTAGCCGCTTTCATATACCAAAAGAATCTCTCTTTCCCGTTTTCTCTTGTATTTCTTTCATTTGCTCATCAAACGCTTTTTCGCCTATTTTAGCAATACAATGCAATTTTAATCCTTGTTCATACTGTCCTAGGAGTGCGTATAGCTGGCTATCTGATGCTGCTGAAAAAGGTGCCCAACTTGTCGCACCCTGCGCCATTTCCAAGGCCGAAATTTCCATCAGCGCACTCATTTTTGCATCTCGCAACGCTTCGATCATTCCATCTCTGGTCGGATTCTTCATTTGAGCACGAAGTTTTTGAATTTTATTCATCGCATCTTTTACGTCCTTAAGATCATTTGCTTCGGAACAATATTTATTAAGCGGATTTGACATATTATGAACACCCCTTTCATCAAAGCCCATGAAATTAATTTTATTACTGTCCTATTTTTAACAGCAACGGCAATAACGCAATGCCTACATCACAACTCTTATCTGCCAGCCACGTCAAAACAGGCTTTACTTTTTCCCACTTTGACTTTTTGCTGTCTTTGGACTTTACCACTTCTTCAATCTCAGAGATTTTATCCAGCACTTCCTGTGTCTGCTCATTTGTGAGTGAAGTCATTTCTTCTACTTCTTTGCGTACCTGCTCAAATGTAATGTTCACATTCACGCTGTTGGTCACATTGACGACCTGAGAATTAGAAACTTCCGGTTTGGGCAACTGTACCGCATTCATCTGGTACTTATATGTTTCCAATTTTGCCTTCATCATCTTCAAATTAGATAACACATACTTTTGAGGATTCTGGGCCAAATGTCCATAAGCGATATGTGTTCCATCATTTGTAGAGCACCACAAACCATCACACCACTTGTTGATGCAAGCTTGATACCTTGCATCAATCTGACGATGTAGTTCAAATAACTCTCCTGCACTTAAATTTCGAACATTGTCTAGTCTTTTAATGTCAGCACACACCATATCATAAAATTCTTTTGGCATGTCCATAATGTCACACCTCCACTTCCCCGCTCATCAACTTTGGCAGCAGTAAATCTCTTGTCTCTCGAAGTCTTGCAATCTGCATCGTGCATTCTTTCATTTTGTTATGAATAGCTACGAAATTTTTCTCCGCTTGCTCTGCTATTTTCCGTTCTGGTATTAGAATCTTACAATTTCCAATTGTTTCTCTGCTCAATTCAAGCTGATTTGTTGAGCCTTTTCCTGCATTCATCAAATAGTCCTGCTTCATCTTGAGCGACCAAAACAAAGATTGCTGCCCAATTTTTTCATCTGCTCGAATTAGCGTCACATGAGAGTCCAAGGTTGCATTTCCTTTCGCTTCAAAAATTTGTCCAACACGACCTAATGTTCCTGCACCTGTTGAGCAAATTACAATATCCGATTCCATCATTTCAAGCTCAGCTGGATATTTCTTTTCTTGCGTTCTCGCCTCATCGTAAGAAACAATCGTTTGACGAATGCACTTTTGATTGATTACAATGCCTCTTGCCTTCTCATTATATTTCGGCGAAATTCCTCTTCTCAGGACAGCAGATACTTCGGATACCGTGCTTTTGCTCCACCCCTCTGGCACACCATCCACAATATTTGTGTTTTCATGCCCCGGAAAGCGCAAATCCACAAACCACTCTTTATAAAGCCGCTGGGCTGCTTCTTCCAGTAGTTTGATTTGCTTTTGGTTGTTTTCAATTAGGTCATCGTAGGCAGAGAGGATATCTGCGATACGATGTTGAGTTTTAATATCAGGTACATTCAAATATATCTGGCTAAAGTTTTTAATTGGCAATTGTGGTTGCGCACTTCCTGTACAATACTGCTTAAAATATGGTCGATAGTACTCACTTTTCAAAATTTGATACAGAAATCGTGCATCTACAATTTCCCCATTGGAACGTAGAATAACCATTCCCGAATTTATTCTAATATTTTCATAAGGGACACTAGAATTATAATACCCTGCGTTTCCTACAGTTCCGCGGGTAGTATATACAATATCTCCCCTTTTCAGCTTACCCTTTCTTAGTGCCTCATCTTTTTCTTTCATAATGAATTGATTTTCTTCAAAGATGAGACCCTCTTTTGTTACGTTTCCAGTATTCAAGAACAAGCAATATCCTTGAGGATAAAATTCGTCCTGTTTAGGATAGTTTTTTCCACGATCTCCATCTATAATTTCTGCAAGTTGTCCTATCGTATATCTCATACCCCCATCTCCTCCAGATTCTTCGAGATGGTTTCCATCAGGCGGTTGGACTCTGCCTGCAATTCCAGCAGTTCCTTGTGGATTTCCTTCATCCGCTGGGCAAAATCCACGCCGTCATCCTCCACGGGTGCAACGCCCACATAGGCACCGGGTGTCAGGGATGCGCCTTTCTCGTTGAGGATGGTGTCGCGGCTTGCCACCTTGCACAGACCGGGGATATCCTGATAAACGCCCTCGCCAAACCTTTCGATGAGCCAGACGGCCTCCTTGGCAACGGCCAGCTTCTCGTTGAGGGCTTCCAGTGCCTTGTCGAACTTTTCCTGCGTAGCTTTGCGCTCTTTGCGGGGTGCTGCCTCCACAGCGGCTTTTACTTCTTCCCGCTTGGCCTGCACGTTTTGTTCCAGTGTGGCCTGAATCTCTGCAAAGGGGCGGTCGTCCGCCAGCTCTGCGTGATACTCCGCCAAAAGCCCCTTGTACTTGTCCACCTCGCCGCGATAGAGCCAGACAATGGCGTTGAGATTCTTCAGCTGCCAGTCGCTCCACTCGTTCTGAGTGCGGTCCACCACGGTATAATAGTTGCGGGCGTCGATGAACAATACGGTGTCCAGCAGATGTTCCGGTTTGCCCTTATCCAGAAACCACAGCGAACAGGGCAAACTTTTGGTGTAGAAGAAGTTGTTGCCCACGCTCATCATCACGTCCACATGGCCGGTCTGGATGAGCTTTTCACGAATGTCCTTGTCTTTGCCCTGACTGTCGGTAGCCGAGGACGCCATCACAAAACCCGCACGGCCATGCTCGTTCAGGTAGGAGTAGAAATAGGACACCCACAGATAGTTTGCGTTGCCGATCTCCTTGGCCTTGTTCACGCCGGGCAGGCCAAAGGGCAGCCGCCCGGCACTCTGCGCCGACTCCGACTTAACCTTATCCACGTTAAACGGCGGATTTGCCATCACATAGTCGCAGCAGCCGTTCAGGTTGTGGGCATCGTGATAGAAGGTATTGGCTTCATCGCCGGACTTGATCACGCCGGTCAGGCCATGCACGGCCATGTTCATCAGGCAGAGTTTGGCGTTGTACTCCACCTTTTCCTGTCCGTAGAAAGTCATGGTGTTGTTGGCGATCATGCCCGCATGGTTTACAAAGTCGCCGGTCTGCACAAACATACCGCCGCTGCCGCAAGCCGGGTCCAGCAGAACACCGTGGGCAGGCTCCAGCACATTGACGATCATCTTCACCAGCGATTTCGGCGTAAAGAACACGCCGTCATCCTGTGCCACGTTCTTGGCAAACTTATTCAAAAAGTACTCGTAGATACGGCCGATCACATCGCCGCCCACATCGTCCAACGCATCATTGTTGAAGATGCGCAGCAGTTCCCCCAGCAGTTCATCCGAGAAGATGGTGTAGTCCTTCGGCAGAACGCCCTGCAGCTGCTCGCTCTGCTGCTCCACCAGTTCCATGGCGTTGTTCACCACTTCGCCCAGACTGTTCAGAGGATTGCCCTCGATGCCGGTCAGCCCCTGCTCCGGGATGTTGGCGGGTAAATTGACCAAGTAATTGTACTGCGCCTCCTTGGGCAGAAACAGTGCACTCTTCTCGGCAAAGTCGCTCTGTTCCACCGGCAGCACCCGGCCACCGCGCATGGGACGGTCTTTCAGGATCTCCTGCTCTACCAGTTTGAAGCGGCTGTACGCATACCGCAGAAAAATCAGTCCCAGTACCGGCATACAGTATTGGTTCGAGGTGAGTTTAGAGCCTGCACGCAGCAGATCTGCCGACTCCCACAGGTCAGCTTCCAGTTTTTTGACGTTCACGTTGTTGGCCACGAGGGGATTCCTCCTGTTGTTTGGATTTTCATTTTCTATTGTATCACATTTTTCTGCAATGTTCATCTTTAATCATTGCTATTTTCTTTTTTGACTGGAAAAAGTTGTTTACCAATGGCTGACAATGTGTTAGAGCCATAGACTTTCTCATTTGGAGACACTAAGTCTGCATCCATCGGATGCAGTTTAAGGGTTTGGGTGTTCCCAACAAGTATTTTGCAGAGCAAAATTCGCGTTTGCGGAGCGCAGCGCAGCAATGAAAGCCCCAGTGGGGCTTTTAAGCGACAGAACGGTCTGCGACAGCAGATGGAGGGGCCTCGCCCCGACAAGTTCGCAGATGTATATACGTCTGCATTGCTTGCGGGTGCTATGAAGCCTCTCAAGGTGCTTTCCAAATTTGAAAATTATTTTCTAATCAGGACCGTCAGCTTTCAAGTTCACCTTGAAGCTGGCGGTTATTTTTTGCTCAGGAGGTTTTTGCGTTTGCATCTGCAGCAAGCAGGTATTCAGCACAAGAATACGCTAGTTCCGCACCTTAACGGACGCTGAATAAGCAAATTTTCTTGAGAAAAATTTGCTTTAGGAAAATCGGCGTTGATTCATTCAATATCGTATCAAACCGGACCTATTACTTCCGGTTTTGAATGTAAAAAGCGGAACTAATAGGTCCTAAAAAATCGAGTGACTTTATGGTATGCTCTATCCAGAGCATTTTCCAAGAAGCGGAAGCATTCATTCCGGTTTCTCCTTGGGAGCCTCCTGAAATCCACTGAAAGCCGGAAGGAATGCTTCCTAAAAATTTCTGCTTCATTGTGATATGCTTTCTACAAGCCTTCATCGAACCTTGAGAACCAAATGACCGTCTGCATGGGATACCCGGCCATGACCCTGACAAGGAGAGCCGGAAAACGCCGCTGGAAGCGGGCAGGAAATCCATGCAGAGAGAACGGCACCCCAAATTTGAGATCACGTTGATACGCAAAACCGGAACCAGTAGTTCCGATTTCACTTTTGAATTCACTTCAAAATCCTCAAAAACCGGAACTACCAGTTCCTAAAAATAAAATTGGCGACGTGATACACTAAGACCATAGAAACGCATTCTTCATTGCTTTCACACCAGTTCAGGCATTGAATGTCCGATTTTTTGTAGGATTTTAAATCAACTTTCGTAAAAACCGGACGTAATGTGTCCTAAAAATTTTTCTGTTGATGTGTTAATCTATTTTCAAATCCATCGTTGATCCTTGAAAACCGCATGACCGTCTGCATGGGATACCCGGCGATGACCCCCAAGTGGGAGAGCCGGAAGACACCGCCGGAAGGGGGCAGGAAACCCATGCAGGGAGAACGGCAGAAATACCAATAGATTTTTGAAAGGAGATTTTGCCTATGAAGAAAAACAAGTTTGAATTTATCATCGACTCCGAATTTCAATCTCAGATTCCTGCATTGACCGATGAAGAATTTCAGCAACTGGAAGAAAACATCCTTTCAGAGGGCGAAGTCCTGTCTCCCCTGATCGTCTGGGGCAACATTCTTGTTGATGGTCATAATCGCTATAAGATTCTCCAGCAGCACCCAGAAATTCCTTATGCCACCCGTTCGATTTCCTGCACCTGCGAAACCCGTGAAGATGTTCTGGCATGGATCTGCAAACATCAGCTGGGTCGTCGGAATCTGACACCCGAGCAGAAAAAGTTTCTGATTGGAAAGCAGTATCACTCTGAAAAATCCACTCGTGGGGGAAACCATGGCAATCAGTACACGCAGGTGGCAAACTGTCAAATTGACAATTTGACATCGGTAGAAAACACGACCGAACGAATCGCCAAAGAAAACAATGTAAGCCCTTCTTTCGTAATTCGTGCCGAGCAGTTCATGAAAACCGTTGAGCTGATGGAAAAATACTGCCCCGGCATTCAGGAAGAAATCTTATCCGGCAAACTTAAGCTATCCCAGCGAGAGGCTACCATTATCCGTGGAACTCCCACGGAAGCATTGCCAACCGTGGTATCAACGTGGCGAGAGGAAAAGTTAAACGGTAAACCAGACGATAGTGCAGACACCTATGAAAATTTAGAATTGCTTTCCAAGGTCACCGAACGCAATTTCTCTAGTGCTGCCACATCGAAGATCCAAACGGCTGATCCACTCTCAGAGAATCGACCTTTTATTTCATCGGGAAAGCGCAGCACCGAACTCCAGACCATTCGTGAGCTAGGAGAAAAGATGGCAACGGTTGATCATGTCGCCGATGCCGAAGGAATGTTCAGTGAAATCAACAGTGCCTCTGATAGCTTTATTTTCCGTCTCGAACAATGCTTTGCTCTGTATCCCAACTTTCTGACAAATGTAGAGATTGAAGCAAAAGTTATTGCTGCTTTGCAAAAGGCAGAAAGCTATATTGTGCATCTGAAAGAGCAGCATCGGCAGCATCTTCTGGAGACTACCAACCGCCAGTAAAATGCTCTCAAAAAATTTGTTTGATGAAAAAGCACTGGAGGTGAATGCCATTTCAAATTATTTGACCGCTGATACTCCACTGCCGCAATATCTGCCGTATGCTCGCTTTCTGCTGGATACAGACCTGAGCCACACAGCAACGCTGCTCTACACCCTGCTGCTTGACCGGGCAACTCTTTCTCAAAAGAACAACTGGATGGATGAGCGCGGCTTCGTCTATGTGATTTTCCCTCTTTCTGCATTAAGCAAAGCTCTGCGATGTAGCACTATGAGCATTAAACGTGCGTTGCGCTCGCTGGAAGATGCCGATTTGATTGAGCGCAGAAGAGGTCGCATTACTGTGCCGAACAGCATCTTTGTAAAAGTTTCGACAGTGCAAAAATGTTCCCCTGCATGGAACGATTCTATTCTACCTGATGGAACAGAAATGATGCCTTCTATGGAACAAAAGTGTTCCACTAACCAACGTAATAAGAACAATCTGAAAGAGAACCACCTGATAAAAACAACAGATGCTTATTTGACCTTTGGAGAATATCAGAATGTCTTTCTGACGGAAAAAGAGTACAAGCGACTCAAGGCTGACTTTGCAGGGCTTGATGGTTTGATCGAGCAGTTGTCCGCTTATGTCCAGTCCACCGGAAGGAAGTACGCCGACCACGCCCGCATCTACGACCGCCTGTTGGAAATGTGTGTTCCCATCTCATGCATCGGGATCAGCTTTCGCAAGGAAACAGCGCAGGAGAAGCTGGAACGGCTAAAAGTGTTGATTGGATAAGTCCGAAAGGAAGTTTGATAAAATCGCTGGCACACACTGTCCAGCTACAAGGAAATGGAGCTGCCTATTGACAAAATATCCTGCTAGCGAAAAAGATATCTTTCCCGTTTCCGCCTGCACGTCCAACTTTGATGAATGGAGTGCCTTGGCGGGTTTTCTGGCCGATATGATCGAAAAATATGCAGAAATTTTAATCCCAGAAATCGAAACCGGGCAAATTGCCGTTGATGAACTCCTTGCAGCATGATATAATGTTCTTGTAATTGCTGTCCAAACACATGGTGAGATTCTCTTACCATGTTCCATATTTTGAACGAGGTACGAAAATGAATCGCCCTGATGAAAGCCCCAAAAATTCCATCATCATTTATACCACTGAAGATGGCCTGACCAAAATTGATGCCACGTTTGATGGCGATACCGTCTGGCTGTCCATCGACCAGATGGCTGAGCTGTTCCAGCGTGATCGGAGTGTCATTGGAAAACACGTCAGGAACATCTTCAAGGAAGGTGAGCTTCAAAAGGAATCAGTGTGGGCAAAATTTGCCTACACTGCCGCAGATGGAAAGGTCTACGATGTGGATTATTACAACCTTGATGTGATTATCTCTGTCGGCTACCGGGTCAAATCCAAACGCGGCACACAATTCCGCATCTGGGCAACTGGTATCCTGAAGGAATATATGCGCAAGGGATTTGCGCTGGATGACGAACGCCTGAAAAATTTGGGCGGCGGTGGATATTTCAAAGAACTGTTGGAGCGCATCCGGGACATCCGCGCTTCCGAAAAGGTGTTTTACCGTCAGGTTCTGGAGATCTACGCCACCAGCATCGACTACGACCCCAAGGCAGAAATTTCGGTTCAGTTCTTCAAAAAAGTGCAGAACAAGATTCATTATGCCATCCACGGACAGACTGCCGCAGAAGTCATTTACAACCGTGCAGATGCCGAAAAGGAATTTATGGGTCTGACCACTTTTGCAGGAAACCAGCCCACCTTACGAGAAGCTACCATTGCCAAAAACTATCTGAACGAAAAAGAACTTCGTGCTATGGGGCAGTTGGTTTCCGGTTATCTGGATTTCGCAGAACGTCAGGCAGAACGGGAACAGCCCATGACCATGCAGGATTGGGCCAACCACCTTGACCGTATTTTAACCATGAGCGGTGAGCAGTTGCTTGTTGGCAATGGCAGTGTGACCCACAAGCAGGCAGTGGACAAAGCTACTACCGAATATCGGAAATATAAGGCTAAAACCCTCAGCGATGTGGAGCAGGATTATCTGGATTCCATTAAGTTTTTGGAGCAGAAAACAGGCAAGAAATAACCGTTTTATGAGGTTTTCTTATGTTACAGGAAAAGGCAAAGGTTTACATTTACACCCGTGTTTCCACGGTCATGCAGATTGATGGATACTCGCTGGATGCACAGAAAGCCCGCATGAAAGCCTATGCAGACTTCAACGACTACCAGATCGTCGGCGAATACGAGGATGCAGGTAAATCGGGCAAATCCATTGAAGGCCGTGCTTCTTTCTGCCGGATGATGGAGGACATCAAATCCGGCAAGGATGGCGTTGCCTATGTGCTGGTATTCAAACTGTCCCGGTTCGGCCGCAATGCCGCCGATGTGTTGTCTACCTTGCAGGTCATGCAGGATTTCGGGGTCAACCTCATCTGCGTGGAAGATGGCATTGATTCCTCCAAGGATGCAGGCAAGCTGATGATTTCCGTTCTTTCTGCGGTGGCTGAAATCGAGCGAGAAAATATCCGTGTCCAAACGATGGAGGGTCGCATTCAAAAAGCGCGGGAAGGCCGCTGGAACGGCGGATTTGCGCCCTATGGTTATCGTCTGGTCGATGGTGAGTTGCAAATCAACGAGGATGAAGCCCCTGCCATCCAAACGATTTTCGAGCAGTATGTCAACACCGATACCGGCGCAAATGGGCTTTCCAAATACCTGGCGGCTCACGGCTTTCAGAAACTTGCACGACAGAACGGTACTTCTCCCCTGTTCAGTGCCACGCTGATTCGCTCGATTCTACGGAACCCGGTCTATTGCGGCAAAATTGCTTTCGGCCGGCGCAAACTCGAAAAAGTTCACGGCACACGAAATGAGTACCGTCAGGTTCCGCAGGACAACTATCTTCTGGTCGATGGACTGCATGAGGGCATTGTTTCCGAGGAATTGTGGAACGCTGCGCAGGTCAAACTGCTGGCACAGTCCAAACGGTATGAACCGGTCACCCGCAACAAGACCGAGCAAGCACACCTGTTGTCTGCGCTTGTCAAATGCCCTGTCTGCGGAACCGGAATGTACAGCAACAAATGCACCAAGCACAAAAAGGATGGCACTGCTTATAAATCCTTTTCCTATTATAGCTGCAAACACCGCAAGATGCAGCGTGGACAGAAATGCGATTTTACCAAGCAGATTCAGGAAGAAGTTCTGGACAGTGCCGTCGTGGAAGTCATCATCAAGCTGGTCAGCAACCCGAAGTTTGCTGTGCTGATGCAGTCAAAAATCAACAGCAAGGTGGACACAACTGCCATCGAACAGGAAATCACAGCCGCCGAAAAACAACTACGTCAGTATTACTCCGTCAAATCCAAACTCATGGATGAAATCGACACCCTTGACCCGGATGACCGGCACTACATCATACGCAAATCAGACCTTAACGAACGACTCTATAAGATGTACGATAAAATTGAGGATGCCGAGAATCAGCTTGTAACGGCTCGTGCCAAGAAACAGGCCATCGAAGCAGACAAAATCACCGGCGACAATATTTACAAGATTCTGCTCTGCTTTGAGAAGCTCTACAACGTTATAAATCCTGTCGAACGCAAAAAGCTGATGGAGCACCTGATTTCCGAAGTCCAAATCTATCCGGAGCGTCAGCCCAACGGTCAGTGGCTCAAATCCATCAAATTCCGACTTCCTATCATCGAAAATGACACAGATTTGTGTTTGGACAATGGAAGTCGCGTGGAATGTGTACTTGCGCTTTCCAAGGGCGAGATCGACTTCAAAAAATCCGTGTAGAGTTCTCTTTGGAGGGCATGGACACCTCCGGATTGCAGAAAGGTGCGACCTATCCTGAAATTAAGGCTCGTGTGTTGGAACAGACTGGGCTGAAGGTTTCTTCCCTGTATATCTCGCAGGTCAAGCAGAAATGCGGTCTGGAGGTACGGGAGAACCACCACAAGGCGAAGTCCGAAAATACAAAGCAGCCTCAGTGTCCGAAGGAGAAAGTGGATGCGATCGTAGAGGCATTGCGGCATTTTCAGATGATATGATTTACAGTATGTCCGTCTGGTTTTCAGGCGGGCATTTTATTTTGCCGGAATATGGTGTTTCTACTTTTATCGTGGTACAATATCTTAAAGGCTTTTTGATTTCGAAGGGAGCAACCATGATTGATCTAGCAAAACTGGAGCCTGTTTTGAACGGATACCAGACCTATTTCCCGAAGCATTGGCCGTGTGGAGAAGATTTCAAATGGGAAGCCGCACAGCATTTCCACGACCATTGGAATATTGACGCAATAGATTTTGCAGGAATGTTCAAGGAAGCTACTGCAAAAGTCTCTTCGCTTCTGGATACCGGCTATGCCTATCCTCGCGCGATGATCCTGAATTTTGCAGCAGCAGACTGTGAGGCAACACGCGCAATGTTCCGCAGCTTGTTTGATGAATCTACTGAGCTTTCCCAGCGCATTATTGCATTTCAGGCTGCCACCGAAGAAATACACACAAAATACAACGACGGCAGCTGGAACAACCACTACCAGAACACCAGTGCCATCAGCGTCTATCTGTGGCTCCGGTATCCGGATCAATATTATATCTACCGCTATTCCGTTGCCCGTGACATCTCGGATGCGCTGAACTTCGATGCTCCGCCTAAGCGGGATGGCTCTGTAGAGTCGCTGCTAAACAGCTACCGTCTTTATGATGAGCTACGGGCAGCACTGAGCCAAAATATAGCCGTCACTCAAATGATCCGCAGCTCCATTGAGGCAGCCCCTGCCGGAAAATACTGGCCCGACACACACTGGAATATTGCTGCCATTGATCTGGGCTTTTATCTGAGCCGCTATTATCTTCAGGAACAGACAGTCGCTCAGAAGGAATCCGAGTGGTTTCCCAGCAAAGCAGACTATGATCCGGGCATTACAACCGCACAGTGGAGTGCTTTGCTGCAGGACACCTCGGTTTTTACCCCGGAGGCTTTGCTGGTAATGAAATGTATGCTGGATTACGGCGGGCAGGCCACCTGCAAGCAACTTGCCATTAAATACGGCGGAACCAGCAATTTCTACATCTCTAACACCTACCATCTTGCACAGCGGGTTGCAGAAAAGACAGGCTGCCGCATCATGCCCCGCGACAGCGAAAGTATGTGCTGGTGGCCCATTTTATATGTGGGCAAAAAAGTCGGCACAAAGGCGGACGGCACTTACATCTGGCGTTTGCGGGATGAGCTTTTACAGGCTCTGAAGAAGACTGATCTCTCAAAAATACCGGTTGCCACTGCTGCCTGTGAAGCGCCTTCACGCCACTACTGGTGGCTGACTGCCAATCCTAAGATCTGGAGTTATTCCAGTCTGCGGGTCGGCGAAGAGCAGACCTATACGCTGTACAATGACAACGGAAACAAGCGCAGGATCTTCCAGAATTTTCTCGATGCAAAAGCTGGGGATCTTGTGATCGGCTACGAAGCAAATCCGGTAAAGCGAGTGGTGGCTCTAGCCAAGATCACACAGGAAAACAATGGCAAGGAGATTTATTTTGAAAAAACCGAGAGCCTAACTTCCCCTATTGAGTATGCTGCGCTGAAATCCTTCCCTGAGCTGGAGAAAATGGAGTTTTTTGTACAACAGAATGGAAGCCTGTTCAAGCTTTCGGAAGGGGAATACAACTTTATTCTGGATCTCATCCGGGAAGAAAATCCAGCACCCGTCCGTTCGATAGCATCGAACGCTTATACAAAATCAGATTTTCTGAACAGCGTATTTCTGAGCGAACCGCGCTATGACGTTTTGGTCTCTCTACTGCGCCGCAAAAAGAACGTTATTCTGCAAGGCGCACCCGGCGTTGGAAAGACCTACGCCGCCAAACAGCTGGCGTACTCTATGATGGGGCAGGCCGATTCTTCCCGGGTGGAGTTCGTGCAGTTCCATCAGAATTACTCTTACGAGGATTTCATGCTGGGCTACCGACCGGATGGCTCTGGCTTCAAACTGACCGAGGGTGTATTTTACCGCTTCTGTCAGAAGGCTTCCAACGACCCTGACCGGGAGTACTTTTTCCTCATCGATGAGATCAACCGGGGCAACCTGAGCAAGATCTTCGGCGAGCTGATGATGCTGATTGAAAGTGACCACCGGGGTGAAAAGATCACGCTGGCCTATAACGGGATGCCCTTCTATGTCCCGGAAAATCTCTACATCATCGGCATGATGAACACCGCCGACCGCAGTCTCGCCATGATCGACTATGCGCTGCGCAGACGTTTCAGTTTCTTCGAGATGGAACCGGCGTTCACCTCCGAGGGATTCCAGAAATATCAATCTGCGCTCGACAACGAAACCTTCAATGCTCTGGTGGAACAGATCAAGGCATTGAACCGGGAAATTACTACAGATGCCTCCCTCGGTTCCGGCTTCCGCATTGGTCACAGCTACTTCTGTCTGACCGACCCTGCCGCCTGCACCACCAACCGGTTGCGCTCTGTGGTAGAATTTGATATTCTCCCTACGCTGGCAGAATACTGGTTCGATGCGCCCGACAAGCTGCATCGTTGGGAAGAGAATCTGCGTGGTGTTTTCAATGACGACTGACAAAGGGATTTTTATCCAGAACATCTACTATATGCTCTCCTACGCCTATCAGGTGCTTCAGCAACAGGATTATCAGTGCATTGCCTCGGAAAAGTTTGAGCACATCGACGATTTGTTTGCCGCCATCCTTGCAAAGGGCGTTTTTCGGCAGCTGAAGCAGGGGCTTTATCGGGAATATGTTTCCCGAAGCGAGACACGGTCGGTTTTGCGGGGAAAGCTGGATCTTCCGCAGACTATTAAGGTCCGCATCCAGCACAAGCCGCAGGCCACCTGTACTTTTGACGAGCTTTCCGAGGACAACCTGTATAACCAGATCCTGAAAACCACCCTGCAGGTGCTGCTTCGGGACGAGAACGTTTCCACTGAGCGCAAAGTGGAATTGAAGAAAGCGCTGCTGTTTCTGGACACGGTTTCCGCACTGCTTCCTTCTCAAATCCCATGGAGGCAGTTACATTATCAGCGGAGCAACCAGAATTACGAAATGCTGCTGAATCTCTGCTATTTCGTGCTGCACGATATGCTGCAGACCACCGAGAGCGGCAGCTATAAAATGACAGCATTTTCGGACGAACACATGGCAAAGCTGTACGAACGCTTTATTCTGGAGTATTACCGGCAACACCATCCCTATCTTACTGAAGTCATGGCTGCACAGGTCAAATGGGATCTTGTGGGAGAGCACAATGCTGCCATGCTGCGGTTTCTCCCCGCCATGCAAACCGATATTTTTCTGCGTTTCCATGAAAAAATCCTGATTTTGGATGCCAAGTATTACAGCCGGACATTGCAGCAGCGTTTCAACAAAGAGACTTTGCATTCTGCCAACCTCTATCAGATCTACACCTACGTCAAAAATCAGGACACCTCCCATACCGGAAATGTTTCCGGGCTGCTGGTCTACGCAAAAACGCAGGAAGCCATCACCCCGGATTGCCTGTTCAACTTGGGCGGCAACCTGATTGGTGCACGCACCTTGGATCTGAATCAGGATTTCCGGCAGATCACCGCACAACTGGATGGAATTGCCCAGCAATTTTTCGGAAAAAACCCGCAGCGCATTGGCACCGGAAGTAGCTATCCCGATGGCTGAACACTACAAACAAGAAAACCGCCCTGCCGTATAGCTACGACAGAGCGGTTTTCTATTGTATGGACTCGAAGGGAGTCGAACCCTCGACCTTTCGGATGCGAACCGAACGCTCATCCCAACTGAGCTACGAGCCCTCAACTGTCCTCTGACCACTAGAGCCAGAGGACATCGTTCATTTTGACTTTATTATTTTACTGCTTCTGGAATCATTTGTCAAGAGTTTCTACCTTCCGGCGAAGCAGACTCATGGGGGGCAGTTCCGGGGTAGGGATGGTGTACTTTTCCATGGCGTGGGGGGTGGATTCCACGCTCTCCCCTGCCTCGTTTCTGATCCACTCCGGGTGCAGCGGGATGCTGCGCCCATCCGGGCAGAGCACCTCCAGCGTATCACCAAGGCTCCATTTGCCGCGCTGCTGGCAGGAGGCAACACCATTCTCCCAGCTTTCCACAGTGCCCACAAACTCCCACTCACGGATATAAGTAGCGCTGTCGGTTGCCTGACGGGCCTGCTCACGACCAAAGTAGAAGCCCGGGGAGTAGTGCCGGTGGCTGGTACGGGTCAGCTCGGCCAGAACGTCATCGCTCAGCTCAAAGTTATCGTTGAGCGGGTCGGCCAGATACTGATCCAGAGCCTTGCGGTAGGCGGCGGTGACGCTGGCGACATAGTAGAACGTCTTGGCGCGGCCCTCGATCTTCAGGCTGTCCACACCTGCCTTGCAGATGAGGTCGATGAAGGGAGCGGTGCACAGATCGTTTGCATTGAGGATATAGCTGCCGTTCTCATTTTCGCCGATCTCATACAGCTGGCCCGGGCGGGTCTCCTCGCTCAGGTAATACTTCCAGCGGCAGGGCTGGGCGCACTGGCCCCGGTTTGCATCCCGGCCTGCCATGTAATTGGAGAGCAGGCACCGGCCCGAAATGCTCATGCACATGGCTCCGTGGACAAACGCCTCGATCTCCAGCTCCGGCGGGGTCTTATCGCGCAGGGTGGCGATATCCTGCAGGCTCATCTCACGAGCAAGCACCACACGCTTTGCACCCATGTTGTAAGCGGCACGCGCAGCGGCCCAGTTGGTGATGCCGGTCTGGGTGGACATGTGGACATCGATCTCCGGGGCGAACTGCTTACAGGCTTCCAGCACGCCCAGATCGGCCACGATAAAGGCATCCACACCGGCGGCAGCAGCAGCCTTGATGGCTTCGGGCAGGCGGTCAGCTTCCTCATTGGTGGGCAGCGTGTTCATGGTCAGATAGACCTTGCGGCCGCGGGCATGGGCATAGATCACACCCTCGGTCAGCTGCTCCGGCGTAAAATTGGCAGGAGCCGACCGCATACCGAACTCCGGCAGGCCGCAATAAACAGCGTCTGCTCCATAGTTGATGGCATAACGCAGGCGCTCCAAGTCGCCTGCCGGGGCCAGCAGTTCCGGGATCTGTAACATAAAATCGTCCTCTCTTTTTAGCACCCTCTCTGTCATCGCTGATGCGATGCCGCCTCACCGGATCGGTTTCTGCAAACCTGACTCCGGAGCCGCAATTGGCACTCCCCTTGGGAGAACTTTCAGCATAGCGGACTGAGAGGGACTTACTTCTTCAAACTCTGATTGACTTCAGCCGCTTTCCGGCAGTTGGCCTGATGTTCAGCATAGGTCTTGGCGTAATAGTAGTGACCGGAAAGGTCCGTAACAAAGAAATAGCAGTCCCTGACTTCCTCATCACACTGAGGTGCCAGAGCAGCCTGGATCGCGGCAAGGCCCGGGTTCGAGATGGGCCCGGCGGGCAGGCCGGTGCAGGTGTAGGTATCGTAGGCATTCCGGATGTTCTCGGGGATATCCTCCCAGCCGCCATAATACGGAGCCACCCAGTTCCAGAGGTAGTTGTTGTCCTCATCGCTCTGGACATAGCTGGAGGTGTTGCTCTGGAGCTTGGGGTAAGGCGAACCCTCGGCCAGACGGTTGCGGAACACCTGCGCCACATTGGAATCCTGATCGTTGCCCGCTTCCTCTTGCACAAAAGAGGCCAGTGTAATGACCTCGGGCAGGGTCAGCTCCTGCTTTTCCAGTTCCCTGTACATCTCGTCCGTAAACTGCTTATCGAAGTGTGCATAGAACGTTGCAACGTAATGATGCACGGTATCGTCCGCCAAAAACTCATAGGTGTCCGGAAAGAGGTAGCCCTCACACTTCATAAAGCGGTCGGGGGCATCGTCCGGGACATACTGCCAGAAGGTGTACTCACTGAAATCTCCGGTGTTGGCTTCTTCCAGAAACTCCTCGGCAGTACACAGACCGGCTTCCTCCATTTTCCGGGCAATGGCAATGGCAGTGGTTCCCTCCGGGAAGGTCAGCCGCACCGAATCCGCCTTGGCATACGCAGACAACTCTGCGATCAGGCCATCGTAGGAATATCCGCCGGTTTGCAGCGTAAAATCACCATACTGCAGTTTTCCGGCGGCACCCTTGTGCCCCACATACCAGCGGAACAGATAGGCCGAACGGATCACTCCAGCCTCCTTCAGCTCCTTTGCGATGGCAGCAACGCCGCTGCCCTGGGGGATGCTGACGGTCACCTCTGCACCGGGCTTTCCTCCATTGCCGTTGATCTCGTTATACGCAAACACACCTGCTGCACCGACTGTCAGTACCAGCAGCAACAGCACGGCCAACAGGATCTTCAGCGCACTGCCTTTTTTCTTTTTCTGGTGTTTCTCTGCCATATCCACGTTCCTTTCAGTCCATCATCAGGCGCATGTAGCTCTCCGAAACATCAAAAGGTTCTCCTTCAAAGCGGATGAGGCCATACTCCTGCCGGGTTCCCTCGCCCAGGAACAGATTCTGGGCAGCTCCCACCGTGATGACAGCCTTTTCCACAATGACCTCTTTCTCCCGGGCGGCTTCCATCAGCACCTCGGCAGCACGGTCATTTTCCGCCATCATCTCCACAAAGTAAAGGGTATCCTCCCTGCGGAAATAGATGCCGTAGCCCTGCTCACTGGATACGATGGTCGCGCCACGGGAATACAGGTCCCGCAGAACTTCCCCCATCTGCTCCGGCGGCAGCTGAACGGTGTCGGGCCAGTATTTTGCCCGCAGCTCGCAGAGTTTTTTCGCCGTCACGGAATCGAATTCCGCCTGGCTCCACAGGTTGCGCTCCACCTCCCGGGGCAGGCAGCGCAGGGCAAAGGCTTTCTGGAAGCCTTTATCCTGCAGCAGCGTTGATTGTTCCGGGCTGGTGGGCACTGCCACCACAAAGCCTGCGCCCCGCAGTTTCTGCTGGGCGCACAGGGTATCCACCAGGCCCGCAAGGAGCAGGCTGCCCTGCCCGCACAAACCGAACAGATAGCTGCCCGGGCGGCCCTGCAGGGTCACCGGCACAGCCAGTGCCACAGCCTCAATGTGGTCGTTTTCCTCCGCGACGTAGACATTCTGCACCCCGGCAAAGCGCTCCACAGCGCCACGGACAAACTCCTCCGTGTCGCCGCGCTGGGCCTGCCACAGGGCCAGCACCTCCGCCCAATCGGACGGCTGCATCAAACGGTACATGATATAGGATGCCTCCTTTTGTTTCAAATAACAGCGAGAGCAAAAGTTCTGACCTCTCCCTGAATATCCTCAATGCTTCGCATCTTCTCCCCTGCCGTGCAGTGGACGGTATCCCAGCCGAGGTGAGCGGCGCAGTATTCTGCCGCCCGGCGGCTGCGGGCCAGATATTCGGTGTCCTTTTCATGGACATCCTTCCTGGTCTCGTCGCCATGGTAGCGGGCAGTCATCAGCCGCTGACTCACCGCCGGGTCAACCTGCAGATAGATCACCTTATCCGGTGCAGGCAGGCCCAGCAGGTGGTATTCATAGTCAAAGAGCCACTGCAGGAATGTGTCCCACTGCTCCGGCGGAAGCTTCGAGCACTGATGCACAGCATTGGAGGTGGTGTAGCGGTCAGCGATCAGGATGCCGCCTTCCTCGTAGAACTTGCCCCAGTCCGACTTATACCCCGCATAGCGGTCCACAGCATAAAAGCTGGATGCCGCGTAGGCGTTGACATCGTCAGGCTTGTCGCCGAACTGCCCGGCCAGATACATCTTGACCAGCGCACTGGAATCACTGTCATAATCCGGGAAGGTGATCTCTCTTACCAGATGATCCGTCACCGTCAGATGCTTTGCCAGCAGCTTGGCCTGCGTGCCCTTGCCGCTTCCGTCCAGCCCTTCCAGAACGATCAGCTTGCCTTTGCTCATACACCAGCCTCCTGCTTGATGGCCTCATACTTTGCGCGGACTTCGGCAGTTCTGCCGCAGCACATCTTGCCCTCGGGGCAGGGGCCGCTGACACAGGCCGGGCCGGCCTTGGCAAAGATATGGGGTGCCACCGGGTAGACCAGCCGGAACATCTCCTCAGCCAGCTGACGTATCTCCCACTGAGCACGGGAGCAGCAGCGCAGATGGAAGAAATTCTGCAGACTGCGGGCGTTCATGGTCACGACCATCTTCGTCTCGCAGGCGTTGGGCAGCACAAAACGGGCATCCTCATTGGCCTGTTTGGAGGCCTTGGCGCGGGCCTGCTTTTCGGGCATTCCCTCCGCCATCAGGCGGGCAGTGTGGCCGTCCTCCAGCTTTTTTGCAAGGTCCAGGTAGCGCTTCGCATCCTCATCCATGCTCTCAAGAAAGGCTGCCTTTGCCTCAGGGATGGCCTCGATCTCCGGCGGGATGACATAGTGGAAGTCGTCCAGCCGGACATACCGCTGGCTCTGGACACTGAAGGATGCGATGCGGTGCCGGGTGATCTGGGCCAGCAGCGTGCGGCTCACACCCTCAATGCCAAAGGTGAAGCTGGCATGTTCAATGGGGCTGGCATGGCCCAGGTCGCTGAGCATGGTCAGGAACTTGGCCGTTTTCTCCTCAGTCAGGCCGTCCAGCAGGTCGGTGATATGGGCATCGGAGTAGCAGAGCTTGGCCGCTGCCGCCACCACCTTTTCCGGTTCCGGGGTATGTGCGATCAATCGAACGGTCATCATAGTTTTCTCATTCCTCCGTAATTTTCGTCAGCGGCGCAAAATTTGCCATGGTTTTCTTCACGCCGACCTTTTCAAAGTTGATCTCCACGATCTGGTCTCCGGCAGCAGCCTTGACCGCCAGCACCTTGCCCCGGCCAAAGACCTTGTGCTCCACAATGTCGCCAACCTCGTAATGCTTTGGGCCGGTGGATGCCGGGCGGGAAGCTGCCGGGCTCCCCGGAAAGCTCACGGGTTTGGACGCTGCCTTGGGGGCCGCGGGGCGGCCATAGCCCACACCAAAACCGGAGGAGCCGGACGTGCGCGGGGCGCTGCTTCCGCTGCCAAACCCGGAAGCACTGCTGCCACGGCCTGCATAACCGGAGCCGAAGCCGCCGCGCTCAGAGGCATTGTATTCACGGTTGAGGTAGCTGCCGCCGGTGCGGCCGCCGAAGCTGCTGGAATTGCGGCCCCAGCCGGACGTGCCGGAGTAGCCCGAGGCCCCGCCGGGAACGGTATCACTGTAACTGGAACCCCAGCCCATGGAAGAACGGCGTTCCAACGCCGGGCTGCGGGTCTCTTCTATATACTCCGGCTCGATCTCGCGCAGGAAGCGGCTGGGCTCGTTGCGCTGGGTGCGGCCGTAGAGCATCCGGGAGACGCTGTTGGAGATATACAGCTCCTTCTTGGCGCGGGTGATGCCGACATAGGCCAGACGGCGCTCTTCCTCCAGATCTGCCTCGGAGTATTTGCTCATCTCGCTGGGGAACACCCCCTCCTCCATGCCAATGAGGAACACATAGGGAAATTCCAGGCCCTTAGCAGAGTGGATGGTCATCAGGACCACCTGATCGGCACTCTCGTTGTAGCTGTCAATGTCACTGATGAGGGCGATATCCTCCAGATAGCCTTCCAGTGAGGCATCCTCTCCGTGCTGATCACAGTAGTTTTTGACGTTGTTGACCAGCTGGCCCAGGTTCTGCAAGCGGTCTGCCGCATCCTCGTGGCCCTTGGCCGCATCGGCTTCCAGCATGGCCTTGTAGCCGGTCACCTCAATGACATCCTGGGCAAATTCGTCCAGCGTCCTGGTTTCCAGCGATTCCTGCAGTTTTTCGTAGATCTGCCAGAATTTCAGCAGCGGCATAATGGCACGGCTGAGTTTGGCGTATGCATCCGCGTGGGAGATGACTTCCAGCATACTGATTCCCTGCTGGGCGGCAAGGTCAGCGATCACATCGACGGTGGTGTTGCCGATCTTCCGGGCAGGCTCGTTGATGATGCGGCGCAGGCGCACATCATCCCGGGCGTTCGCCACGATGGACATATAGGAGTGGATGTCCTTGACCTCTTTGCGGTCATTGAAGCGCTGGCCGCCCACGATCTTATGGGGAATGCCCGCGCGGGTAAAGTAGCTTTCGATGGGGGCCGACTGGGCATTCATACGGTAGAGCACCGCATGGTCCGCCAGATGCCCGCCCTCTTTCAGGTGCTCACCGATGACATCTGCAATGTGCATGGCTTCGTCCTGCTCATTCTCGGCAGTGTAGACCTGCACCTTGTCGCCCTCGTCGTTCCGGGTCCACAGGGTCTTGCCCTTGCGCTCAGTGTTGTGCTGGATGACGCAGTTGGCAGCATTCAGGATATTGGAGGTGGAGCGGTAATTCTGCTCCAGACGGATGGTCTTGGTGCCGGGGAAGATGCGCTCAAAGTTCAGAATGTTCTCAATGGTGGCACCGCGGAAACGGTAGATGCTCTGGTCATCGTCACCGACAACGCAGATATTCTTTTCCGGGCCGGTGAGCAGACTGACCAGCCGGAACTGGGCCACGCTGGTATCCTGATACTCGTCCACCAGCAGGTAGCGGTACTTGTTCTGGTAGAACTCCCGCACATCCTCGTGCTCCGCCAGCAGCTGCACGGTCTGGTAGATCAGGTCGTCGAAGTCGAAGGCTCCTGCCTCCCTGAGCTTTTTCTCGTAGGCGGCATAGACTTTGGCGGCAATGGCTCCCTTGGTGTCCCGGGCCGGGGTGCGCAGCGCCTCCTCCGGGCTGACCAGCTGATCCTTCCAGCGGCTCATCTGGTTGATGGCGCTCTTGATCGGGAAGAACTTGTCGTCGATGCTCAGTTCCTTATAGACTGCCTTCATCACGCGCTGGGAGTCATCGGTATCATAGATGGTAAAGCTGCGGGGATAGCCGATGGATTCTGCCCAGCGGCGCAGGATGCGCACACAGGCCGAGTGGAAGGTGGAGGCAAACACCTCGTCTCCCTCTTCGCCGCCCAGCATATTGCGCAAGCGCTCCTTGAGCTCCCCTGCCGCCTTGTTGGTAAAGGTGATGGCCATCACGTTCCAGCTGCGGACAGCGTTCTGCCGCAGCATCCCGTCCAGCCAGGCGGGCGCATCGGTACCGGTCATAATTGCAGTTTTCAGAGCCTTGACATCATCCTCTGTCACCTCACGGGGGGTCCAGCTGGAACCGTGGGCTGAGCCAAACCGGATCAGGTTTGCAATGCGGTTGACCAGAACAGTGGTCTTGCCGCTGCCTGCACCGGCCAGAATGAGCAGCGGGCCGTCGGTGGTAAATACCGCCTGCCGCTGCATATCGTTCAGGCGGCCAAACTGCTTTTCAATATAGGTATCGCGCAGAGCGCAGAATTCCTGTTGGAGACTTGCTGCCATTGTTTCACCTGTTCTTCTATAAAATCACTTACTTTATAAGTATATCACAATTCAAGAGGGTTGTACATAAAAAACCGCCCTTCCTGTACAGCACAGGAGGGGCGGCAGTGTTCAGATAAAGCTTAGCCGAAGATGTTGATCAGGATACCGGCAGCAACAGCGGAGCCGATAACGCCAGCGACGTTGGGGCCCATGGCGTGCATCAGCAGGAAGTTGGAGGGGTTCTCGCTCTGGCCGACCTTCTGAGAAACACGGGCGGCCATGGGAACAGCGGAAACACCAGCGGAGCCGATCAGGGGGTTGACCTGACCGCCGGTCAGGGCGTACATCACCTTGCCGCACAGAACGCCTGCAGCGGTACCAAAGGAGAAGGCGATCAGACCCAGCACAATGATGAACAGGGTGCGGCTGTTCAGGAAGGTGTTTGCAGAGGTGGTGCAGCCAACAGACAGAGCCAGGAAAATGGTGATGATGTTCATCAGTTCATTGCCGGCAGTCTTCTGGATACGATCCACAACACCGGACTCTTTCATCAGGTTGCCCAGCATCAGCATACCGACCAGAACGGCAGCATCAGGAACGATCAGAGAAACAATGATGGTGACCATGATGGGGAAGATGATCCTCTCGGTCTTGGACACGGTGCGCAGCTGCTTCATCACGACTGTGCGCTCTTTCTTGGTGGTGAGCGCCTTCATAATGGGCGGCTGGATCACGGGCACCAGAGCCATGTAGCTGTACGCCGCAACAGCGATGCTGCCCAGCAGCTCAGGTGCCAGACGGGAGGTAACAAAGATGGCAGTAGGGCCGTCTGCACCGCCGATGATGGAGATTGCAGCGGACTGCTTCTGGGTGAAATCCACAATGCCGGTAGCAGCCAGCAGACGAGCGCCCATGTAAGTGCCAAAGATACCGAACTGAGCGGCAGCGCCCAGCAGCAGGCTCTTGGGGTTGGAGATCAGGGGGGCGAAGTCGGTCATGGTACCGATGCCCAGGAAGATCAGCGGGGGGTAAATGCCCAGCTTGACACCCATGTAAAGCATATCGGCCAGACCACCGTTGTTCAGGATCTCGATCCACATCGGGTGCTCGAGACCATCACCAACGAAGTACTGCATATGGATAATGCCGCTGCCGGGCAGGTTGGCAAGGATCATGCCGAATGCCATGGGCAGCAGGATCAGGGGCTCAAATTCCTTCACGATGGCCAGGTACAGCAGGAAGCAGCCCACGCAGATCATGATCGCGTAGAGGTAGCCGCCCGGCTCACCGAACCGTGCAAAGCCGGAACTCTGGAAAATACCGACCAGAGTATCGATAAACTGTGTCATGTTTTTCCTCCTGTGTTAAAAAGGTGCGGTGGTGTCGTTGACACCAGCCTTGCTCCAGCCATTTGCAGCACGGCGCACGGCCTTCAGGGTGTACTTGCCATTGCCCATGGCATGGATGGCTGCCATAATTGCGGCAACCACATCGCCGGGAATGCCTTCCTCCACCACAGGGGCAGGAGCAGCCTGCTGCACAGGGGCAGCGGGCTTTACGGCAGCCTTGGGAGCAGCAGGCTCCTTGGCTGCCTTCTTCTTGGCGGCCATACCGTCGAAGATCTTGCCTTCCAGCATGATGATGAGCATCAGCAGGACGAGGATGGCAAACACCAGCACGATACCGGTAATGGTGATAACCACATCAGAACCCAGATTCATGGTCTTCCTCCTAATAATAATTTACTCCGCACTCCGGAGCAGACCCCGGCGCGCAAAAAGCGATTTGAAAACATTATACAATATTTCCCGACCCGATTCAACAAGTATGAACAAAATTTTGTTGCAACTTTTCCAATTTCTTAACGAGCCGGGCCGGCACCCCATTTAACGGCGGCCCATGCGGGGGGTCGCATCCAGGAAGCCGGTCTCCAGCTTATCGTTCAGGCCCAGGCTCATGGCAGTGCCCAATGCCACGCAGTTCACGGGATCGGGCGAGACGGTCACATCCACCTTGAGCTCCTGGCTCAGGTATTCGGGCAGGCCGTGCAGCTGTGCGCCGCCGCCGGTCAGCACCACACCATTGCGGAAGATATCGCCTGCCAGTTCGGGCGGGGTCTTTTCCAGCACCTGATGGGCAGCAGTGCCGATTTGCTCACTCAGCATCATCACAGGCTCGTAGAGGTCGCTGGTGGAAACATTCACCTTGATGGGCAGGCCGGTCAGCAGGCTGCGGCCCTTGACCTCCATCGTCTCGTCAAAATCAGCCTTCTGGGGGCAGCAGGCGACGTTCTTTTTCAGCTGCTCTGCGGTACGCTGGCCGATGGCAATGCTGAACTTGTTGCGGACATGCTTCAGGATCTCGTCATCATAGTGGTTGCCCGCCACACGGACACTGGTGGCCTTGACCTTGCCGCCCAGAGACAGGACAGCGATATCGGTGGTGCCGCCGCCGATATCAATGATCATCCGGCCATCGGGCTGGGTGATGTCGATGCCGGAACCCAGTGCAGCGGCAATGGGCTCATCGATCAGGTAGACCTGACGGGCACCGGCGGCCATCACGGCCTCCACCACGGCATCGCTCTCAATGCCGGTGATGGCAGCGGGCACGCAGACAGCCACCCGGGGCTTGACCATGTGGGAGCTGTACACCTGATTCACAAACCGGCAGATCAGCTCCCGGGTCATGGTGTGGTCGCTGATGACACCGTCCTTCAGCGGGAAAATAGCGGAAATATAGTTGGGGGTACGGCCTACCATGGCCAGGGCCTTGTCGCCCACCTCCAGCACGGAGTTCTTGCGGGTATCCATTGCCACCACGCTGGGCTGGTTGAGCACGACCCCCTGCCCTGCCTGTGCAATGATAATGGTCGTTGTGCCCAGATCGATGCCGATGTCATTCTGTGCCATAATGAAACGTTCCTTTCTCTGCTCCCCTGTTTTCTATCGTAAATGCCCGTTCGGGCGGGAAATCAAATCAATTTATATTGTAGCATAAGCCAGTAAAAAAGTATAGACCAAACCTCTCCTAGTAGGAGAGCTGGCGCAAGGTGCCTGAGAGGTTATTCTGCCGCCATCTGTTCCGGCGGCAGATTCTCTTTCAGCAATTCGCACAGGCCGCTGTACCGCAGGTTCTGCCGGACATTGGACATCATCCGGTTCACCACATCCCGCCGCCCGGCCACGATGCACAATTTGCGGGCGCGGGTCACGCCGGTGTAGAAGAGGTTGCGGTAGCAGAGCCTTGGCGGCACCTGCGCCACCGGCAGCACCACCGCCGGGAACTCGCTGCCCTGGCTCTTGTGCACCGTGATGGCGTAGGCGATCTCCAGCTCGTTCAGGTTTTCCGCCGGGTAGAGCAGGCGACGGTCATCCATCCGCACCACCATGGAGCGGTCGCGCATGTTGATGGATTCCACAATGCCGATATCGCCGTTATAGGCTCCCACGCCCTGCTCCCCCCCAATGCGGTTCCAGACGATCTCATAGTTGTTCCGCACCTGCATCACCTTATCGCCCACCCGGAACACCCGGGAGGCACTTTGGAGCTGGGGCTTGCCCTTCTGCTCCGGGTTGAGCAGGTTCTGCAGCTCCACATTCAGTGCCTGGGTACCGGTGGGTCCCAGCTTGGTGGGGCAGAGCACCTGAATGTCCCGGACAGGGTCAAAGCCATAGCTCCGGGGCAGACGCGTGGTGACAAGATCGCACACCAGTTTCTGTGCCGCATCGCCGTCCGATTCCAGAAAGAAGAAATCGTCTGTCTTGCCGCCTTTCTGCAGCGGCTCACTGCTGATGATATGGTGGGCGTTCTCCACAATAAGGCTGCGTCTGGCCTGCCGGAAGATCTCGTTCAGGCAGACGGTGGGCACCAGCCCGGAGCGGATGACCTCGCCCAGGATGTTGCCGGGCCCCACGCTGGGCAGCTGGTCGGCATCGCCCACCATAATAATGCGGCAGCTGTACCGCAGGGCTGCAATGAGCGCCTGAAACAGCTTCACATCCACCATACTCATCTCATCCAGAATGACCACATCGCATTTGAGCAGGTTCTTGTCATTGTGGATGAAGCTGACCACACCGCCGGAGTAGTCCACCTCCAGCAGGCGGTGGATGGTAGAGGCCTTGCGGCCGGTCAGTTCACTCAGCCGTTTGGCCGCACGGCCCGTGGGAGCACAAAGTGCCACCCGGTCTGCCTGATGTTCCAGCAACTGCAGGATGGCGTTGACCGTAGTGGTCTTACCGGTGCCGGGGCCGCCGGTCAGCACAAGGCAGTTTTCGGTCATGGCCTTGCGGATGGCTTCCCGCTGCAGGGGCGCATAGGCAAAGCCCTGGGTCAGCTCCAGCACCTGGATGTTTTTATCAAGGTCCCGCACCTTCTGCTTCTCCCGCTTCGCCAGCAGGGCCAGCCGGTCGGCAATGGCCTGTTCTGCTTCCAGCAGGTCAGGCAGATAGATATACGGCACCGCCTCCAGCATCTTTACGCCAAGCTGCCCGGTCTCAATGCAGTGGTCCAACGCACGGGCCAGCTTTTCGGGCGGCTGCTGGATGAAGTGGGATGCCGTGTCCAGCAGCTGCGCACGGGGCAGGCAGGTGTGGCCGTTGCCCGCGTTATGGCGCAGGGTACGGAGAAGCGCCGCTTCCAGCCGCTGGGTGCAGTCCCCTTCCATGTGGTAATACTGTGCAATGCTGTCGGCATGGCGGAAATCCAGCTGCAGGGGTTCCCCACAGAGCAGATAAGGGTTCTGGGAGATGGCCTGCATGGCACCGGGGCCAAAGACGCGGAATACCTCCATGGCGCGGCGGGGGCTGATCTCGAACTGGGCCAGATAGGCGATCAGCTCCCGCATTCCGAACATCCGCTTGAACTCCTGCTGGATGCGGTCGGCTTTGTCTGCCGAGATGCCGGGGATCAGGGTGAGCTGGGCAGGATCGTTGGCGATCACTTCCAGCGCCGCCGCGCCGAATTTGTCGATGATCTTATTGGCCGTGCGCGCCCCAATGTAAGGCAGAGAACCGCTGGCAAGAAAGGCGTATACCGCTTCCAGATCCTTCGGCATATCGGTCTCGCATTCCTGGGCGTGGAACTGGCGGCCATAGGTGGCGTGGTTCTCATATTTACCGCGGCAGACCACGCTCTCGCCCGCATGGAGCTCGCCCACGATCCCGCACACCACGGTGACCGTGCCGCCGCCGGAAATTTCAAACACCGTGTAGCCGTTGTCCGGGTTTTCGTAGATGATATCCTCCACCGTGCCCTCGATCTGTTCCAGCTCCATGCTCCTCACCCCCTTGTGACATAATTGTTTATAGTATAATCGTTTTGGTGTTATTTGTAAAGGAATCGGGCAGGCCCTGCTCTATACAACCTCTCAGCTTTGGCGTTGCGTGAGGCTTTCCCTCTTCGCCAAGGCCTCCCCTACTAGGCAACAAAAGAGCCGCCCTTCTGCGGTTTCGCAAAAGAACGGCTCGATCTTTATAAATTTGCGTGCGGTCTTGCTTTTTCCTGTTTCAGCTTCCGGAACACAACGATATACGCCGGGATCAGGAAGAAGCAGGCAAAGAACCAGGCCACCGGGTTTGCAATGCAGGCGGCAAAATAGCCCCACAGCGGCACGAACAGGAAGCCCACCAGAGCACGGGCGATCATCTCCGCCACACCGGCAAACATGGCCAGGCTGGAATAACCCAGCCCCTGAATGGTATAGCGGTAAATGATAAGGACCGCCAGCGGGATATAAAACACGCTGTTCCAGAAGATGAAGCTCTGGGCGTTGGCCATGATCTCGGTCTGGCTGCTCTCAAGGAACAGGCCGATCAAAGCCTTATCCAGCACGCGCAGGATCAGGAAGGATGCCACACTGTACACACAGCCGATGCCCAGGGCGGTGTTCACGCCCTTGTTCACACGGTTCAGGTCGTTGGCACCCATGTTCTGGCTGGTGTAGGTGGTCATGGCCGTGCCAATGCTCTCCAACGGGACGGACAGGAACTGTGCCGCCTTGCCGCCTGCAGTCTGCGCTGCCACGATGTCGCTGCCCAGGCCATTGACCGCACCCTGCAGCACAACGGAACCGATGGCCGTGATGCTGCACTGCAGGCCCATGGGGATGCCCATGCCGCACAGCTTGACACAGTGCTGTCTGCTCAGGCGGCTTTCTTCTTTGTTCCAGCGCAGCTCATTATAATGCTTGAGGATGTACCACAGGCTGCCCAGACCGGCCACTGCCTGGCTGAACACGGTGGCGAACGCCGCACCGAACACACCCATCTTGAAGACGATGATACAGAGCAGATCCAGCCCGATGTTCAGAAAGCTTGCCACCAGCAGGAAATACAGAGGCCGCTTGCTGTCGCCCAAAGCGCGCATCAGGGCGCTGGTCATGTTATACAGCAGCGTAAACGGGATGCCGATAAAGATGGTGCGGATGTAGATGTCCGCCAGATCAATGATGTTGTCCGGGGTATTGGTCCAGACCAGAATGGAACGGGTCATGGCCACCGTGACCACGGTAAGCACTGCGGCAAAAAAGACGCTCAGCCAGACGGCATTGGCGGTGTAGCGGCGCATCTCCGCATAGTCTTTTGCCCCGAATGTCCACGAGATGGGGATGGAAAAACCGCAGGCAATGCCATTGACAAAGCCCAGCACCAGATAGTTCAGACCGCCCACACTGCCGACCGCCGCCAGGGCTTCCACACCCACAAAGCGGCCCACGATGATGGTATCCGCCAGATTATAGAACTGCTGGAACAGGCTGCCCAGCATCAGCGGCACCGCAAAGGCAAGGATCAGCTTGAGCGGGCTGCCCTGCGTCATATCTTTCGTCATACGCACGTTCCTCCTTGGGAAAGCATCACAGACCTTATCACACGAATTTTTTTCCGACAAAAACGCCCTGCCGCGCAATGGGCAGGACGTTTTTGTTCATGTGGGTATTATATCAGGTTGCGATGAATTTTCAAGAGGTTTTTTCAAATTTTTCAGTGCTTCCCGGCCAGATGCTTCAGCAGCTGGAACAAAACGCTCCAGAAACCTGTTCCGGCATTGCCCGAAGGCGGGGTCTCCTCATCCGGAACGCTCAGCGGCGGGTCATTCTGAATAGTGTGCGAGGAACTGTCTGGTACGCTCCTCCCGGGGGTGGTCGATGAGCTGTTTGGCAGGGCCCTCCTCCACGACCACGCCGCCATCCATGAACAGGATGCGGTCGGCCACATCGCGGGCAAAGTGCATCTCATGGGTGACAATGATCATCGTGGTCTTACGGTCAGCAAGATCACGCAGGACCTTCAGCACCTCGCCGGTCAGCTCCGGGTCAAGGGCGCTGGTGGGCTCATCAAAGCAGAGGATATCCGGGTGAAGCGCCAGTGCGCGGGCAATGGCCACACGCTGCTGCTGGCCGCCGGAGAGCTGGGAGGGCATCTTGCTGGCTT
>ERZ791623.243-NODE-243-length-37357-cov-6.379363_pt1 | contig 37357 bp, 23 predicted proteins | sample MGYA00510268_ERZ791623 | MGnify/ENA primary metagenome ERZ791623 (study PRJEB30046, sample SAMN00715216) | human gut metagenome | study: EMG produced TPA metagenomics assembly of the A metagenome-wide association study of gut microbiota in type 2...
AATATGCGTATGTATATGCGCTGTTGCAAAAACATGGTACCTTTTCAGCAGCCTCGGTTTATCCCCGCCCTCACTCCGCCGGGTATAGCCGGTGAAAAAATGGGACTCTGCTCTGCCCGATCCTCTCTTGAAAATTGCGTCTATCTTAAACTTCTTGCGGGTTTTCTTCTTGGTTAAAAATAAAAAGTGTATTTTTGCACTCAAAAATATTGAAAGGCCTTTGACCGAAGAAAACTATATGAAGTATTTTGCAACATTCATAGCAATCTTGTTATCTTTGTTTGCACCTCTGAACACGCGTGCAAACGCTTTGTCGCAATATAATATTGGCTACCTGAATATGAACGACGGTCTGCCAAGCAACTATGTTGATGATATCTATCGCGACAGTAAAGGTTTTATCTGGATATCCACTCATGGCGGCGGTTTGGTTCGCTATGACGGATACTCATTCTTCAACTTGGGATTGGGAGGAAATGTCGGTTTCGGCTTTCTGCCCAACAGCTGCCGCAATGTCGTGGAGGATAAGGCCGGCCGGTTGTGGATAGCTTTTGACGAGGGCGTGCGGATGCTCAATCTCCATACCGGTCAGATGGAACTACCGAAAGCTGCCACCAGTGCTCTGCAGACCGTGCTGGACAAAGCCCTCAGCGAGCCTTCACAGCGCGTGTATTGCGATACAAAAGGCTGTGTATGGATATTGAAAGTGGGTGCTATCGACCGCCTTGCCTTCGACGAGGAGGGAAAGGTGACGAGTGTGCTGTCGGCTACCCACCATACAAAGGTGGCGGATGTGGCGATGGCTGATGTCAACGGCGACGGCTCGTTGTATGTAGGCTTGAACTTTCAGATGAGTCATGTCGTTGTGCGTGGCGGTAAGCTCGTCGTGGAGAATCTGTCGGCGCGCTATCCTTACCTGAAGGGCGCGGTCATCGGCGCTATCCTGAAATGGCGAGGGAAAATATGGTTTGGCACCAACCGTGGTCTGTATTGCAGCGATGGCCGCAGCTGGCATTATAACGGTACGGCGCAGGGCTTGCAGCATGAGACCGTGACCTCGTTGGCTATCACGCCCGACGGTGGCGGCTTGCTGATAGGCACGCTCTGTGGCGTCGATGTCATGGATGCCAACGCGCATTTCTACTATCATCTCAATGACCACAGTCAGCCTTTGCGGATCTCCAGCAATTTTGTGAACAACATCCTCGTCAATGACGGATGTATATGGATAGGAACGGAGACGGGAGGTATCACCCGCCTGGTGCCACGCTTGCTGTCGATAGAGAACTTTGCGCATGTCGATGCCGATGGTGGCAGCATCAGCCAGGGCCCGGTCAACGCCATCTATTCCGCTCCCAATGGTGACCTGTGGGTGGGCACCGTGGAAGGCGGTCTGAACCTCAAGCGTGCAGGCGAGAAGACCTTCAGCCATTTCACAACCTCGAACAGCGGCTTGACCCACAACACCGTCTCCTGCCTCGTTGCTGACAGTGAGAAAACGCTGTGGATAGGAACATGGGGTGGGGGCGTCTGCTCGATTACGGGAGGCAGCATCCGACCTCTGACTGTCGACGCGCGCCATGCCGTCGACATGCAGTTTGTCGGCGCTCTCGCATACGACCCTTATAATAAAGGTCTGTGGATAGGAGCCAATGCCGGCCTCTTCTTCTATGACTTCAAAAGCCACAGGCTGACCGACCCCTTCCCGGAATGCCGTAGCATCAATGGCCCTATCGGCAGCATCATCACCAAAGATGGGAAGCTGCTGATGGGCTGCGTGCCGGGAATGGTCTGCGTGGACTTGAAGCGCGGACGTGATAGAAAAGGCCACTTCACATTTACACATTATATATATAAGTTGGACCACCCGTCGTCGAAAGCCTTCGACAAGGTGACCGCCTTCTGGCAGTCGCCCGACGGCAGTCTGTGGATAGGAACCGTCGGCTATGGCATGTATCATGTGAAGGGGAGTCTGAACGATACCACAAAGATAAGAAGCTTCACCACTCAGGACGGACTGGCCAACAACTCCGTCAAGGGCATCGTGGGCGATGGCAGAGGCTCGCTCTGGATAGCCACTGAGAATGGGCTGTCGCGGTTGAATACCAAGACATGGGAGTTCAGCAACTTCACCGAGGCCGACGGACTTCTCAGTAATCAGTTCTATTTCAATGGCGCCGTGCGGGGCTTTGGCAATGTCGTCTATTTAGGCAGCGACAAGGGGCTCACGGTGCTCAAGGGCGTCAACATGAAGAGTGTGAACAGTGGCACGCTGCATTTCACCGGACTCTTTGTCAACAACCAGTGGGCGATGACCGGTGGCGACCATCTCAAGGAGAGTATCAGTGATGCCAAGGACATCTACCTGCATGAGGGCGACCGCAATATCGAGATAGAATTCTCCGCTTTCCGCTATGGCAGTGAGTCGCAGGGCGTCTACTCCTATCGACTGAAAGGTTATGAGGATGAGTGGACGAAGCTGCCGCCAGGAGTCCACAGCGTGCGCTACACCTCGCTGCCGGGTGGCCATTATACGCTGCTCGTGCGCTACACCTCGTCTATCAACGATGGTGACACGCAGAAGACCTCTATCGACGTCAATGTCACCCCCTATTTTTATAAGAGTTGGTGGTTTATGCTCATTGTCTTAGGCATCGTCATCGCCACTGTCGCTTATATCTATAACAAGCGTGTGGAGCAGGTGCGCTATCGTGAGACGGAGCGCCTCTACCGCCCGATAGAGGCTGCCTTGAAGGAGAGTCCGGACCCTGGTGCGCTGCAAGAGCGTATTCAGAACATCCTGCGCACGCAGCAACGCTACCGCGAGAGTCAGGAGAAAACTGTTGAGGATGACAAGTTGGAAGTGGCCAAGAAGTCGACCAGCGACAGTGCGTCGGTGATGTCGCGCGTCATGGCGGTCATGGAGAAGCGCTTCGACGACCCCTCGCTCAATGTTCAGCAATTGGCTGACGCCGTAGGGCTGAGTCGCAGCGACCTGCATAAGATTTTGAAGGAGGAGGTTGGCACGGGCACCACGCAGTTCATCCGCGACTACCGCCTTGACATGGCTCGCCGCTTCTTGGAAGATAATGCCGCTGACCGCAACATCACGGAGATAGCCTACCGCGTGGGCTTCAACGATCCTAAGTATTTCACGCGCTGCTTCACGCAGAAGTTTGGCACAGCCCCGTCGTCGTATAAGAAGTAGGGGCAGAATTTTAGAAGTCCGGAAGTCCAGAAGTCGCGGAAGTCCAGTCGTATGCATGAGCATCTGATTCGGTATGATTTAAGCATCTGATTCGGTATGATTATTGTAATGACTGGACTTCCGTGACTTCTGGACTTCCGGACTTCCGTCCTTCAATACTTCACCACTTCTGCCCTTTCTAACCTCACGTTTTTTCACCGAAAAGTAGAAAATTGCTGTCTACCAAGAAAATCCACCTTATTTTGCAGATTTTCCACCGTGTAGTTTTACACTCTTCGTATTTTTGCAGCGCCAATCTTAAAGAAAATTGGCTTAGAAAAGCAAAACATTAATTATTTATAACCTAAAAACAAGTAACATGAGAAAACAATTATTCTCGGTGATGCTATGTATAGGCGCGATGGGCGGTATGGCAGTGAGTCCTTTTCCCGCACACGCTTCTGTGACGCAGGCTCAGACCGTAAAGGTGAAGGGTCAGATTGTTGACGAAACCGGCGAACCTCTCGTCGGTGCAACCGTAAAGGTGAAAGGCTCCAAAGATGGAACCGTCACAGACTTGGACGGTAACTTCACGCTCAACACCTCGTCGGACGCTACCCTCATCATCAGTTATGTGGGCTATAAAGACCGGGAGATAGCCGTGCGCGGCCGTGCAGTGCTCGACAAGATAGAGATGTCTGCTGATAATAACATTCTCGATCAGGTCGTCGTTGTCGGTTATGGTACACAGAAGAAGGCCGACCTGACGGGTTCCGTCGCCATCGTCAATGCCGACGAGATGAAGAAAGTCTCCAACTCCAATATCTCCACCATGCTCGAAGGTAAGGTGGCCGGTGTGCAGATTACCTCTGACGGTCAGCCGGGTGCCGACCCCTCGGTGCGTATCCGCGGTATCGGAACGTTCGGCTCTCAGGCGCCGCTTTATGTCATTGATGGTGTGCCTATGGGAACCACTATCCGTGATTTCTCACCAAACGATATTGCCACTATCCAGGTCCTCAAGGATGCTGCCGCCGGTGCCATCTATGGCTCGCGTGCTGCTAATGGTGTGATCATCATCACCACGAAGAATGGTCAGAAAGACCAGCCGCTAAAGGTGGAGTACAATGGCTATTTCGGTGTTGACAATGCTTCAAGCAGCGTCTACGATGTCATGGATGCCGACCAGTACAATCAGTATTTAGGGCAGGCCTGCACCAACAGCGGCACACCGGTGCCTGGTGGCTACAAGCTCGGTGAAGATGGCAAGTACCACTTCATGGACAATACCAATACCGACTGGTTCGACAAGGTCTTCAAGACCGGTATCCGTCAGGATTACAACGTCAACCTCTCTGGTGGAGGTTCGCACAACACCTATAATGTAGCCCTCGACTTCTTCCAGCAGAAGGGTATCATCGAAGGTGCAGGACCTAACTTTAAGCGCTATACGGCTCGTGTGAACAACACCTTCGACACTAAGTTCATCAAATTCCGCACCAGCGTTGTCTACTCTCACTCAGACCAGGACAATATGTCGCTGTCTAATGCCGGTGAGTATGTTCAGGGCCTCTACGGCGATGTCTCCAACGTGCTCCGCAGCACCCTGCTGATGCAGCCGACCATCAAGGCCTACGACCCCAGCACATGGGTGCTCGACGACAAGGTGGGATCTGCCAGCAACTACAAGTACGATGCCTATGGCTATGGTGTCTATTATGATACCATTCATGGTGACATCTCCGCATCCAACCCGCTGCTCGTCAACAACATGCTGACGCGCAACACCCTCGTCGACCGCTTCGTGGGCACTGGCTCCGCCGATGTCGATCTGTTCAAGATGGTGGGATTCACTCCGAAGAACCATCACCTTAACTATAAGATTAACCTCTCTTATAGCAAGACGCACGCCAAGGACAAGACCTGGATTCCGGCTTGGATTCAGTCTAACCGCGTCTACCTTGCCAAGAGCAACGAGACGCTGACCAAGGGCTCACGCGACTATAGCGATGCGCTGATTGAGAACACCCTTACCTACGATGGACACATCGGTCAGCACAATATCAACCTCGTCCTCGGTCAGACTTATGAGGAAGAGCATACCGACCTGCTGACGGGCTGGGCTCATGACCTCTCGGAGCCTTATTTCTTGCAGCTTCAGAATGGCTCTTCGCGCGATGCAAGCTCGTATGAGTATAAGCATATGATGGCTTCGTTCATCGGCCGCTTGAACTACAACTATGCTGAGAAATACCTCTTGTCTGTTGTCCTCCGTCGTGATGGCAGCTCACGTCTGTCCAAGAATATCCGCTGGGGAACATTCCCCTCTGTCTCTGCCGGTTGGCGTATTGATAAGGAGAAATTCTTCAAAGTGCCCACTGACATTATTAATATGTTGAAGCTTCGCGCCAGCTATGGTGAGCTCGGTAACGAGAACATCGGCGAGTATCAGTATATGGCTACCATGAACCGCGACAATATGAGCTATAGCTTTGGCAATAATATCGTCTATGGTTCTGCCATCTCTGATTTCGTCAATGAGAACATCGCCTGGGAGAAGAAGATTACTTATAATATCGGTTTGGATATGGCTCTGTTCAACAACCGGTTGGAGTTCAGTGCAGAGTGGTATAAGAACCGTGCCAAGGACCTTCTTTATGGCGTGCCTGTTCCTGAGAATGCCGGTGTTGCCAATACCAGTGTTACATGGAATGCCGCTACTATGGACAACAGCGGTTTTGAGTTCTCGGCTACTTACCGCAACCATGACCACCGTCTGAAATATGACATCAGCGCTAACCTCTCTACTCTGTCTAATAAGGTGAAGAGCCTCGGCTTTACCAATGAGCCTTATATCACAGGTGCTTATATCACTGAGCAGGGCCATGAGATAGGTAAGTTCTACGGTTGGAAATACGCAGGCATCATCCGCTCGCAGGCTCAGCTCGATGAGCTCAACGCCAAAGCTGTGGCTGCTGGCAAGACGGCTTATCAGCCAGGAGCCAATGTCGGTGACTGCTACTATGAGGATGTCAATGGCGACGGCACCATCGACTCCAACGACCAGACGGTTCTTGGAAGTGGTATGCCGAAAGTCAACTTCGGTATCAGTGCCCGCCTTGAATACAGAAACTTTGACCTGAGCATCCAGACCTATGGTGTCTTGGGCTATCATGTGGCTGATGACATCTACAACAGCTTGAACTCCTGCTACGGCTATGGCAACAAGGATGTTGACATTCTCGACGCCAACCGCTGGTCGGAAGACGGTCAGACCTATCTCTCTAATGTGCCTCGGACTTATGTTACCAACAACGCTACGCTGGCATGGAACGACCTCTTCAGTTCACGCAAGATTCAGAACGCTGCTTACTGGAAGATTGCCAATGTCGAGCTGGGCTACAACATGCCTGACAAGTGGTTCGGTGGTGTCGTCACAGGCGTCCGTGTCTATGTCTCCGCTCAGAATCTCTACACCTTCACAGGGTATCATGGCTACAATGTCGACTACGCTGGTGGCGTGTTCACACCGGGCTATAACTTCTGCTCGTTCCCGACTCCACGTACATTCATGGCAGGTGTTCATTTTGTATTCTAAAGACGAAAAACAAAACATCTAAACGAAAATATCTTTATGAAATTATATAAACTTTCATTTGCACTGCTTTTAGGACTCGGCACGCTGTCTTCTTGCTCAGATGATTTGGATGTTCAGAATCCTAACCAGCAATCTTCAGGCACATTCGGCTTCAACGCCGACGACCTGCAGGAAACGGTTATCGCCGCTTACAACCATTTACGTATGGAGGGCACCAACGCCCGTGTCGGCTACACCATAGACCTTACCCGTGGCGATGAGGTCTGGAATGCCTCGCAGGTGTGGTATTTGCCCTTCGACGACTATAACCAGCCTGCCACCGGCGACATCGACTGGTGGATCTGGCGTGACTATTACTATGCCATCAACGTCTGCAATTTCGGTCTGACGAAGATAGGCGGTACCGATGACTCGCAGCTTTCCGAGACCTATAAGCAAATCAAGGGTCAGCTGCTCTTCATCCGCGGCTTGTCTTATTACACGCTGGCAGGATATTTCCAGAATCCGCCTTTGCTGACCAGCTACGATCAGTATTCCACCCTTGACGGTCTTTACGCCTCCAATGCTGCTGATAACCAGTTCGATATTGTCATGGACCAGGTGGAGAAAGACTTCTCTGAGGCTATGACTCTGCTGCCCTCACGCGACAAGGGCGGTGAGTGGGCGAAAGGTCGTGCCACCTGTGGCGCTGCCGCCGGCTACTATGCCCGTGCGCTGATGATGCGTCATAAATACAGCGACGCCCTCACCGTGCTCAAGGACATCATCAACAAGAAGTATGGAACCTATAGGCTCATGGCCAACTATGGCGACAACTTCCGTGAGGGTGCACAGTATGAGAACAACGACGAGAGCCTCTTTGAAGTGCAATATCTTGACTATGGTACCCAGGGCACTGATGACGAGTGGACACCGGTCAATACGAGCAAGAACGCTACTCAGGGCCATGCTATAGAGTCCAACTTCGGGCCTGGTGACAATGGCGGTTGGGCAGACCTCTCCGCTTCACCTTGGCTTTACAACCTCTTCAAGAGCGAGCGTACTACGGACGGCCATCTCGACCCGCGTCTCTACTGGACCATCGGCACCTATGAGGCCGACTGGGACAGCAATGACCAGACCCTTGGCAATGTCGCTTATCAGAAAAAGCTTACTGCCAACTCTATGTACTGCACCAACAACAACTTTGGCGGTCTGCCTATTGCCAAGTGGACCAACATGCGTACAGGTCTGTACAATAGCATCACAACCGGTCTTCACTGCGGTATCAACCTCCGTTTGATGCGCTATTCCGATGTGCTGCTCCGTGCTGCCGAGTGTGAGAACGAGGTTAACGGGCCCGACCAGCAGGCTATCTACTGGATCAACCTGGTGCGTGAGCGTGCCGGGCTGGCCGACCTGAAACTCGCCGACTTTGACACCAAGGACAAGCTCTTCGAGCAGATTGCCAACGTCGAGCGTCCGAAAGAGTTCGGGTGTGAGTTTGGACGTGGCTTCGACCTGATCCGTTGGGGATTCTATCTCACCAGCGACCGCCAGGCTCAGCTGAAAGACCATGAGACCTTTACACGAATGAAAAAGGCGAACTGGGATGCTACTAAGTTCAATGAGTGGCAGCGCAAGGCCGTCAAGCATTCCGATATTGGCTCTGCTATCGACACCACCGGCGTCAACTTGAAATGCTCTTTCGATACCTATGTCGCTGGACATGAGTTTGAACCTATCGTCCAGACGCTTACCAACAAGAACGCCAACCTCGTAGGTAACTCTGCCAACAACAGCACGAGCAACGCCTCTTACTTCGAGAAGAATGGCTGGACCGTTCATCCGGTCGTCAGCCTCGGCAAGTAATCCGTAAGTCTTATAGTTCTTGGGCTCTTCGGTAGGGAGCTGATGGGTGGAAACCTTGGCTTCTGCGACATGAAGAGTCCGAGAGCTTGAGAAACTTACACATCAATTAACTTATAAACTAAAAAACGATGTTTCATCTCAATAAATTATCAACAGCCATTTGTGGACTGACCCTCGGATTATTGTCATTATCTGGCTGTGAGGGCGCAGACACTTACGACATGAATACCCCCGACTGGATATCCGAGAAGATCGACTCCATCAACGCAGCTAAGAATGCCGGCAATGAGGAGACGTGGACAGACCTTAACGAGGATGTCTACACCATTGGAAAAACGGACTTCTCCACAGGTTGGTGGCAGTCGTTCTCAAAGTACTATCAGATTCCTGCTGGACAGGTCTGGCATGCTGTGTTCAACCTCAACATCAATCCTGACGAGAAAATCTATTATAAGAACTTTGCATTGGTGGTCACAAACGACGTAGACCGTGGTGGAGAAGGCTACAAGGAGTATGGCGCTTTCCGCTATGATTTTACCAATGATTCTACCAAATATAATTCTCAGTGGGGTGATTATCTGTGGTTCAAGTATGCGAGCTGCAACAACCCGATGTCTCCGGATGCAGAAAATAAGGATGCTGCCAACTTGCAGAAGCTGGGTGGTCAGGTAAAGCTTTCTGTTGACCGCACCAATCCGGATACTTTTAAGATTAAGATAACCAACGGTACCGTCACCAAGACATTGAAAGAGCCTTACCGTCTGCCGAACTTCAATGCAGATGCTTCTAACGACAACATCCGCTGCTTCCTTGTGCCGGAGGGCTCCTACATCAACTTCCTGTCGAGCAATATCAAGCCGATTGGCGGTTATACATCCGCTGCCGACAAGCAGCCCGTGTCCATGGTGCTGAACAATATTCCTGATGAGGTGCAGCTCAATGCCAACTTGGACGAAGCCATGGCAGGGGTCTCTGCCACGGTGACCTATGAGGAAGGTGTCACGAAGGAGATTCCGGCTGCTCAGCTCTATTTCGTCTCTACGCCAGATTTGACAACCGAGGGCACCAAGAATTTGGTTGTTGTCTATGACAAGACCTTCAAGGGCGAGGCCGCTGCCAAGCCTATCTCGGCCACTGCCACCTTCAAGTGCTCGGATATGCCTACAGCATTGACTGTCAAGACTAATCCGACATACCGTAGATACTACTTCTATTCTTCAGCCGCCACTTCCGGTCTGACCAATCGCACGTTGGCATTCAATCCGACAGGCCTTGTCGTGGAAGGTAAGTTCCCGGATGGCTCTACGCGCACCATCGACAACTCCAAGCTGACGTTCTCTTCAGTTCCCGCCGTGGCAGGTGTCCAGGATGTGACCGTCACCCGTGGTAAGGCTTCTACGAAGATCAGAGTACGTGTGGAAGAGTCTACAGCAACCTTCTCTGCACCAAGTCCGACCACGTTAGGAGCTGTGGATAATACTACCCTCTGGTGGGCTGCACATCTCGACAATGACATCAAGGTTCCTGTCGGTGAGACGCGCGAGTTCTCATTCACTAACTATTGTGGTGCTCAAAACTGGAACAACTGGGTGGTCGTCCTCCGCAATGCCGCCAAGGCAGAGTATGCCGTGCTGCGTGCCGACAACTATGGTTGGGGCAACGGTTATGAGGCTTCTCTCCGAAGCGGCGGACAAGCTGATTGGGCTGCATGGCTCGCAGCGATGAATGGCGCTAAGGTTAACCTCTTTGTCACTAACTGCGGCAACGGTACGGCTGATGTCCAGGCTGTCATGCAGGGTACCGACGGCAAGACTTACATCCAGTATTACCTCGGCGTAAACACGGTAGATCCTTCTGATTTGTATGTTGACTTCACTGTTGATAGTGATCACTTGGTATTCAGCTCTACGCCGCTGTTCGCCAAACGGCATGCCGCATCTCGTGCAGCCCACGTATATCGCAGATAAGCATATTCAGGTTTGGTTTCATTTGAGCTATATGTTTTAGCGGGGGAGGCCGTCGGGCCTCCCCTTTTTTTCAAGAATATACACCTTTTTGGTGTAGTTATTCCACTCTTTATCCTCTTTTATTTAGTAATTTTGCCTTCAAAATAAAAACCAATCCATATGAAGTATCTTTCTCTTCTCTCTCTTCTTGCGTTGATGGCGCTGCCACTGTCCTCACAGACGCTGTCGGATGCAGACCTAAAAAACGCGTATACCACGCAGACTTACGCACATCGCATTTCGTGCCATGACCCTTCCATCGTCATGGACAATGTCACTGACCCCGCTCATCCCGTATATTATGTCTATGGCTCGCACTTAGGCCATGGCTCGACAACGGTTGCCAGTAACTACCTGGACTGGGATGCGTCATGGGCTGGTGATGAGAGTGCCACATCGTCTAACTCCCTTTTCGCTAACGCCAACGGTGACCGTATTCTCTTCGGAAATGCTTATGGCAATGCGCATTCCTGGCAGTATACCGGCAACTCGGTGCAGGGCATGCAATGGGCGCCCGACATCATCTACAACAAGACGATGAAGAAGTGGTGCCTCTATATGTCGCTCAACGGCGACAACTGGTGCTCGAGCATTGTGCTCTTTACTTCCGACTCCCCAAAAGGTCCGTGGGTGAACAATGGGGTAGTGGTCTACTCCGGTTTTAGCGGACGTTTCGATCATGTGGGCTATACCAATTCAGCGGATTACAAGCAGACAGATTTGGAGAAGGTCTTGGGTCCGCTCGCCGCTTTGCCCGACAGGTATAATATTCCACAGAGCAGAACCACAAGCTGGGGCAATATCTATCCCAATAATATCGACCCATGTGTATTCTTTGATGATGACAACAACCTCTGGATGAGCTACGGCTCATGGTCGGGTGGCATCTTCATGCTGAAGCTTGACAAGACGACGGGACTCCGCGACTATACACAGACCTACGACTATAAGACAGACAAGACCGTTGCCACGGTCGGTGCCAACTACAATGTCCTCTCTGACCCCTACTTCGGCAAGAAGATAGCGGGCGGCTACTATGTCTCCGGTGAGGGCAGCTACATCCAGAAGATAGGCAAATACTATTTCCTCTTCATGTCTTATGGCGGTCTGAACCCCTCTCAAGGTTATCAGATTCGCGTCTTCCGTTCAGAGAAGCCCGATGGACCTTATGTCGATGCCAATGGCACATCGGCCATCTATGATAAGTATGCCCAGAACTATGGCAGCAATGCCACCGACAACCGCGGTGTGCTGCTGATGGAGGGCTATCAGTGGGAGACGATGCCGAAGGGTGAGGTCGCTCAGGGCCACAACTCCGCGTTCATTGACGCTCAGGGCAGGGCTTTTGTCGTCTACCATACCAAGTTCAATGATGGCACTTTCGGTCATGAAGTCCGCATTCACCAGCTCTTCCTCAATGAAGACGGGTGGCTGGTGGCCGCTCCTTATGAGTTCAAGGGTGAGACCGCTACCAATGCCGACATAGCAGGAAAGGCTTCTGTCGCCGATGCCGACATTCCTGGCACCTATCAGTTTATCCGTCATCAGTATGGTCAGAGCCATGCTGCTGTCTCCTCTGACAATCAGGCCACGACAGCAAAGCTGACCACACCTGTCAACATCACCCTCTCTACTGACGGCACTGTCTCTGGTTCTGGCATCAGCGGCACCTGGACGCGCAAGGCTGGCACAGACTTCATCACGATCACGATCAACAGTGTGTCCTACAAGGGTGTACTGGTCAATCAGACCCTCGACTACACCAATATTCCAGCCCTCTGCATAGCTGCTGTCTCCGACGACAGTGGGGTGAATGGCTCTGGGGCTGCGCAGACCCGACAGCAGGAGATATGGGCGTCGAAGGCTGACGCCAAGGCCGCTATCAAGTATACCCTTGACAGACTGGAGATTCCTTTCACAGACAGAGCTACAATCAACCGGGATGTCCTCCTGCCATTGTCGGACGGACATCTTGGAGCAAGCATCTCCTGGAAGTCAAGCGATGAGAATGTCTATGACGATGACTTCGGTGAGCCGGTGGCTGACGGACCTGTCACGCTGACGCTGAATATCAGTAAGGACGGATATGTTTATTCCAAGGCCTTCAATCTGACGGTAGATATGGATGGCACCGTGTCGGGCATCTCCTCTATCCATAGCGGTAAGTCGTTTGGCGATGGCAGAGTCTACAACCTCAATGGCCAGCAGGTGGGGCCGGCTTATCATGGCATAGTCATCAAAAACGGTAGAAAAATCATCCAGAAATAACATTTCAAAGGCGTGAGTCTCAGCTCATTCTATTCTCACGCTGTCTACATCCCTTTGCTTGCGGCATCATCCTCAGAGATGGTGTCGTAGGGATGGTGTGTGCTTCAAAAAATATAAGTATCAACCATAATTGTATCAACAATGAAACTTTTACTCGCTTCTCTACTCGTTGCTTCAGCAACAACCATACAGAAACCTTTAGTCCACGATCCTGTCATGGCGTATGAGGACGGCACTTATTATCTTTATTTCACCGGTCAGGACATCTCACAGATGACATCCAAGGATTTGAAGAACTGGACGGTGAACCCCAATGGTGTTCTCGATGGCAAGCTGCCAGCCTGGACTCACGACAGTGTCCCTGGCTTCGAGCATCAGGTTTGGGCCCCTGACGTCATACATTATAATAATAGGTGGTATATGGCTTATGCCTGCTCCACCTTTGGCAAGAATACGTCTGCCATTGGTCTGCTCTCCAATGACAAGCTCTCTGATGCTGACGGTTGGAAAGACGAGGGCTGTATCCTCACCTCCAAGGCCAAGCGCGACAACTGGAATGCCATCGACCCGAACTTCGTCATCGACGACAAGGGCAATCCCTGGCTCACGTGGGGCTCATTCTGGGATGGCATCCAACTCATTCCCCTCGACAAGAACATGCATATGCTGGCAGGTGCCAAGCCTAAGACCATCGCCCGCCGGTTTGCCTTCAACGTCCGCGATGTACCCGAGAGCGAGGGAGGACCGGTTCGCTATACACCGGGCAATTATCCGACAGGAGCCGGACAGAATGCCATCGAGGCACCGTTCATCTTCAAGCATGACGGATATTATTATCTCTTTGTCTCATGGGATTACTGCTGTTCAGGCATCCGCAGCACCTATCGTGTTGTCGTAGGACGTAGCAAGACGGTCGAGGGTCCCTATCTCGACAACCGCGGCATCGACATGCTCGACGGCGGTGGCGTGCCCGTCATCGAGGGCGATAAGAAGATTTTTGAGGCCGTTGGCCATTGCGCCGTCTATCGGTTTGGCAACAAGGACCACTTCATCGCCCACGGCTATCAAATTCCAGGCGGAGAGTCCGTACTCGTCGATAAGGAGATAAAATGGCAGAATGGATGGCCAATATTGTAGAATTTTGTATGATTCTACAACTTTCCACCAATTAATGTCAATTTTACACCCATAATTAGGCGCAAAGGTTTATCTTTGCAGCCAGTAACGAATCCAAAAACTAAATATAGATGAAAACAAAAACCTTATTGTTGTCTACTTTCTTGGCTGTGGGGCTGAGTGCTCAGGCGCAGGTCTTGGTCAACGTGGACACCAATCCTACAAAGACCGTATCACCGGATTTATATGGCATCTTCTTCGAGGATATCAATAACGCAGCTGATGGCGGACTCTATGCAGAGCTGATTCGCAACCGTTCTTTCGAGGACGACAGCAAGGCTATACCGACATGGACCGTCAACGGCGCTTCCTATCAACTCATCACCAAAGGCCTTCTCAACAAGGCGCAGGGCCATGCCTTGGAGCTGACCTTCAACGGCAGCAAGCTTCAGACCCTTACCAACGATGGCTTCTGGGGTATCAATGCCGTCCAGGGCCGTCCTTACAAGTTGTCGCTCTGGGTGAAGGGTAAATATAAAGGTACGGTAAAGGCCCAGCTCGTCAGCGCTGACGGTAAGACGGTCTATGCGGAGGCACCGGTCAATGGCAAGATTTCCGGTAAATGGCAGAAGCTGACGGCAGAGATGAAGTCAGCAGGCAACGATGACAAGGCTAAATTCCAGCTTGTCTTCACGGGCAAAGGAAAAATCGCATTGGATGTCGTGAGCCTCTTCCCGCCCACCTTCAAGAATCGTCCAAATGGTTTGCGCCCCGACCTCGCCGAGATGCTCTACAATCTGCATCCCAAGTTTGTCCGCTTCCCCGGCGGCTGCTTTGTAGAGGGTCAGGAGAGTCCTGCCAATGCCTTCCACTGGGAGAAGACCATCGGACCTATCGAGCAGCGTGAGGGGCATCAGAATGTCAACTGGGGCTATCGGACAACGGATGGTATCGGCTTTGACGAATACCTGCAGATGGCTGAGGACTTTGGCGCTAAGCCGTTGTATGTGGTCAATGTCGGCTTGTGGCATGGCGGTAAGACGCCCGTCGACAGCCTTCAGCCGTGGATTGACGAGACCCTCAACGCCTTGGAATATGCCAATGGCGACGTGACGACAAAGTATGGCGCGCTGCGAGCCAAGAATGGGCATCCCGCTCCTTACAACATCGAGTATCTTGAGATTGGCAATGAGAACAACCAGCCGGACCCCGCGCTGCAGAGCGACCATTATTACGAGCGCTTCAAGAAGTTCAAGGATGCCATCCTCGCCAAATATCCCAATATGCACCTCATCGGCAATGTCGTAGCCTGGGGCGATGACAATCCTAAGTGGGGCAGTGAGGAGCCTGTCGAACTCCTCGATGAGCATTACTACCGCAATCCTTCTTGGTTCACCAATGCTTTCCATAAGTACGACACCTATGAGCGTGGCAAGCATGACATCTACGTCGGTGAGTATGCCGTCACCCAAGGCTTTGGCAATATGGGCTCTTTAGAGGCTGCACTCGGCGAAGGTGTCTATATGATGGGTATGGAGAACAACTCCGACGTCGTGAAGATGGCGTCTTATGCACCTATCTTTGCCAATCTCAACCGCCGCGTCTGGGCACCGGACATGATACAGTTTGTCAGCGACCGAGCTTTCGGCACTCCTTCTTATTATGTACAGAAGATGATGTTCAACAACATTGGCGACAAGGTGCTCAATGTCAAGGTCGACAATCCTTACTCTTACGATGTTGCCTACAACCTGAAGCCGGAGATTTGCCAGGTCGGTGTCGGCACCTGGGCCACTCAGTGCTCTTTCAAGGACGCCTCGCTCACCGACAACGGCAAGGCGCTGACGGGAGAGACCGTTAAGGACATTAATATAAAAGGTGACTGGACAGAGGCCAATGGTGAGGTCTCTCAGACTTCCACCGAGACGGCCACCATCCGCCTGAACCCCGTGCGCTTCAACGCTCAGAACTACACCTATAAAGTTCGCGCCAAGAAGAACAGTGGCGACGAGGGCTTCCTCATCATCTTCAACTATGTCGACCCCAAGAACTATTGCTGGCTGAATATCGGAGGCTGGGGCAATACACAGCATGGCATCGAGCAGATTGTCAATGGCGGCAAAGGTCAGATGGCCACTGCTTCCGGACATGTGGAGACTGGCAGGTGGTATGATGTGGAGATTGATGTCAAGGGCGATAGCGTCTATGCCAAGCTCGACGGCAAGCAGATCTTCGCTACCCGTCTGAAGCCCAATATGACTCCTGGCTTCTTTGCCACAGCCACTAAGGACAGCAAGACCGGAGAGGTCATCGTGAAGCTCGCCAATACCAATATTGAGGGCACCACCGCTAAGGTCTCCTTGGATGGTAAGAGCCTTCAGAATGCCAAGCTCATCCGACTGACCGCCAAGAATGGCAGTGAGGAGAATGACATCGACCATCCTACAAATGTATATCCGACATCAACGAATGTTCCAGTTCATGGCGACTCTATAGAGCTCGAGATTCCTGCTTCATCGCTGAGTATCCTCAGACTGAAGTAGGTCTGAGAACAAGGTCGCTGAACTTCCCTGAGACGTGAGGCCACATCCGGCAACGGTTTCGGATGACCCTCACGTCTCTATGCCAGAAACCAAAACTATAAACAGATATGCGAAACATAAAAACAAACCTCGGTGCCATGGGCATCGGACTGCTTTCGCTGGCCTCTTGCGCCGGTGGCTCGCAGATGAACCAGACTGCCTCAGGGCTGAATCCTGCCAATTTCGATACAACCCTCAATGGGAAGAAAGTAGAACTCGTCACGCTGACCAATGGCAAGGGCATGGAAGTCTGCCTGACCAATTATGGCGGACGTGTGGTCTCTATCAGTGTGCCGGATAAGAACGGCAAGGCCACCGATGTGGTGCTCGGCTACGACAACATCAAGCAGTATGTTGACACCCTCAACACGCCTTCCGATTTTGGCTCCAGCGTCGGACGCTATGCCAACCGCATCAAGAATGCACAGATCAATGTGGGTGGCAAAGTGTACCACCTTCGTGCCAACGACAATGGCAACACGCTGCATGGCGGCGGCCTGACCGGTTGGCTGAATAAAGTCTACGACATCCAGCAGCGGACAGACTCCAGCGTGACCTTTGCCATTACGGCTCCCGACGGCGAGAATGGCTTCCCCGGGACCGTCAAGGCCACAGCCACCTATCTGGTGAAGAGCGACAACACCCTTGACATCACCTTCGGAGCCACTACCGACAAGGAGACAGTCATCAACATGACCAACCACTCTTATTTCAACCTCAATGGCGATCCGTCGAAGGAAGGCCTCGACCAGGTGATGTATATCAATGCCGACAAGTTCACACCCTCCGACGCTAAATATATTCCTACGGGCGAGATCCGCGACGTGACCGGCACCCCGATGGATTTCCGCAAGCCGCACGCCATCGGAGAGACCATCGTCGACACCACTTTCGACCAGATACGCAATGCCACAGGCTATGACCACAACTGGTGTCTGAACACCTTCAAGAATGGCAAGGGCGACGACCGTCAGGTGGCTGCCAGCCTCTACTCGCCGAAGACCGGCATCCTCTTGGAGGTCTTCACCAATGAGCCCGGCCTGCAAGTCTACACCGCCAACTTCCAGGGCACGGGCATCGCCTGCAAGCATGGCATCAAATACCCCAAGCATGTGAGCGTCTGCTTCGAGAGTCAGAAGTATCCCGACAGTCCGACAAAGATTGTGGAGAAGACGAAAGGATGGGGCATCTCCAATCCGTATCTCAAGCCCGGACAGAAGTACTATAGCCACCTCGCTTATAAGTTTTCTATCAAGAAATAATACTCTATCAGAAGAAAAACAAACTAAAACTTATCATTTAAACAAAGGAAATGAACTGGAACGCTAAAGAATTCATTTGGTTAGACTGGGTAGTCTTAGCCATCGGCATCGGTCTTGTCGCCGTGGCCGTATATAGAAGCATCATGAAGGACAAGCGCAAGATGCAGGGCGCTGACAGTCAGGACTATCTCTTCGGTAAGGGTGAGCCCTGGTGGGTGATAGGCGCTGCCATCTTCGCGGCCAACATCGGCTCCGAGCACCTCGTAGGTCTCGCCGGCACGGGTGCGAAAGATGGTGTCGGTATGGCGCACTGGGAGATGCAGGGCTGGATGATTCTCATCCTTGGCTGGCTCTTCGTACCTTTCTATCAGCTGCTCAACAACAAGCTCGGACGCATCATTACGATGCCGGAGTTTCTGAAATTCCGCTATACCAAGGCCACAGGCTCCTGGCTGAGCATCATCACGTTGGTAGCCTATGTGCTCACCAAGGTGAGTGTGACGGCCTTCACGGGTGGCATCTTCTTTGAATACCTGTTGGGCATTCCTTTCTGGTATGGAGCCCTTGGACTCATCTTGGTGACCGCCATCTTCACCATCTTCGGTGGCATGAAAGGTGTGATGACCATGTCGGCCATTCAGACGCCTATCCTTATCATCGGCTCCTTCTTGGTACTCTTCCTCGGACTGGCCACCTTGGGCGATGGCAGCATCACGCAGGGCTGGAGCAATATGATGACTTATTGCAGCCAGCTCCACGACGGCTATGGCACCACCCACATGTTCCACTGGAGTGAGGGCGACCCGATGTATCACGACTATCCCGGCTTTGTGGTCTTCATCGGCGCCTCCATCATCGGCTTCTGGTATTGGTGCACCGACCAGCATATCGTTCAGCGTGTGTTGGGTCAGACCAAGGGCGAGGACAACAGCGTCGTGATGAAGCGTGCGCGCCGTGGCACCATCTGCGCCGGCTACTTCAAGCTTCTCCCTGTCTTCATGTTCCTCATCCCGGGCATGATTGCTGCGGCTTTGGCTGCCAACCCTGCTAAATACGGTCTTGTCATGAACAACACCGATGCCGCCTTTGCCCTGATGGTCAAGGATGTGCTGCCCGCCGGTGTGAAGGGTATCGTCACCATCGGCTTCATCAGCGCACTGGTCACCTCGTTGGCTGCTTTCTTCAACTCCTGTGCCACCCTCTTCACCGAGGACTTCTACAAGCCTTTGCGTGCAGGCAAGAGCGAGGCCCACTACGTCCTCGTCGGCCGTTTGGCTACCGTGGCTGTGGTGCTGTTGGGCTTGGCCTGGATGCCGATTATGATGAGCATGGACACACTCTACAGCTATCTGCAGAATATCCAGTCGCTCTTGGCTCCTGCCATGGTGGCTGTCTTCTCCTTAGGCATCTTCTCCAAGAAGATTACGCCGATGGCCGGTCAGTGGGGCCTTATCGGTGGCTTTATCATCGGCATGCTGCGCTTGGTGACCAATGTCATTACCCACAACGGCGAGGCTGTGATGACAGGTGCTTTCTGGGAGCATACCACATGGTTCTGGCAGACCAACTGGCTCATCTTCGAGTGCTGGCTCCTGGTGTTCATCATCGTCATTATGTTTGTCATCTCTATGTTCACCAAGGCTCCTTCTGCCGAGCAGATAGCCGCCATCACCTTTACCCCGGAATACCGCAAGCAAATTCGCGAGAGTTGGAGCATGGGCGACATCATCGCCACACTGGGTGTGGTAGCCCTCTGCGGTGCTTTCTATTGGTATTTCTTCTAATCATACAATATTGAAGCTATGACCGGATTCTATAGTGAATATTCTAAAGTATGGGTCTCTGTCGACTGCATTGTCTTCGGCTTTGAGGCTGATCAGCTCAAGCTCCTGATAGGCCGTCGTCAGATGGATCCGGGGCGCGGCGAGTGGTCGCTCTATGGTGGCTTCGTCGGCGCCGAGGAGAGTCTTACCGAAGCGGCACATCGTGTGCTGAGTCAGATGACCGGACTCAATCAGCTCTACATGCGGCAGGTGGGCGCCTATGGCGACATCGACCGCGACCCGGGCGAGCGTGTCATCTCAGTAGCCTATTGCGCGCTCATCAACGTCAAGGACTATGATGATGCCCTGCGGCAGAAGTATGGACTCGAATGGGTGCCTGTCGACAAGCTCCCCAAGCTCTATTCCGACCATAACAAGATGGTCAAGGATGCCCTGAGCATGCTCAGAAGGCATATCAACACCGAGCCGCTGAGCTTCAACCTGCTGCCACCGCTCTTCACCCTCACACAGTTGCAGCATGTCTACGAGGCCATCTTGGGCACAGAGATAGACAAGCGCAACTTCCGGAAACGTATCAAGCAAATCGATTTCATTGAGAAGACCAATCTCATCGATAAGCTCTCGTCAAGGCGCGGAGCTGCCATGTATCGCTTCAACAAGCATGCGTATGATATCGTACGGGAATTTAAACTTTAAACTGTAAGTCATGTTAGAAGAATTAAAAGAAAAAGTATATCGTGCCAACCTCGATTTGGTGAAGCACAACCTCGTATTGTTCACCTGGGGCAATGTCTCGGCTATAGACCGCGAGCAGGGACTCGTCGTCATCAAGCCCTCCGGTGTCAGCTACGACACGATGAAGGCCAGCGACATGGTCGTCGTCGACCTGCAGACGGGCAAGGTCGTAGAGGGAAATCTCAACCCCTCTTCAGATACTCCTACCCACCTGGTGCTCTATCGCAACTTCCCGGAGATAGGCGGTGTCGTACACACCCATTCCACTTATGCCACAGCGTGGGCACAGGCGGGCCGTGACATCCCCAATATCGGGACCACCCATGCCGACTATTTCCACGATGCCATCCCCTGCACCGACGATATGACGAAGGACCAGATGGACGCGTATGAATACAACACCGGTGTGGTCATCGTCGACAAGTTCAACAAAGATCATATCAACTATGTCCATACGCCCGGCGTGCTGGTGAAGAACCATGGCCCCTTCACCTGGGGCAAGGATGCCGACGAGGCTGTCTACCATGCCGTTGTGGCTGAGCAGGTGGCGAAGATGGCTTTCATCTCCTTCTCGGTCAATCCGCAGACAACGATGAACCCGCTGCTCGTAGAGAAGCACTTCTCACGCAAGCACGGACCCAACGCCTATTATGGGCAGAAGAAAAACAAGTAATAGCAAACAATCAAATTCACTTAAAAACAACAATAAAAAGATACTATCATGGAAAACGCATTTAAAGATTTCGAAGTATGGTTTGTCACAGGTGCTCAGCTGCTCTATGGCGGCGACGCTGTCAAGCAGGTAGATGGACATTCTAAGGAGATGGTCGACGGAATGAACAACTCCGGCCTCCTGCCCGTCAAGGTCGTCTATGCCGGCACGGCCAACAGCTCCAAGGAGGTGGCCGACGTGATGTCGCGCGCCAATGTCGACAGCAAGTGTATCGGTGTCATCTGCTGGATGCATACTTTCTCGCCTGCTAAGATGTGGATCAAGGGCATGCAGATTCTCCGCAAGCCGCTCCTCCACTTCCATACACAGTACAACGAGAAGATTCCATACGATACCATCGACATGGACTTCATGAACCTCAACCAGAGTGCCCATGGCGACCGTGAGTTTGCCCATATCCTCTCTCGCCTGCGCAAGCCGCGCAAGACCGTCATCGGCTATTGGAAGGATGAGAAGACGCTCAAGCACATCGCTGTCTGGGAGCGTGTCTGCGCCGGTGTGGCCGACGCCCAGGACTGCCTCATCATCCGCTTCGGCGACCAGATGAACAATGTGGCCGTCACCGATGGCGATAAGGTGGCCTTCGAGCAGGTCCTCGGCTATCATGTCGACTACGTGCAGTTCTCCACCGTCATGGAGTATTTCGACAAGATTAAGGACGCTGATGTCGACGCCCTCGTGCACGATGTCTACTTCAAGGAGTATGTCGTGGCCGACGCCCTGAAGGACGAGCAGAGCGTGGAGTACAAGAAGATATGGAATGCTGCCAAGGCCGAGCTGACCCTCCGTGCCGTCCTCAAGGCTTATGGTGCCAAGGGCTTCACGACCAACTTCGACGATCTCGGCGATGTCAATGTCGAGGAGACGGGCCACGGCTTCGACCAGATTCCGGGTCTCGCCTCTCAGCGCCTGATGCACGACGGCTACGGCTTCGGTGCCGAGGGCGACTGGAAGAGCGCCTGCCTGTATCGCACCACATGGTTCATGAGCCAGGGCCTGCCCGGTGGCACTTCCTTCCTGGAGGACTATACCCTGAACTTCGACGGCGACAACACGTCCATCTTGGAGTCGCACATGCTGGAGGTCAACCCCGACATCTCCGAGGAGAAGCCGCGCCTGGAGGTCCACTTCCTCGGCATCGGTGTGCGCAAGACCCCGACAGCGCGCCTTGTCTTCACCACCAAGCAGGGCCATGGCATCACAGCCACCGTCGTCGATATGGGCAACCGCTTCCGCCTCATTGCCAACGATGTCAACCTCATCAAGAGCAAGCCGCTACCGAAGCTCCCCGTAGCTTCAGCCCTGTGGATTCCCGAGCCGACCTTCGAGGTGGGTGTAGGCTGCTGGATGAATGCCGGAGGCACCCACCACTCCTGCTTCAGCTTCGGACTCACCGACGAGTACTGGCGCGACTTCGCTGAGATTGCCGACATGGAGGCTTGCATCATCAACAAGGACACCGACTACGAGCAGTTCCGCAAGGAGCTCCGCTGGAATGAGGTCTACTACATGCTCAACAAAGCACTGAGATAACTCTATCTATCCAGGGCACTCGGCGCAACCATCTTCGTCGGGTGCCCTATTTTTAACTGCATATCATCATGGACGCTAAATCTACTATACAATCCGGCAAAGCCATCCTCGGCATCGAGTTTGGCTCTACACGTATCAAAGGAGTGCTCATCGACGAGCACAACAACCCCATAGCTCAGGGCAGCCATACCTGGGAGAACCAGCTCGTCGACGGCCTGTGGACCTACAGCATCGACGCCATCTGGGCGGGCTTGCAAGACTGCTATGCCAACCTGTGCGAGGACGTGAGAAGACAATACAATGTCGACATCCGCCAGCTTGCCGCCATCGGCATCAGTGCGATGATGCACGGCTACATGCCTTTCGGCGAGGACGGCAAGATTCTCGTACCTTTCCGCACCTGGCGCAACACCAACACGGGCGCTGCCGCCAAAGAGCTCTCCGAGCTTTTCAACTTCAACATCCCGCTCCGCTGGAGCATCGCACATCTCTATCAGGCCATCCTCAACAACGAGCCGCATGTGGGCAGCATCAGCTATCTCACCACCTTGGCAGGATATATCCACTGGCAGCTGACGGGCGAGAAGGTCCTGGGCATCGGCGACGCCTCGGGCATGATACCCATCGACCCGCAGACCAAGCAGTTTGACGCTACGATGAAGGCCAAGTTTGAGCATCTCATCGCCGACCGCCACTATCCCTGGCATTTAGACGATATCCTCCCTCAAGTGCGCGTTGCCGGCGAGGCTGCTGGCCGTCTGACAGCCGAAGGTGCCCGACTCCTCGACAAGTCCGGCCTTCTGCTGCCCGGTGCCGTCTTCTGCCCGCCCGAGGGCGATGCCGGTACGGGCATGGCAGCGACCAATGCCGTCAAGGTGCGCACGGGCAATGTGTCAGCAGGCACCTCTTCCTTCTCAATGATCGTCTTGGAGAAGAATCTCTCCAAGCCTTACCCGATGATAGACATCGTCACCACCCCCGACGGTCTCCCCGTGGCCATGGTGCACTGCAACAACTGCACGTCGGAAATCAATGCCTGGGCCGGCCTCTTCAAGGAGTATGCCGAGCTGTTGGGCGTCAAGCAGAGCACCAACGAACTCTACACCCATCTCTTCAACATCGCGCTGGAGGGCGAGACCGACTGTGGCGGGCTCCTGTCTTACAACTATGTCTCCGGTGAGCCGGTGACGAACTTGGCCGAGGGGCGTCCGCTCTTTGTCCGTGAGGCCAACGACCACTTCACGCTTGCCAACTTCATGCGCTCCCAGCTCTATGCTGCCGTGGCTGTGCTGAAGATAGGCAACGATGTACTCTTCAAGGACGAGCATGTGGCCGTGGACCGTATCACGGGTCATGGCGGCTACTTCACCACGAAGGGTGTGGGCCAGCGCATCGTGGCCGCTGCCCTCAACTCCCCCATCTCCGTCATGGAGACAGCCGGAGAGGGTGGTGCCTGGGGAATAGCCCTCTTGGCATCCTATTGCGTCAACAAGGGTGCGCAGCAGAGCCTCCCCGACTTCCTCGACGAGAAGGTCTTCGCTGGAAACAAAGGCACGGAAGTCAAACCCACGCCCGAAGATGTAGCGGGCTTTGAGAAGTATATCGAGGCCTACAAGAAGGGGTTGAACATTGAGAAAGCTGCGGTAGAATATAAGGCCGCACATTAATTTTCACTAAATTCAATAAGAATGATAGCTCAGGGAAGTGTAAAAAGACAATTTTATTTTGTTATTCCGCTTGTTTGAGCTATCTTTGCAGAGATTTTAAGGCTAAAGCCCAATCAACATTAAAAACGAACAGAAACAATATATCATTATGAACGACATTCAAGTGATGAACCATGCAGCCGACAACATTCGTATTCTGGCTGCCTCTATGGTAGAGAAGGCTAACTCCGGTCACCCGGGTGGTGCCATGGGTGGTGCTGACTTCATCAACGTGCTCTTCAGTGAGTATCTTGTCTACGACCCTGAAGACCCGACATGGACCGGCCGCGACCGCTTCTACCTGGACCCCGGACACATGAGCCCCATGCTCTACAGTGCGCTGACGCTCCAGGGCAAATTCTCTATCGAGGACATCAAGCAGTTCCGCCAGTGGGGCTCTCCCTGCCCCGGTCATCCCGAACTCGATGTGATGCATGGTATCGAGAACTCCTCAGGTCCTTTAGGTCAGGGTCATGCCATTGCCGCCGGTGCTGCCGTGGCTGAGAAGTTCTTGGAGGCCCGCTTAGGCAAGGAGGTGATGCAGCATCGCATCTTCTGCTACATCTCCGACGGTGCCGTCGAGGAGGAGATCTCGCAGGGCGTAGGACGCGTTGCCGGCACCTTAGGTCTCGACAACTTGATTATGTTCTATGATGCCAACGACATCCAGCTCTCCACGGAGACCAAGGATGTCATGGATGAGGACACAGCAGCTAAATACCGCGCCTGGCACTGGAATGTCATAGAAATCAATGGTAATGACGTGGCCGAGATTCGCAAGGCCCTCGACAGTGCTATTGCCGAGAGCGAGCGGCCTACCCTCATCATCGGTAAGACCATCATGGGCCGTGGCGCTGTCAAGGCCGACGGCACCAGCTATGAGCACAGTGTGAAGACGCACGGTGCTCCCCTCGGCGACGGTGCCTATATCAACACCATCAAGCACCTCGGTGGCGACCCTGAGAATCCCTTCGTCATCTTCGACGATGTGAAGAAGCTCTATGCTGACCGCCGTGAGGAGCTGAAGAAGATTGTCGCCGCCCGTCGTGCTGAGGAGCAGCGCTGGGCCGAGGCGCATCCTGACAAGAAGCAGCTCATGGACGAGTGGTTCTCCGGCAAGGCGCCGAAGGTGGACTGGAGCAAGGTGCAGCAGAAGGAGGGCGTGGCCACACGTGCCGCTTCCTCAGCATGCCTGGCAGAGCTCGCCAAGCAGGTGCCGAACATGATCTGTGCGTCCGCCGACCTCTCCAACTCTGACAAGACCGACGGCTTCCTCAAGCAGACCCATGCCTTCGTAAAGGGCGACTTCACGGGTGCCTTCTTCCAGGCTGGTGTGGCAGAGCTGACCATGGCCGACATGTGCATCGGCATGATGCTCCATGGTGGCGTCATTGCCGCCTGTGGCACCTTCTTCGTCTTCTCCGACTATATGAAGCCTGCCATCCGCTTAGCCGCTCTCATGGGCGTACCGATGAAGTTCATCTGGTCGCACGACGCCTTCCGTGTCGGTGAGGACGGTCCTACCCACGAGCCTGTGGAGCAGGAGGCGCAGATCCGTCTCATGGAGAAGCTCCAGAACCATAAGGGCAAGGACAGCGTGCGCGCCTTCCGCCCAGCCGACGCCGACGAGACGACGGTGTGCTGGGCCATGGCCATGGAGAACATGGACACGCCGACAGCGCTTATCTTTTCCCGTCAGACTGTCGCTAAGCTGCCGGCTGGCAACGACTACGAGCAGGCGCGTAAGGGCGCTTACATCGTGGCAGGCTCCGACGACAACCCCGATGTCATCCTCGTGGCCAGCGGCTCGGAGGTATCGACATTGGAGGCCGGCTGTGCTGCCCTCCGTGCCGACGGCATCAAGGTCAGAGTTGTCAGCGCTCCCTCTGAGGGTCTCTTCCGCCGTCAGCCGAAGGAGTATCAGGAGGCGGTGCTGCCCTACAATGTGAAGAAGTTCGGTCTGACGGCCGGACTGCCCTGCACCTTAGAGGGTCTTGTAGGCATCGGTCCCAACAGCCGCATCTACGGTATGAAGAGCTTCGGATTCTCTGCGCCGTACAAGGTCTTGGACGAGAAGCTCGGATATACCGGCGACAACGTCTACAAGCAGGTGAAAGAATTTTTATCAAAATAAGATTATAGTTGATTACACTTTTTCCCCCGAGGTCTCTGTGAAGAGCTCTCGGGGCTTTTTTTGCTCATTACCACCTACCACCTCATACCCTGCTGCCCACGTGAGACCTCTCCGAGGTCTTTCCACTCTGCCATCCTGCCACCCCAGGTCGCTCCCGAGTGTGGCTTCCGCAAGCTCCAGCCCCACTCGTCCGACGACCTGGGGTTATTCATGGTGTGACCCCTCCGGGGTCAGTGCTTGCCGGTATTGTCTGTGTGTTCAAGGATGGTGTGGGTGGAGCGTAGCCCTCGAAAGGGGCACACCATGGATGCCTGCGGTGGAGCACTGACCCCGGAGGGGTCACACCATGGATGTCAGTGGTGGAGCGCTGACCCCCCCCCCGAATGGGCACACCATGGATGCCGGTGGAGCACTGACCCCGGAGGGGTCACACTGTGGATGACCCCAGGTCGTCGAGGGGCTGGGAGGACGACGCGAAGCGAGGCCTCCCGGCACCGAGCGACCTGGGGTAGAGTGAGGAGAGTGGGAAGACCTCGGAGAGGTCTCACGTGGACGGCATGACATATCATTAACACCTACCACCCAACACCTACCACCCAACACCTACCACCTACCACCTAACACCCAACACCCACCACCTATCACCTACCACCCTTTTTGTTAAAGGTTTTGTAATTTGTTGTTCATTCAAATCTTTTGTCGTATCTTTGCGAAACTAATATTCGACACATGACACCATATTTAGATATACAGAACCTTACCAAGACCTTTGGCGCACAAGTCCTCTTCGAGGACATCAGCTTCTCCGTGGCCCAGGGTCAGAAGGTGGGGCTGATAGCCCAGAACGGCACCGGCAAGTCCACCCTCTTGGAGATCATCGCCGGCAAGGAGGGCTACGACAGCGGCTCCATCGTCTTCCATAATGACATCAAGGTCGGCTACCTTGAGCAGACGCCGAAGTTCGACCCCGAGGAGACCGTCCTCGACGCCTGCTTCAACCACCATGGCGACCCGGAGCGCGTCCTCAAGGCCAAGCAGATCCTCACACAGCTACATATCGAAGACCTCAACCAGCCCATGAAGGAGCTCAGCGGCGGCCAGCAGAAGCGTGTGGCCCTGGCCAACGCCCTCATCACCGAGCCCGACTTCCTCATCCTCGACGAGCCCACCAACCACCTCGACCTGGAGCTGATCGTGTGGCTGGAGGGCTACCTCTCATGCTCTACGCTGACCCTGCTCATGGTCACCCACGACAGATACTTCCTCGACCATGTCTGCAACCTCATCCTCGAACTCGACGACAGGACCATCTACTCCTACCGCGGCAACTATAGCTACTATCTGGAGAAGCGCCAGGAGCGCCTCGACAACCGCCGTGCGGAGATTGCGCGTGCCAACAACCTCTACCGCAAGGAGCTGGAGTGGATGCGTGCCACCCCGCAGGCCCGCAGCCATAAGGCCCGCTACCGCGAGGAAGCCTTCTACGACCTCCAGGCCAAAGCCCACCAGCGCATCGAGGAGCGGCAGGTGCGCCTCAAGGCCGGAAGCGTGTATATCGGCTCAAAGATCTTCGAATGCCAGTATGTCTCCAAGAAGTTCACCGACTCCCAGGGCCACGACAAGATCATCCTCGACAACTTCTACTACAACTTCGCGCGCTTCGAGAAGATGGGCATTGTGGGCAACAACGGCACGGGCAAGTCCACGTTCATCAAGATGCTCCTCGGCCTCGTGCCCCCCGACAGCGGGAAGTTCGACATCGGCGAGACCGTTCGCTTCGGCTATTTCTCTCAGGAAGGGCTGAAGTTCGACGAGAGTCAGAAGGTCATCGACATCATCACCGACATCGCCGACTATATCGACTTAGGCAACGGCCGGAAGATGACAGCCTCACAGTTCCTCAACTACTTCCTCTTCTCCCCCGCCGAGCAGCAGAGCTATGTCTATAAGCTCAGTGGTGGTGAGAAGCGCAAGCTCTACCTCTGCACGGTGCTGATGAAGAACCCCAACTTCCTGGTCCTCGACGAGCCCACCAACGACCTCGACATCCAGACCCTGCAAGTCCTTGAGGAATACCTCCAGGACTTCCCCGGCTGCGTCATCGTCGTCAGCCACGACCGCTACTTCATGGACAAGGTCGTCGACCACCTCCTTGTCTTCCAGGGCCAGGGCATCATCAAGGACTTCCCCGGCAACTATACGCAATACCGTGAGTGGAAGCAGCTGAAGTCGAAGGAGGAGGACGCGGGCAGCAAGGCCCAGCCCGCCAAGGCCAAGGCCGACTACCATCACGACACGCGCAAGCGCATGTCCTACAAGGAGAAGCGGGAGCTTGAGCAGCTCTCCAAGGACATCGAGGCTTTGGAGGCCGAGCAGAAGCAGTTGGAGGCCGACCTGTGCAGCGGCACCCTCTCCGTGGAGGCTCTCACAGAGAAGAGCAAGCGCCTGCCCGTGCTCAAAGACGAGTTGGACGCCAAGGAGACACGGTGGTTGGAGCTCAGTGAATTAGAATAGTTGTCAAAGATGGTGAGGAATGGAAAGCTAAGCCAGAAAGGCCATCGGTCCTATGCGGGCGATCGTCGTGTCTCCCGCCTTGGGGGCATGCTGTGCGCAGCCCTCACGGGCTTCCTGCTCGTCCTCACCCTGCTCGTCCCCCTTCCGGCCTCTGCCATCAAGAAGAGCAACCTCCGGCTGCTGCGGCGTGTCCACACCTTTGCCCAGACCGTCGACACCACGGACTTCCGGCGTGAGAGCTACGCCTATATGCGGTCCACGCTGCGTGTCGACCGCCGCAACGCCATCCTCATGCTCGTCCCCGGCGCTTATGTCATCTCCCACGGCAAGGACCGGCAGTATCTCACCGAGGCCTATTATAAAGTTGTGGTGAACAACCATGAGGACTTCACCACGGAGCCGCTGCTGAAGATCACGACCATTCCCCACCGCAAGCAGGCCATGGAGAACTTCGGCAAATATCTCACGCCCACCATCTACAGCGAGACCATGGTGGGCACCACCCTCCTCTCACCTTTCCATCCTAACAACTTCCGGTTTTATAAATACCGTGTCGACGTCATCCATGGCGACATCGTGGAGCTCCGCTTCCGTGGCCGCCGCTACAACACCCAGTTAGTCAACGGCACGGCGTCCATCGACCGCCTCACGGGCCGCATCCTCTCGTGCAACTTCCAGTGCGAGTACGACCTCATCCATGCGTGGGTGTCCATGACGATGGGTGAGAAGGGCATGGCGGCCATCTTCCCCAAGCAATGCGAGGCCCTCATGCGCTTCCGCTTCTTGGGCAACAAGGTGTCGGCTCACTGCAAAGCCGACTTCGGGCTGGACAACGTCCTCGACTCCATCGGCAGCGACGACGCCACCAACCCGCTGCTCCTCTCCCGGGTGCGCCCCGACACCTTGGACGCCAGCGAGCAGGCTATCTACGCCAAGATGGTTACGGCACGCATCGAGAAGGAGATGCAGGAGGCCGCCGACACCCTCCACGAAAAGAAAAAGAGCTGGGTCAAGAGCAATCTGTGGGATGCCATCGGCGACAATGTGCTGAACCGCATCCGCACCCATTTCGGACAGAACAACCAGGGATACATCCGTATCAACCCCGTCCTCAACCCTCTCTATATGAGCTATAGCCAGCGCCGCGGCTTCACCTATAAGTTCGACCTCCGCGCCAGCTATCAGCTCAGCGACAACAGCGAGCTGACGGGGCGCTTCCGGGGCGGCTACTCCTTCAAGCAGGAACAGTTCTATTACCGCATCCCCATCTTCTATTATTTCGACCGGCGACGGAACAGATACCTCAAGTTTGAGATGGGTAATGGCAACCGCATCGGCAACCACCTCATCAGCCAGGACATCAGCCAGCACATCCCCCAGCTCTCCGGCGGGCAGGTCCTCAACCCCGACATCTTCAACGACTTCAAGCAGGGCGACGCGCGACTGGTCTTCAACTTCGACGTCAACAACCGGCTGGGCTTCCAGGTCGGTGCCCTCTACCAGCTCTGGCGCGCCGTGTCGCCCTATGCCTTCCACATCTTCGGCTGGGAGTCGCGCTACAGCTCCTTTGCCCCCATCTTCGAGGTTCAGTACCGCCCTTTGGGCTGGACGGGTCCCATCTTCACCTTAGACTACGACCACGGCATCAAGGGCGTGCTGCGCTCCAACACCGAGTATGCCCGTTTCGAGTGCAATGCCGAGTACATCCACAAGCTCAACCGCCTGCAGTCCTTGCAGATGCGCCTCGGCGGAGGTCTCTACACCAACAAGGGCCGCAACGCCTACTTCCTCAACTACGAGAACTTCCAGGACAACAACCTCCCCGGCGGATGGAATGATGAGTGGAGTGGGGAGTTCGAGCTCTTGCGCGGCGACACCTACAACACCTCTTCCTATTATCTGCGCGGCAACCTCACCTATGAGAGCCCCTTGCTGCTGCTCAGCTGGCTCCCATGGGTGGGGCATTACATGGAGATGGAGCGACTCTATGTCTCGGTCCTCGAAGCCGAGCGCCTCCATCCCTATATAGAGCTCGGATATGGCTGCACCACAAGGTATGTTTCCTTAGGAGCCTTCGTCAGCAACGGGAAAGGTAACAGAGCCTTCGGATTCAAATTCGGATTCGAACTCTTCAGACACTGGTAGACTTTCTCTCGGCTTATTATTCTCTCGTCTCATTATTACTTGCATCTTTTGATGGATGGGCATGTCTGTAGACTCTTTTCCTGTCATGATTTTCTTCACTTCTATTGCAAGTGCTGTTACTCTCTGATAATATATTCAATTTGGGTGTCCCTATACAGAAAAACCGTTATGTGCTTCGCCTTTTTTAAGGCGGAGGAAGCGCGTTTCTTTCCATAAAGGTACGGTTAAGACTGGAGCGGAGAGTTGATGGCGTATTCTTTCACTCTGTTTCAATTCCATAAAGGTACGATTAAGACTAATTTTTCTCTCTGAAGTTTCACTATGATTTTCTCCCCATACACAGATTTTATACGGCAAATGTCGACGACATCTGTGGCAAATGCCAGCGATATCCGTGGCAAATGCCAACGACATCCGTGGCAAATGCCAATGATATCCGTGGCAAATGCCAAAAAACAAATTGCTGCTTATTATCAACTATTTGGAACATGAGGAACAACCTTTCTGCAATTGTATGAATTTCTCCAAAAACATCGTAGGTAATCTCTTGTCCTCTTCTGCATTAGATATGGGAATATAAAAAAAATCGCCTTCAAGCATAGCTTAAAGGCGATTGCGGTGCGTACGAGACTCGGACTCGTGACCTCCTGCGTGACAGGCAGGCATTCTAACCAACTGAACTAACGCACCAGTTGCTTCATTTCTCATTTGCGAGTGCAAAGGTAGTCATATATTTTTATTCCACCAAACTTTTCGGCATTTTTTTGCAAAAAAAGTGCATCATATATACATTGTGGTAGTTGTCTCCGTCGAAGATCCAGTCTTTGAGCTCTCCGTCGATGGTGAATCCTATTCCCGTCAAGAGCCTGATGCAGAAAGTGTTGTCTACGCTGACGAGTGCATAGAGCTGATGGATGTGGAGTGTGGAGTGAGCATAGTTGATAAGCGCTGCCATCGCAGCCCTGCCATAGCCACATTCGCGGTATGGCTTGTCGATGACGATGCCGACCTCCGCACGCTGGTGCTGCGGGCTGTAGTTGAAGAGGTCGATGATGCCTATCCATTCGTGTCGGTCGTTGGTGATGATGAGCCTCACCTGCTTGTCGGTATAGATGTCGCCGGTGGCATTGGCGATATACTCGTGGAGCGCAAATCGGGAGTAGGGCATGTTGGTATTGCTGACATTCCAGACGTCGGGGTCGTTCTCGATGTCGTACATCATGTCTAAGTCCTCGGGCTCTACGGCTCTGAGGATGACGGAAGTGTTGAGCTGCTTTTCCATGTTCATTTGATGATGTCTGCTGCTGTGATGACCATGTCCTTGTCGGGGTAGTAGACGGCCAAGGCGACACTGCTGTCCTGGAGCCTGCTGATGCGTTCGAACATCTCGTTGAAAGAGTAGGCGTCGGCGTCGTAGGTGAGGAAGGTGGTGGTCTGTCTTCCTGTCAGTGTCGGGCTCTCCCTGATGCGCTTGTTGGCATCGTGGAACTCCGCCCAGAGTCCTTTGTGCTTCGCCAGGCGCTGGCATTGTGCCATGTGCCGGGGCGCTATATAAAAGATGTATAAGGGATCTGTCTCCTTTTCCTTGCTGACGAATCCTAAGCTTCTCCGGGTCTTCTTCATCGTTGTGGAGAGTAGCGTCAGGGTGGCCTTGGCATAGATGGCCAGGCTCACGGGTAGGGTGATGAGGACGCTGAGGTGGCTGTAGTGCTTGCGGAAGAAGATGAGCATGGCCTCGTAGAAGACGTGGACATAGCGGAAGCTGGACTTCTGCGTGCTCTCACCTTTATAGTGCAGGATGGCATCGGGTAGGTACCAGTTCTCCCACCCTGCCTTCAGGAGCCGGAAGCTGAGGTCGATGTCCTCACCGTACATGAAGAAGTCCTCGTCTAAGAGTCCTACCTCCTCCAGGGCCTGGCGCCGCAGGAAGCAGTAGGCACCGCTGATGATCTCTATCGGTGCGGGCTCGTCCCATGGCAGCCACCCCATATAGTATCTGCCTAACTTGCGATGGGTGGGGAAGAGTCTGCACAGTCCGCTCATCTTATAGAATGCCGTCATGGGTGCGGGGATACCGCGCCGCGACTCCCTTGCCGCGCTGCCGTCGCTGTTGAGCATCCTGGTGCCCACGGCTCCTGCGCCGGGGTGGTCGGCCATGAAGCTCAGGGCGTGGCGGATGGTGTCCTCGCCGACGATGGTGTCGGGGTTGAGGAGGAGGACATACTCGCCGCAGCTCTGCCGGATGGCATGGTTGTTGCCACGAGCAAAGCCGATGTTGTGGGGGCTGCTGATGAAGGTCACGGAGGGGTAGGCCTTGGCGAGGGTGTCGACAGAGCCGTCGCGGGAGTGGTTGTCGAAGACGATGACTTCGGCGTCGAGGCCTTTCAGCGCTTTCTCCAAAGAGAAGAGGCACTGCCAGAGATAGTCCTTGACATTGTAGCTGACGATGATGACGGATAACAGCATGATGGTGGACTTGGTGGCTATGCGTTGGTGTCGTCGGGCTCGTTGGCCGTCTCGCTCTCGCAGCGTGTCTTGGACGGGAAGACGAAGACGAGGCAGAGGAGCCCGATGATGCCCATATAGCCGAAAGCGACGTTCATGAACTGATAGTAGAGGACGCAGTTGACCATCATCGGCACGGTGAGCATGGCCATGCGCAGCATGCCCCAGCGGCGCAGGGCTGTGGCGGCGTCGGCGGTCAGTGCCTTTCTGACGGCTTTGAACTTGAAGAGGCGCAGGGAGAGGGGAATGAGGCAGATGGTGAGGAGCTCCATGACGGTGGCTACATAGTATTCGGCCACCTTGTCGCCCGCAAGGGCTCCGGCCAGGAGCCAGTCGTTCTCGTAGGGGATGATGATGGCCAAGCAGACGATGATGGGGCTCCAAAAAGCTGCTAAGAGGAAAGTCCGGGTCTTGTGTATATCCATGAATGAACAATCTTCGGGCTTGAAGGGTCAAGCCGCGTTTAGTTATCGATAGGTGTTCTGTTGACGATGCTCCTGCCGAGCGTGACCTCGTCGGTGTATTCCAGTTCATTGCCCACGGAGATGCCGCGAGCGATGACGGTGACCTTGACAGGATAGTTTCTGAGCTGTCGTGAGATGTAGAAGTTGGTGGTGTCGCCCTCCATGGTGCTGCTCAGTGCGAGGATGACCTCCTTGATATGTCCTTCTGCTACGCGGTGGACGAGGGAGTCTATCTCGATGTCGCTGGGCCCTATGCCGTCCATGGGCGAGATGATGCCGCCCAAGACGTGGTAGAGTCCGTGGTAGGCCTGGGTGTTCTCCACGGCCATGACGTCCTGGACATTCTCCACGACGCATACCGTGGTGGCATCGCGGCGTGGGTCGGCACAGATGGGGCAGATGTCGGTGTCGCTGATGTTATGGCAGATGCTGCAATACTTGATGTCGTGTCGGACGTTTCTGACGGCTTCGGCGAGGCTGTCGGCGACGGTTGTGGGCTGTCTGAGCAGATGCAGGACCAGGCGCAGGGCTGTCTTGCGCCCCACGCCTGGCAGTTTGCTGAACTCTCCGACTGCTTTCTCTAAGAGGACAGAGGGGAATTGTTCCATTTAGTCTTTGCCCAGGTAGATGCCCAAGCCGATGCGCAGGCCCACGGTGGAGTAGTCGCTGTGGTCCTTGAAGCTCTGCTGGTAATAGATGGACGGCTCTATCGTCACCGTGCGGCTCAGGAAGAAGGCGTAGCCGACTTCCACGCCGGGCATGATGTCGTTGTAGCTGGCATTGGAGTGTACGTATTTGGCATTGGCGCCGAGGAAGATGCCATTCTGCGTGATGTAGTAGCGCATGCCGGCACCGGCGCTGACGGCGTTGTCGGAACCTTTACCGGGGTGGTCGAAGCCTGCCATGCCGTAGAGGAGGACGTTGTCGGCAAGGAACTTTCCGGCTACGGCGCTGACACCGAACTGGGCCTCGTTGGCGCCGTTGTAGCTGAGGTTCAGCCCTGACAGGGATGCACCGATATATGTCTTGCCTTCCTCAAACTGGGCGCTCGCTGTGAGGGTGAGCATGAGCGCGAACAACAAAAATAAGGTTTTCTTCATAGTATATTCTCTTTATTGGTGATTATTTATGTTCTGTGTCTGCTTGCGGTACCAGGCGAAGAACCATACGCATGCGATGACGCAGGCGATGACGGCGCCGGTGTAGCTGACGGTGGTGCTGAGGTGGAATGCCATGGGTGAGATGAGCAGGAAGGTGGAGCAGACTGTGGTCATGAAAATGGCGGGGATGAGGGTGATGACGAAGGGCTTGCGCTGCTGCACCATGTAGACGGTGACGGTCCACAGGGTGAAGACGGCGAGGGTCTGATTGGACCATCCGAACCACTGCCAGATGGTGTTGAAGCCGTTGGGGTTCTCCATCTGCCAGACGAGGAGTGCGATGGCTGCTGCGAACATCGGTACGGCGATGAGGAGACGTCGGTGGATGCTCTTCTGGCTGAGGTGGAGGGCGTCAGCGATGATGAGTCGTGCGCTGCGGAAGGCGGTGTCGCCACTGGTGATAGGTGCTGCCACGACGCCGAAGACGGCGAGGATGCCACCGAAGAGGCCGAGCCAGCCCGTGCAGGTCTTCTCCACGACGTTGGGGGCAGTGAAGAACTGTATGAGTGTCTTGCCGCCCTGGCTCTGTGACAGGAAGGCGTTGAGGGTGTTGGCGTCGACGACGTCACGCCAGCCGCCGTAGTAGAAGAAATAGATGGACACGGTGGCCCAGATGAGGGCTACGACGCCTTCTGTGATCATGGCGCCGTAGAAGACGGGGCGTCCTAACTTCTCTGACGACAGGCAGCGTGCCATGAGCGGGCTCTGTGTGCCGTGGAAGCCGCTGATGGCGCCGCAGGCGATGGTGAGGAAGAGGCAGGGGAAGAGGGGGTTGTCGGCGATGTAGCTCTTCGTGCCTAAGAGTGAGGGTGGCGTGTTGAGGTTGTGGGCGTCGAGGTTGCTCCATACCTCTGGGAGGGCCGGCATCTTGACATACAGGCATACCATGAGGGCTACGGCCATGAAGAGCATGGCGAAGGCGAAGATGGGGTAGAGCTTGCCGATGATCTTGTCGATGGGCAGCAGGGTGGCGACGATATAGTAGACGAAGACGACGCCGACCATCATGAGCAGGAAGACGGAGAAGACGAGCATGACGCGCTTGGTGGTGGTGCCGAGGTAGGCGCCGACGAGGTCCGGGAGGTTGGCGCCGTTGTGGCGCACGGAGAGCATGCCGGAGAGGTAGTCGTGGACGGCTCCGGCGAAGATGCAGCCGAAGACGATCCACAGATAGGCGACGGGTCCATACCAGGCGCCCATGATGGCGCCGAAGATGGGGCCTGTGCCTGCTATGTTGAGGAACTGGATCATGAAGACCTTCCAGGTGGGCATGACAATGTAGTCGACACCGTCGGCATTGGCTACGGCGGGCGTGGGGCGGTCGTCGGGGGAGAAGACGCGCTCGACAAACTTACCATAAAGCAGGTAGCCTATGAGAAGGGCGACAAGCGCAAGCGTAAATGATATCATCGTTTATATGATAGAAACTGTTAAAAATGTGATTTCTATATTGTACAACGATGCAAAAGTAGTGTTTATTTGCGAGAAAACGAAATATTTTGCGCTGTTCTTAGGCAGAAAGACAAAAAGAACAAATTTTTGGCGCTGCTGACAAACCGTGTTTTTTTATAATCCGGTGGTTGTCTTTTTTTATTTGTCTTTTTATAACGTAGTATTTATAACCAAAACCAGGAAAACCCTTTGTGTCAGCGCCAAGGGCTTAGAGCCCTTTGCCATTTGCGGGTTGAGGGCTTGTGCGAGGCTTTGCCTCTCACCGCCCTCAACCCGCAAATGGCAGATTCTCCTACGTCGAATCTTGGCGCTGACACAAAGAAAACCTTTAAAACAGGCTGGCGCGGTAAAGTTAGAAGAAGGGTGTGAGCACTGACCTCTACTTTGTGAGTGTCGCAGGTCGGCGGCACTGACCCCGGAGGGGCCTACTTTGTGAGTGTCGCAGGTCGGCAAGCACTGACCCCGGAGGGGTCACACTATGAATGACCCCAGGTCGTCGAGGGGCTGGGCGGACGACGCGAAGCGAGTCCGCCCGGCACCGAGCGACCTGGGGACAAAGCTGCGAGGGTGGAAAGACCTCGGAGAGGTCTCACGTGGACAGCAGAGCATATCTTTTATCCAC
>ERZ791623.250-NODE-250-length-36868-cov-7.647570_pt1 | contig 36868 bp, 29 predicted proteins | sample MGYA00510268_ERZ791623 | MGnify/ENA primary metagenome ERZ791623 (study PRJEB30046, sample SAMN00715216) | human gut metagenome | study: EMG produced TPA metagenomics assembly of the A metagenome-wide association study of gut microbiota in type 2...
TATTTCAAATTTAACTGACATGGTCCTGGTCCGGACTTTTTAAAGTGGACTCATGATTGGAAATTAAAGGTTTGCAATTAACAAGTTTATCTATTGTACTTTAAGTATAGTCACATGCGTAATGGTCGCTCCAGCTCCGGTGATGATCATTCCCGAAGTCATCAGATGGTCGAGGATATCGTCGTTGAGGGGAAGCACCACATCGTTGCCGTCGAGGGTGTACCATACTGGTTCCTTACTGCCACTGATGTCCGGCCATCCGCTTTTGTTCTCCCTGAAGGAGATCTTGGCTCCGGGCTGCCGGTCCTTGTAGCTGACGACGATGCAGTCTTCGGCCGTGAGATCCTGCATGCGCTCGGCTGTCAGCGTGACATTGGCGCTAAAGTCGGTTGGCAACACCCTCTCTCCATGAAAAAGCTCGTCGGGCTGCAACACATATTCCTTAGGAGCCCGTTGTGCCCGCGAAAGGTCGGGGTCAAGTCCTCCCTGTTGCCGAATGACGGAGATTTTATCGAGACGGTAGCCCTTGCCACCGACGCGCAGGACGACCCCGTTGTTGTCGGCCATCTGTAAAGCCACGAGCTGCGCCGGATCGTCGAGAGAATAGGTAAGGCCTTCCTTGCCAACGGCCACACCGTCGATGTCAGGACTCAGGGCCTGATAGGTGAAGTTCATCACTTTCATAGCAGCGCCGCTCTCTACACGGCTGACCTGGAAATGGAGCACGTCACCAAGCTGCAGGCCCTTGAGGAAGTCTTTACGGATGGGTGCTGACACGCTCCAGTCGTCACGCATGATGACGGAAGGGCCGCGCCACAGCGTCTTCTCGCTGATGGCGGTGGCAGGAATACGCGTCACCTTCTCTATGACATAGTCGTGACCACCGATGGCCAAGCCATTGTCACGAAGGACGGGAAGGATAGAGTCGGTGACTGTAAAGGAGAAGGTACGCCCCACATTGAAATAAGCATATTGCGGAGCTATGGCCTTCCAGTCTTTTGGATTTTGGAAACAGGCCTGCGCAAAACTTTTGGCTGAGACCGTGTACACCTTGATGATGTCGCCAGACTTCGTATCAGCAAACTGCCCCGGCAGGACGACGATATTGTCTTTCCATCCTCCGCCGATGGTCTTGGGGCCGATGAGGAGAACATGCTCGGCCTTCACACTGTCAGCAACCAGCACAGGGGCTGTTGTCTTACCCCACAGGCAGGAGAAAAGCAGAACAGAGATGATAATAAGTTTTCTTATACTCATGACGGCTTTTACTTTTGTAGTTTATTAATCATGTTATTCAGCTTGCAGCAAACTTTTCATCTCATCTCTTGTCACAACATAGTCATGGCTGAAGGCATCCTTCCACCAAGCAGCACCGGCAAAGCGATGGTCTGCACCCTTGCCGTTGTTGTAATCATAGTCGTACCAGGTCATAAACCAGGAAAAATGAGCACCTTTGTCCCAAATTTTGCCAAGAGGAGCAATATCATTGCTGTCGCCATTGCCGCATTCGGCAAGAGTGATGAGCTTGTGGGGATAGGCAGAGGTGAGGTTTTTGAAGTCTTTCATGGCCGGGTACTGAAGCAGGCCATAGCGGTCCCTGCCGACGATGTCAACGACATCGTCGCCCGGATACCAGCTCTCGTCGGCGGTCTGTGATGTCCATACCCAAATGAGGTTGTTGAGGTGGTGCACACGTGTGAAGCGGTCGTACATCAGGCGCCAGAGCTTCTTGAAAGGCTCCGCGCCCTTGGCTCCCCACCAAAACCAGGCCCTGCCTCCGTCAAACTCATAGGTATTACCAGCGGCCTCGTGGAGGGGACGCCAGATGACGGGGATGCCGGCAGCCTGCAGCTTGCCGAGATAACCAGCTATCTGGTCCATGTCCTTGATGAGCTGCTTATAAGTCGACGAGGATGGATTATCAATGTCGTTGAGGTTGATGCTGGTCTCCTTGTCGCCGTTACCGGGCGAGCAGGTATAGTCAGTGCCGTTGTTGGCCAGAACCTGCCAATGCCACATGCAGCTCACCAGTCCGCCCTCGTTCCACCAGCGCTTTACCGGACTGATGTCAGCGTAGTCTAACCAACCTTTGGCATTGACATCCTTGCTGCTATGAAAGTTGATAAAATCAAAAGCGTTGAGGGCTGGATATTTACCGGTCCAACTTTTGACGTTCTCAGCCTCACGTGTGTTCCAGTCAACATTGGCCACAGTACCGGAGATAATATGTGAGCCATAGAGCTGGCAAAGAATGCTGTAGACTTTCTGAGTGGCTGCATCGGCTTGTGGATTACACAGCTTATCGGGGGAAAAAGTTGTTATCGTGCCAGCATTCTGTCCTAAGCCCGTAGAATCTGTCGGTTGTTCAGCTTTAGAGCAGGAACAGCAGAAAAGCAGAATCACGAAGAATGTAATAATCTTATGCATTGATCTTTCAGTGTTGGTTTTTAATCTCGCTGCAAAGTTAGTACTATTTTCATTACCTTTCTTACACTTTCATAACTGATTCTGACACTATTCCAGCACTATATATCTAATAGAGACGGGGAGAGCTGCCAATAGTGACAAAACTGCTATATAACGTATAATCAGAAAACAAAGGCGCAGAGGACGGATATTCCCCTGCGCCTTCTATCATGATTATGCTACTCCCAAGGGCTGTCTTTGAAGAAAGACTTGGCAGAAGGAGTGTAGTTTGACTCTTCTTGCTTCGAGGTGGGCACAGCACTTTCTATGGTTGTGTCGCTGCCCGCCAAGAAGTCAGACTTGCCCTCTATCTTTCTGATTCTGATAGCGGGATGGATATATACTTTCTTATTCATATACTTTATACTTGATGATTTAACGTACCATGTATTTTTTACCGTTCTTGATGACAATACCACGATAGCCCTTGCTGCATCTCATGCCTTCAAGGTTATAGGCTGGCGCATTTTTGTCGTTACCATTGCTTGTGGCAACAGCCTCTATACCTGTTGCAGTACCAATGGTCAACGCCAAGGTCTTGGCTGCCGATGGTGTGGTGAGCGCAGTAGCAGGAATATAGGCCAATCCAGGCTTCAGACTCACGTCGCCCAACGACTTAACGAGGTAAGCCGTATTTCCTTTAGTACCGAGATAATAGTCTCCGCTAACGGTGGCTGTTGCGTCAGTGATAGCAGTAACCAGGTTGCCACTGAGTGCTTCAGGTGTCTTTGTAGCTACGGGCAATTGATAGGTTCCCTCAGCGGCCTTGATGAAAAAGCCCGTAGATGCTGGTGCGGCATCGATGGCTGAGCAATAAGCCTTGCCATCAGCAACACTGGTGACCTGGTAGGCTGTCAGACCATCAGTAGCGTTGAGCGTCAGGTCAGCCCAAGGCGACGAATAGGAAGCCCAACCAGCCTTTCCCACACTGACAGTAGCCGTGAGATATTGCCTGAAGAAACTCATATATCTCGTGCCGAAGTCGTTGGCAGTAGCATGACCGAGAAAGTTGTTGACATAATAGCTCTTGTCAGCAGCCGGGGTCTTAACGAGAAGATAAGGCGCGATGTTGGTGCGCGTAGGATCCGTGGCATCCTGAAGCGAAAAGTTGCTGATGACAGGGCAAGAGATATATGGCGCAAAGTTCTTCACATCATAATATGAGTTGAACTGGTTCATTTGCTCCGTGGTCATATTAAGGTTCTTGGCGGCATCGAGGAACTTGGCACGCGGCCAGTTGACGATACGCATGCCGTTCTGGAAATCGGCATGCCCGGTGATACCCGGCGCTATGGCACGGAAAGCACCCGAGAGAGCAGCGGCGACATAGGTGAAACATCCTCCCTGCGAGGCTCCCGTGGCAAAGATGTCGGCAGCATCGACCTGCTCAAGACTCTTTACAAAGTCCACAGCACGCACGCAGTCAAGATAAGCGTTGCGGTAGTAGTGCTTGGCGGTGTCGCCCCAACAGTAGGAATAGAAGTCATAGTTGTACTTGTAGTCACGGCAGAGCATCTGCCCGCGCGTGGAGACACGAAACTCCACCCAGTTGTCACCATTGTAGAAAGTGGACTGCTCAGTGAGACTCGACTTGCCGGCATCGGTACCCTGATAATAGATGAGTGCCGGATATTTGCCTGCTTTCTTGGGTACGGCGAGATAGCCCTTGATTGTCACCGGCTCCTCGCCGGCCACATCGGGTACACTCTGCATCGTGACAAGATAGATGGTGCGATTGCCCTTGTTCTTTTTGCCCGTTGCAGAGAGATCGTCATCGCTGACCTCCGTCATCGTGGCCTTCATCGGGATAGTGGCAAGCTGAGCCTTAGCTTTGTCCCAATAGGTTTTGAAGTCACTCTGCGAATCAGTTGTGGGGTTGGTGCCCTCGAGGTCGTAGGCAATGTTGTAACTGCTGACGGCCGAGCCGTCGTTGACAAGTTTGAACGATAGCCGCTGGCCGTTGACGAGCGGCAGCACGCGGTAAACACCGGCGGCAGTGAGCTTGTCGAACGACAGGGTTACGCTCTGAGTAGCTCCGGCGGCGACAGTCACAGTTTTAGCATAGTGCTGATAGACAGGGCGTGTGGAGGTCGACGCATCCACACGGTCCTCGTAAAGATTAGCCTCAACGGCCACCTGCTGCTCCGTGCTTTCGTTGTTCGTCACCGAGAGGGTCATCTGCGGTGTCTCACCACTCTTATACTCCTTGATAGATGTCTTGTCAGGCGTAGCCGTGACATTGGCTAAAAGCGTGGGATCAACGAGGTCTACGCTGGTGGCTGTATAGCCCACACCACTGACGATAAGGCCATAAGTCTTTAAAGAATCTACGACAGCATCGGTGAGCTTATACTCGAAGTAGTTGTCTGTGACGGGATTAACCTGCGTATAGCCATCGAACTCTTTCCATCCGTTGGCGTTAAGCACACGGCCTACCGAGGAAAAACCATTCACATTATCGACACTGACTCGCAGATACTGCCCGGCCTTGGCCATGACGAAAGCTTCCTTGCCAATGCTGACCCAGGCGTTCTTCACAACTTCTGTCCAATCGATGACTTGTGAGCCGCTCCAAATATTGGTGGAAGCGGTGGCCACGACATGACGCAGTGTCACGCGGTTCATCGTGTAATAAGAGCCTTTAACAGCGAAACCTTCACGCTTGATAACGTTAGCCATGCTGTCGGTGAGTACTACTTTGGCGTCGTAAGGAGCTGTAAGGACGGTAGAGCCTTCGTATAAGGGTACGCTAGCCATCCCGGGCCATCCTTCGGAAATATAGTTCAGAGCCACTTGTGGCCAATTCCCATCAACTTTTGTGACACTGACGGCCGTAACATGTATGATGAGTGTATCACCAGCGGCGGCGAATGCGAGGTTATCTTTGCCGATAACCTTGTAGGTTGACCAGCTGTTGTCATAAGTCACATCGTCGCCGCTATAGAGCGTCACATCAGTGTAGTTGGCAGCCCGCAAGCCGAGGGCTATAAAGAGTAGTAATAACAATAAATATTTCTTCATGATAAAAGATAGTTGTAAAAAGTTCCGTCCAAAGATTTACTTACGTATATATTTCTTTCCATTCTTAATAACTATGCCTTTGTAGGAACCTCCCACACCTTGTCCGAGGAGATTGTAGCAGGCACTGTCCCCATTCTGTTTCTTTTCGATAGCGGTAATGCCTGTAGCACTGTTCTTGAGGTGTTTCTTGAAGAAGTCCATATAGATAGTGTACCAATTGTCCGGAGTGGCATGCTGGAGCGTTGGGTTGACGATATATATGCCTTCTCGATAGAGCCAAAGTGGTTATAGGGTGCGAAGTTGGTACGCGGTGGGCAGACGGGATCCTGGAGCCCGATACTTGTGGTGACAGGGCAAGAGACATAAGGCGCAAGGTTCTTGGTGTCGAAATAGGAGAGGAAGACATACATCGAGTCTTCGGTGATGCCTAAGCTCTGGCGCTGCTGCTCGGCATAGTTAGCAGGCCAGGCACCTACCTTGAAATAGTTGGGGAAATCGCCCATGAACTGTATGGCCGGTGCGATGGCATTGAGACGTCCGTCACCGAGGGCTGCTCCAGCAATGGTATAGGCACCACCCTGGGAGGCACCGGTCATAAAGATATTCTGTTTCTGCACCTTGTCGCGTGACTCCATGAAGTCGATAGCGCGCACCACGTCCATGTAAGCGCCCCTATAATAATAGGTGTCTTTGTTGCCGAAGTTGTACTGGAACCAGTCACCATAGAAACTATTCTCATCTTTAAAGGGTGCTCGGTTGTTGACGAGCTGCCCGCGGTTGCTCATCGTGAGGATGCACCAGCCCTCATCACCGTCGGTGGAGGGGATGTAAGGCTCGTAGCCACTATCGTAACCATTCTCCATGATGATGGCGGGATAGGTGCCTTTAGCCTTCGGCTCGGCATAGTAGCCGCGAATAGTCACAGGCTTGCCGTCTCCGTTGTCAACACTCTTCATCTCAACGAGATAGACGTTCTTATTACCCGTAGAGAGTGAGTCGATGAGTATGAGCTTATATTCCGGGCTGACATCCTTGAGGTCGCTCTTAGCCTTCTCCCAGAAATCCTTGAAATCGCTCTGTGCGTCGATGGTGGAAGCGATATGAGTGGGGTCGTAACCGATATTGAAGTCCTTGAGCAGAGTGTAGTTGCCTTCAACGACCGCATGATAGAACCCCGGCTTAAGCTTGTCGCTGAGGTTGAAGGTCACCGTCTTGGTCTCTCCGGCTGCAAGGCTGACGTGCTGTCGCAACGTAGCCACATCGGTATAGTTGTCTGTACGCAGAGCCACGCTTACGTCGGTTGCCATCGCGCTTTCCTCCTGATTGACGAGGTCTACACGCAGGACAGGTGTCTCGCCCTGCTCCCAGCAATGGATGTCGTCACTGTTGACGGTAGCGGTGATGAGCGGAATGCATTTTGTGTCGACCAGACAGACGCTGTCAAGGGTAAAACCCGCACCATTGACGATACAGCCGTTGGTCTGAAGAGAGGTCAGCGTGGCATCGGCGAGGGTATATTCAAAATAGGAGGCGGTGAGGTTCTGACCTGTAAAGCCGTTATTGGCGGGCAGTCCGGGCATCTGCTTCCAGTCACCCGTGACGATGTTGCCCTGCGCGCCGATGGCGAGGCCGGAGAAGTAGAAGCGCAGACGGTTGCCGCTCTTAGCATTGGCAAAGAGTGTGGCATTCATCGGAAGATAATAATTGCCGTCCTTGACGTTCCAGTCTATCTTCTGCGAGCCGGTCCAGATTGTTGTCAGCGGATTACCCTTAGCGCTGCTCTCCACCTCTTTAATAAGGTAGACGGCATCGGCAGTGTAGTAACAACCCTTGACGATGAGACCTCCCGACTTCAAATCGGCAAGCATGGCATCAGTAATCTTGAACCGGGCGTCGGCAGGCGCTGAGAAGATGCTGACGGCCTCTGAGCCGGAAAGGGTAGCCCACGAACTGTTGTTGAGCATCACCTGATGGTACGTACCTGTGGCATCAAGGCCAGAGACATGGACATCGATAACCTGTCCCACCTCGGCATTGGCAAAGACAGAGGCATCAATCTTCACCCACTTCTCCCAGTTGCCCATGGCCTGAGCGCCTGACCATAGTGAGGTTCTCACTTCTATCGTCTTGGCCGACGTGGTCATCAGAACACACCAAAGCAAGATCAGGACACTTAAGAGTCTATTTGTTTTCATGATAACGATTAATATAGGTTTTTCGAATATTCTTGCCGTCCCAACATAGATACAGCATAAATACAGGTATTTTCCCTGTTTTCATGCCTGCAAAGTTACGCCAAAAGACAAGAACTAACTACCACAATTTTTGCGGTAATTGATACTATTTTTGCCTTATTAGATTTTTGGTTAAGGGATTTCTCTATTTCATGCGCATCAGAGGGCTAAACAGCTGACTTCATGCGATTAAAAAGTTAACAAGATTTTCCCCGGTCAAGGTTCTGGCTCGGTCCTAAACAATATTAGGACGGAAATAGTCCGTCCTAACATTGTTTTCACATATATAATAATAGGTATGAAATTTCTGTCTGCTTACAGCCTGCTGAAATAAGTGACGACCTCCTCCCACGTCTTGAAGTCATCGCTGCCAAGCTGGATGGCGGTGCAGAGAAGATTGTCGGCAGGCTTCATGTCGATATAGAAGTCACCGTAAAGCAGCTGCTTCTGGTTGCAATAGATGACGTGGTCGTGGGCGGGCGTAGAGAGATATTTCTCTATCCAAGCTGCCGTGTCGGCATAGGTCCCATGGTCGTTGGTAGGCGATGGCACGACGATATACACCTGATATTTCTCTATAAGCGTCATAAAGGCTTTATGGAGACTTGCCTTCGGCTTTCCGTAGTCGTCGGCGAGGCAGCTGCTGTCGATATACACTATCTGGCGCTCACGCCCTTCCTGTCTGTCGTCAATCCATCTGATGACGGGCACGATGCCATTGAGGAAGCTCTTGTCGTCCATGCGATGGGCACCGTGGAAGTGAACAGCCTGAGGATAATGCGCGCGGAAGAGATCCCACGTGTGAACAAGGGTATCCTCATCACCGAAGAGTCCCCACACACGTTGCTGTTCCTTGGCTTTCTCCTCCGGTGCCATGGCCTCAAGCGCTGTGAAACACTCATCGGTCATCAGCTTATATTCCTTCTCCAAAGCCTTGGTAACCATAAACTCCGTCTCACCGTCCTGGCGCGGATTCTGCCATGTCTGACGCCCCGTCATGCCATGCTCCTTCATGGTCTCTGCCATCTGGAAAGCCGGATTGACGCAGATACGGTCCACACCATAGAGCATCTCCGTATACATTCCTCCCATCGACGTACCGATGATGAGGTCCGGTTTCTCAGCCGCCACCATCTCCCGAAGCATCTTAATGCCATCGGCAGGATGCAAAGGAATATCGCAGGCGATGACTTCCGCGTTGGGAAAAGTCTGGCGGATACGCTTCACGGTGCCGGAAGACGCTGAAGAGCCAAAACCATGATTATACATTATCTTCTTGCCCTGCATCAAATCAGGGAACTGAACTACATACGGATTCTCCATAAAAGTAAAAAAGTAAAAAAGTAAAAAGAGGGCAAGAGAAGGTAAAAGGGCAAGAGAAGGTAAAAGGGCAAGAGAAGGTAAAAGGTAAATATCATAGGGGCAAATCATTAACACCTAACACCTAACACCTATCACCTAACACCTATCACCTAACACCTATCACCTAACACCTATCACCTATCACCTAACACCCATCACCCCATAGCTTTCCTCCACCATCTGCTCCACGCTGTCGGGCACAAATCCTTTTATCGTTTTGCCCTCTCTGACGCGCTGCCTTATCTCCGTACTACTGACATTGAAGAGTCCGGCATCATAGAGATGAACGTTGGCGGGCAGTGTGGAGGCATCAATGGGACTGTCGGCACGCGCATAGACGGCGATCTCACAGTTGGCAAGGATATAGTCGGGACGCGCCCATCGGTCGAAAGCCAACCAGTTGTCAGCACCTATCATCAGCACGAAACTATCGGCAGGATAGTCCGAACGAAGATGGGCGAGCGTGTTCCAGGTATAGGACGGTTTCGGCAAATGGAACTCATAGTCGGAAGCCTTCATTCGTGGCTCACCGTCCAAGGCCCGTTCCGCTATGGCCAGGCGCCGGGCGTCGTCGAGGAGGTCGGCAGCCGCTTTCTTGAAAGGATTGAGGGGCGAGACAAGGAACCACACCTCGTCGAGGGCAGCCTTGTCCATCAGCTGGCGGGCAAGGCCGATATGTCCTACATGGATGGGATTGAAACTGCCTCCAAAGATACCTATTCGCATGAGAGGAAGTCGCTGACTAACTTCAACGTCTCGGCCTCGGCCTCGGCTAAGTCGTCGTTGACAACGACATGGTCGAACTTGTCGGCGAAGGTGAGCTCATAGGCTGCCTTGCTGAGCCGCTGATCGATGACTTCGGGAGCGTCCGTGGCACGACCCACGAGACGGCGGCGTAACTCCTCTACCGAAGGCGGCTGGATGAAGATGCTCAAGGCACGCGAGCCATAGAACTTCTTGATGTTACAGCCGCCTTTTACATCTACATCGAAGACGACATTCTCGCCTTTCGCCGTCTGCCGCTCCACCTGCTCTTTCAGCGTGCCGTAGAAACGGCCGGGATAGACTTCCTCATGCTCCAAGAACTCGCCGGCGGCTATCTTCGCCTTAAACTCTTCCTCGGAGAGGAATATATACTCCACGCCATTCTTCTCGGTGCCTCTCGGCGCACGTGTCGTAGCGCTGACAGAGAAAGCAAGGTTGAGCTCTGGATGCTCCTTCATCAGGTAGGAGACAATCGTGCTCTTCCCGCTGCCACTGGGGGCGCTGAAAATAATCAGTTTTCCTTTACCGCTCATAATGATATGATTTAAAGTGCATTGAGCACCTGCTCCTTAATCTGCTCCAGCTCGTCCTTCATCTTGACGACGATATTCTGCATCTCTGCCTGGTTGCTCTTCGAACCGGTGGTATTGATCTCGCGGCCCATCTCCTGCGCGATGAAGCCGAGTTTCTTGCCGTTGGGCTGGTCCTCGGCCATGGTCTCGCGGAAGTATTTCAGGTGGTTGGCCAAGCGCTGCTTCTCCTCACTGATGTCAAGCTTCTCAATGTAATAGATGAGCTCCTGCTCCAGGCGGTTCTTGTCGTATTCCACCTCTGGAATCTGCTCCAAGCCCTTGATGATGGTATCCTTAATCTTCGGCACACGGCTCTTTTCGTAGGGCTCTATGCTGTGCAGCAGTGCCTCGATGTTGTCGACCTTCTCCTTGAACTTCTTCTCCAAGGCAGCACCCTCCTGGCGGCGGAAGGCAATGAGGGCATCCAACGCCTGTGTGATGGCTTTCTGTGCCACAGCCCACTCCTCATCGCTGAGCTCCTCGGTGTCGGTCTTCGTAGTGACATCAGGAAGGCGAAGAAGGGTGGCATACCAGTCCTGAGGCTCAGGAATGCCGGTCTTGGCAGATATATCTTTCAGCTGATGGTAGTAGTTCTCTACAAGTGTGGCGTTGATAGGTGTGGCATCAACAACCGCATCGCGCTCTACCCAGATGGCGAAGTCGACCTTACCACGTACAACAGCCTTTGAAATCATCTTCCTTATCTCCATCTCCTTCTCACGATAGAGAGGAGCTATACGAGTAGACAGATCGAGGGCTTTACTGTTCAGCGATTTCACCTCGACGTTGATTTTCTTCTCTTTGTAAGCCACGACAGCCTTGCCGTAACCCGTCATTGACAATATCATACTATAATTTCAAGTTAAATTTCTGCAAAAGTACAAAATTCGATGGAAAAAGGAGTAAATTTGCACTTTATTAAGAATAATATCATCATTATGTCTTGCATATTGCACATTGAGACGAGTACCGACGTATGCTCTGTTGCTGTAAGCCAGGACGGCGCCATCATTTTCAACAAAGAGGACCACAGTGGTCCCAACCATGCCGAGCGCCTTGGCTCTTACGTCGACGAGGCCCTATCTTTCACTGATAATCATGCCATTCCCCTCGATGCCGTAGCCGTAAGCTGCGGTCCGGGCTCCTACACCGGTCTGCGTATCGGCGTCAGCATGGCCAAAGGCATCTGCTACGGTCGTGGCATCAAGCTCTTAGGCATACCGACACTGGAGATACTCTGCGTCCCTGTCCTCCTTCAGGAGATGGTCAAAGAAGAGGACGCCCTCCTCTGCCCCATGCTCGACGCCCGCCGTATGGAAGTCTACGCACAGTTCTTCGACAGATCACTCCATGAGGTCAGGGCCATCCACGCCGATGTCGTAGAGGCCGACACCTATAAGGAATTTCTTGACAGCCACCCCGTCTATTTCTTCGGCAATGGCGCTGGGAAGTGCAAAGAGGTCATCAAGCATCCCAACGCTCACTTCATCGACGGCATAGAGGCGCTGGCAAAGGATATGCTGCCCTTGGCAGAGAGACGCATGGCGCAGGAGAAGTTCGAGGATGTAGCCTACTTCGTACCCTTCTATCTGAAGAACTTCGTGGCAAAGGTGCCACGCAAACTGCTCTAAGCCACCAGCCCAATTTATTGACTGTAATATATGAACATCAAAGGATTAGACTATAACACCCAACGGGAGAAGCTCGTGCTCCCTGAATACGGGCGCGAGATACAGCGCATGGTCGACTACTGCATCACCCTCCCCGACCGCCAAGAGCGCCAGCGCTGCGCACAGACCATCATTGCCACCATGGAGCGCATGAACCCACCCATGATGATGAACGCTGACTACAAGCAGAAGCTGTGGGACCAGCTCGCACTGATGAGCGACTTCAAACTCGACATCGACTGGCCCGTTGACATCTCGCAGGCCAATGCCGTGAAGACCAAGCCGCAGCCCATGAAGCGCCCCAGCACCCACGCCCCCGTCAGACACTATGGCAAGATGCTCTTCGAACTCTTCGACAAGCTTAAGACCATGGCGCCGGGCAAGGAGCGCGACGAGCTCGTAGAGCTCACCGCCAACCAGATGAAGCGCGATCTCATGACATGGGGTCACGGGCTCTGCGACAACGAGAAGGTGGCCGACGACCTTGCAAGATTCACAGACGGCAAGATTCAACTCGACCTCAACCACTTCCGCTTCGAGCGCATGGACCAGCGCGACTTTGTGAATACCAACACCAACTCTGGCAAGAAACGTAAAAGAAGATAAGCTATGGAGTCATTCATCATTGAAGGCGGACACCAGCTCGAAGGCACCATCACACCGCAGGGTGCCAAGAACGAGGCTTTGGAAGTTATCTGCGCGACGCTGCTCACCGAAGATCCCGTGCGCATCACCAACGTCCCTGACATCCTTGATATCAACAACCTCATCAAGCTTCTGCAAGATGTAGGCGTGACGGTCACGCAGAATGCTCCTCACGACTACACCTTCCAGGCCAAGGACTTGGATCTGAAGTTTCTTGACAGCGTAGACTTTGTGAAGAAATGCTCACAGCTCCGCGGCTCCGTTCTGATGTACGGTCCACTGCTCGGCCGCTATGGCAAGACTACCGTAGCCAAGCCCGGTGGTGACAAGATAGGGCGCCGACGCCTCGACACCCACTTCCTTGGCTTCAAGAACCTCGGTGCAAAGTTCGAATATGATGAGGTGCGCAACGTCTACCAGATTCACGGCTACCGCCTCAAAGGCTCCTACATGCTCCTCGACGAGGCTTCCGTCACCGGAACGGCAAATATCGTCATGGCCGCTGTCCTGGCCAAAGGTACGACGACCATCTACCAGGCGGCTTGCGAGCCTTACATCCAGCAGCTCTGCCACCTCCTCAACCAGATGGGTGCCAATATCTCGGGCATCGGCAGCAACCTTCTCACCATTGTCGGCGTGGAGCACCTCCATGGCGCCTCCCATCATATTCTGCCTGATATGATTGAGGTTGGTTCGTTCATCGGCATGGCTGCCATGGTGGGCAATGGTCTCCGCATCAAAGACTGCTCCGTGCGTAACTTAGGCCCCATTCCCGACGCCTTCCGACGTATCGGCGTGAAGGTGAAGGTCGACGGCGACGACCTCGTCATCCCCCACCAGTCGCATCTCGTCGTGGAGTCGTTCATCGACGGCACCATCATGACGCTCGCCGACGCTCCCTGGCCAGGACTCACCCCCGACCTTCTCAGCGTTCTCCTCGTCGTGGCCACGCAGGCTCGCGGCACCGTCCTCATCCACCAGAAGATGTTTGAGAGCCGACTCTTCTTCGTCGACAAACTCATCGACATGGGTGCACAGATTATCCTCTGCGACCCCCACCGCGCTGTCGTCGTGGGCCTCGACCATCGCATCCAGCTACGGCCCGGCCGCATGTCGAGCCCAGACATCAGAGCCGGTATCGCTCTGCTCATCGCTGCCATGAGTGCCAACGGAACCAGCCGAATAGAGAACATCGGACAGATAGACCGTGGCTACGAGGACATCGAGAACCGCCTCAACAAGCTCGGTGCCTGCATACGCCGCGTTAACGATTAACACCATGATAAAGAAGGAAGACGTTTTCAAGATAGGCCGCATCGGGAAGGCGCACGGCGTGAAAGGTGAGGTGACCTTCCAGTTCGACGACGACATCTTCGACCGCACTGATGCCGACAGCCTCTTCATAGAAATCGACGGCCTCCTCGTGCCGTTCTTCATAGAAGAATACCGTTTCCGATCCGACGATGTCGCCCTGATGGTCTTCGAAGGCGTTGACACGGAGGAGAAAGCTGAGGAGCTGACAGGCTGCGACGTGTACTTTCCACGAAGCCTCGCCGACGACGATGCCGACAGCGTCTCCAAAGCCGAAATCATCGGTTTCCAAGTCATCGACAGCGCCACCGGCAGCACCGTGGGCATCATCTCGGCCGTTGACGACACCACTGCCAACCCGCTCTTCCAAGTGGAGAGAGACAACGCGCAGGTTCTTATCCCCGCCAGCCCGGAACTGATAAGGGATGTGGACCGCAAGGCGCGAACCATCACCATCGCCATCCCTGACGGACTGCTGACAATGTAGCAGCCCACATTATATATAGTCGAATCACAGCAATGAAAAAACAACGGATATGCATCTTAGGCTCTACCGGCTCCATCGGTACGCAAGCCCTCGACGTCATCAGACAGCATCCTGACCTCTATGAGGTCTATGCGCTGACGGCCAACACCAACTACGAGAAGCTTGCTGAGCAAGCCCGCCAGTTCCACCCCAACTCCGTCGTCATCGCCAACGACGCCTACTATCAGAAGTTGAAAGACTTGCTTGCCGACACCGACGTGAAGGTCTTCGCCGGCAAAGACTCTCTCGACGAGATTGTAGAGTTTCCACAGGTCGACGTCGTCCTCGCCGCCCTCGTGGGCTTCGCCGGACTGGCTCCCACCATCCATGCCATCAGGGCGCACAAGAAGGTGTGCCTGGCCAATAAGGAGACACTCGTCGTGGCCGGAGAAATCATCCTGCACCTCGTAGCACAATACCATGCCTCTCTGATTCCCGTCGACTCTGAGCATAGCGCCATCTTCCAGTGCCTCGTCGGCGAGGACATGAACGAGGTGGACAAGATCCTCCTCACCTGCTCGGGCGGGCCCTTCCGCAAGCTCCCTAAGGAGAAACTGGAGACGGTCACCGCCGCCGATGCCCTCAAGCACCCCACATGGAAAATGGGTGCAAAGATCACCATCGACTCTGCCACGCTCATGAACAAGGGCTTCGAAGTCATGGAGGCCAAATGGCTCTTTGGCGTTCCTGCCGACCGTATCCAGGTCCTCATCCACCCACAGAGCATCGTCCACAGCGCCGTGCAGTTTATGGACGGTGCCGTCAAGGCTCAGCTCGGTGTCCCCGACATGCGCCTGCCCATACAGTATGCTTTCTCCTTCCCACAGCGTCTGACGCTCGACGGCGACAGGCTGAACCTCTTCGAGACGAAGAAGTTAGAGTTCTTCGAGCCCGATATGGACCGGTTCCCCTGCCTGCGATTGGCTTACAAGGCCATCCACAAGGGTGGAAACATGCCGTGCATCCTCAATGCCGCCAACGAGGTGGCCAACGCTGCCTTCCGCCAGGGCAAGCTGTCGTTCTACGGTATGGCCGATGTCATCGAGAAGACCATGCAGCAGGCCACATACGACAAGGCACCAAGCATGCAGGCGTTGTTCGCCACCGACAGCGAAGCCAGAAACATTGCAAACAGACTGATATAAACTTTTCTCTTGCTTATATTCTCTTGCAAACCTCTAAAATAAATGGAAGTATTCCTTATAAAACTCTTACAGTTCATTCTCTCCATCTCTCTCCTTGTGCTGTTGCATGAGGGTGGCCACATGTTAGCTTCCAAGCTCTTTGGCGTGAGGGTGGAGAAGTTCTTCATCTTCTTCGACGTCAGCATCGGCAAGTGGAAGGGCAAGCTCTTCAGCTTCAAGCCCAAGCACTCTGAGACAGAATACGGCATGGGCTGGCTGCCCTTGGGTGGCTACTGCAAGATTGCCGGCATGATAGACGAGAGCATGGACACCGAGCAGATGAAACGTGACCCGCAGCCGTGGGAGTTCCGCACCAAACCGGCGTGGCAGCGACTTATCATCATGGTGGCTGGTGTCACCGTGAACTTTGTGCTGGCCCTCTTCATCTACTCCATGATTATGTTCCACTGGGGCGAGGACTATGTGCGCGTGGCTGACATGTCGCTCGGTATGACGTTCAACCAGGAAGCTAAGTCCTACGGTTTCCGCGACGGCGACATCCTCGTAGGCACTGACATACGGCCGTTCAAGGACTTCAATGTCGATGTCTACCGCGACCTCTCTGAGGCTAAATACTGCGATGTCATACGCGGGGGCGAGAAGGTTCGCGTCAACCTTCCCGGCAACATCAACCTTCTGAACATGCTGAAACTGACGCCGCAGTTTGTGCGCCCGCTCATTCCCGCTGTCATCGACACCGTCTACCAGCGCATCCCCGTCAGCGAGGACAGCAAGGACTCGGTGGTCTCACCCGTTTGGAACAGTGGACTGGCCAAGGGTGACAGAATCGTCGCTGTCAACGGAAAGAAGATAGACTCCTATAATGAGTTCTCTGAGGAGATAGGCGTCATCAGCGACCAGCTTGCCGCAACGAAGTCTCATCGTGACAGCCTCGCCCTGCGCAGAATCAGCATCGTCGTAGCCAAGGCTGCTACCTCTAAGAGCAAGGGCAGGACGGCTCAGAACAGCCAAGCAGCTTTAGACACTATCACCACAACAGTGACCCCCGACTGCAAGTTTGGCTTCGCCGTAGGCAGCATCGGACAGCTCTATGCCAACAAGGTGACCCACGTCAGCTACAGCTTCTTAGAGAGTTTCCCCGCCGGCGTCAAATATGGGTGGGACGTGCTCTCTGGCTATGTCAGCGATATGAAGTATGTCTTCACAGCCGACGGCGCGAAGAGCTTAGGCGGCTTCGGCTCTATAGGCTCCCTCTTCCCCGACCAGTGGGACTGGCATACGTTCTGGATGATGACGGCCTTCCTGAGCATCATCCTGGCGTTCATGAACATCCTGCCTATCCCCGCTCTTGACGGCGGCCACGTCCTCTTCCTGCTCTATGAGATTGTGACACGCCGCAAGCCGTCAGAGACCTTTATGATTCGCGCGGAGTATGTCGGCATCACCATCCTCATCCTCCTGATGATTGTTGCCAACCTCAACGACATCCTACGCTGGGTGGGAGTGATGTAAACGCTTCAATAGAATACAATTTGAAATGCCATGGTGGCCATCAGCAGATGCCGCCATGGCATTTTTTTTTGCGATAAATCTTTCTTTATATTAAAAAAACGCTTGTTTTTCTTGCGAGTATTATAAATTTACCTTAAATTTGCAACAGTTTACCTATTTTACAAGACCATAGTTCTTGTTAACCTCTTGAATCGCCTTATTAACATTATATATTTAATAGTCGTATTAAAAAAGAGAGTTTTATTAATTTATCTAATTTAGAGGGATATGGAGAAACGATTGATTTCTTTGCTAGCATTTCTCTTCCTCGTACTGGGGGGGGGTATTTGCTCAAACTGACATCTCCGGAACAGTAGTTTCCCAAGATGATGGCCAACCTATTATTGGCGCTTCCATCGTTGTCGATGGCAGCAAATCGGGAACGGTAAGTGATGCACAGGGGCATTTCACGCTGTCCGTTCCTAAGGGTAAAAAAATCACAGTGTCTTACATCGGCATGCTGCCACAGACGTTGGCACCCAAACCCAGCATGCGCATTGCTTTGGAGACCGACAACAAGACCTTGGGAGAGGTCGTCGTTACCGGTGTCCAGCAGATGGACAAGCGCACCTTTACCGGTGCCACGTCGAAGATTGACGCCGACAAGGCCAAGCTTGACGGTGTCGCCGACATCAGCCGCTCTTTGGAGGGACGTGTCGCCGGTGTGAGTGTGCAGAACGTTAGTGGTACCTTCGGTACAGCGCCGAAGATTCGTGTCCGTGGTGCCACCTCCATCTACGGTTCCAGCAAGCCGCTGTGGGTCGTCGATGGTGTTATCATGGAGGACATCACCGATGTCGATGCCGACCAGCTTTCTTCCGGTGATGCCAAGACCCTTATCTCCTCTGCCATCGCCGGTCTGAACTCAGATGATATCGAGAGCTTCCAGATTCTGAAAGACGGTTCCGCTACTTCTATCTACGGTGCCCGCGCCATGTCAGGTGTCATCGTCGTGACCACAAAGAAGGGTCACGCCGGACAGAACCATATCAGCTACACCGGTGAGTACACCATGCGCCTCAAACCCAGCTACTCGCAGTTCAACATCATGGACTCCCAGGAGCAGATGGGCATCTATAAAGAGCTGTACAACGACGGATGGCTCTCCTTCAGCAGTCTCCTCAACGCTTCCAACAGTGGTGTCTATGGTAAGATGTACGAGCTCATGAACACCTATGACGCCGCAACGGGAAAGTTCGGACTGGCCAACACAGAGCAGGCCATGAACGACTACCTCCGTCAGGCCGAGTATCGCAACACCAACTGGTTTGACGAGCTCTTCCGCACCAATGTTTCCCGCAACCACTCCATCAGCATGAGCACGGGTACTGACAAGGCGCAGTACTATGTCTCCTTCTCCTATATGGACGACCCAGGCTGGACCATGCAGAGCTCCGTAAAGCGCTACACCGCCAACATCAATGCCAACTACAACCTCAGCAAAAAGCTGTCGCTGAACATGATTGGCAACGCCTCCTACCGTAAGCAGAAAGCGCCGGGAACAACGAGTCAGAGTGTCGATGCCGTCACGGGTGCCGTAAGCCGCGACTTCGACATCAACCCCTATTCCTACGCTATCAACACTTCCAGGACGCTCGACCCCAACGAGTTCTACACACGCAACTACGCTCCTTTCAATATCAAGAACGAGCTTGAAAACAACTTCATGGACCTCGATGTCGTAGACATCAAGTACCAGGCACAGCTCACCTACAAACCCATCACACAGTTGCAATTCCAGGGGCTTGTAGACTATAAGTTTGCACAGACAACCACAGCCACCAAGGTCACTGAGCACAGCAACATGGCACAGTCCTACCGTTCCATGCCCAATGCCACCATCCGTGATCGTAACCCCTGGCTCTATACCGACCCTGATGATGCCAACTCTCTGCCTATCACCGTTCTTCCCGTCGGAGGTTTCTACAGTGAGCAGAAATATAAGATGAATGGCTGGGACGCACGTTTCACTGCCAACTACAACGATGCCTATGGTAGCGAGAAGGAGCACATCGTCAACCTCTTCTATGGTATGGAGGTCAACAATACAAATCGCTTCTCCAGCTATTTCAATGGTGTGGGCACGCAGTATGACATGGGCCTGCTGGGCAACTTCGACTACCGCTATTTCAAGCAGATGGCTGAGCAGAATAATGTCTACTACAACCTCGGTAACAGCTATGAGCGCAAGGCTTCCTTCTACGGATATGTCAACTACTCATACAAGCACCGTTACAACTTCAACTTCACAGCCCGCTATGAGGGCAGTAACCGACTTGGTAAATCCACCTCAGCCCGCTGGCTGCCCACCTGGAACGTCTCCGGCTCATGGAACGCTCACGAGGAGCCATGGTTCGACAAGACCTTCAAGGGCTATCTCTCCACCCTGACGTTGCGTACCTCATACTCGCTGACCGGTCAGGATCCTGCTACCACGAATGCCGGATCCATCATCCGCAGCTACAACCCTTACCGACCCTTTGCAAGCGATAAGGAGTCGGGACTCTACGTCTCCAGCTTTGCCAACCCGGAGCTGACCTACGAAAAGAAGCATGAGTTCAACATCGGTATCGATGCCGGATTCCTCAACAACCGCATCAGTCTCTCCTTCGATATCTGGACACGTAAAAACTACGACCTGATAGGTCCGAAGCGCACCACAGGTGTTGGCGGTTCTATCATCAAGTACGCCAACGTCGCCGACATGAGTTCACACGGTGAGGAACTGTCCATCAGCTCCAAGAACATCGTCTCGAAGAATTTTAAATGGAGCACAGACTTTATCTTCTCTCACTACAAGACCAAGGTGACAACCCTTGATACCGACACGCGTATCATCGACCTCATCACCGGTAACGGCTTCACCATGGTGGGATACCCCCATCGTGCCCTCTTCTCCATCGACTTCAAAGGACTGAACGAGAAGGGTCTGCCAACCTTCATCAATGAGGACGGACAGCTCACCGTCAGCGACATCAACTTCCAGTCCACCGTCAAGGACCACCTCGTCTACGAGGGACCCACGGAGCCGACCATTACTGGCTCGCTTGGCAATACCTTTACATATAAGAACTGGTCGCTCATCGTCTTTGCTACCTACAGCTTCGGCAACAAGATACGTCTCGACCGTGCCTTCTCTTCCTACTATTCTGACCTCGACGCCATGCCGAAGGAGTTCAAGAACCGCTGGACAGTAGCCGGAGACGAGAAACGCACTGACATCCCCGTCATCGCCGACCTCCGTACCTATGAGGGTGACAACTACCTGAGCTACGCTTACAACGCCTACAACCTCTCCACGGCGCGCGTGGCCAAGGGTGACTTCATCCGCATGAAGGAGATATCGTTAGCTTACGAGTTCCCCACTGAATGGGTAAAGGCCGTACGCCTGAGCAATGCTTCTCTAAAGCTTCAGGCCACCAACCTCTTCCTCATCTATGCCGACAAGAAGCTCAACGGACAGGACCCGGAGTTCTTCAACGCCGGTGGTGTCGCCGTTCCTATGGCACGCCAGTTCACATTAACATTGAAACTTGGACTCTAACCATTAACACGATTTATCATGAATATCAAGAATAAATTTCAGGTCATCGTCTCTGCCGTGGCACTTTTTGGGTTGACGGCCTGCAACGACTATCTCGACCAAGTCCCCGATGACCGTGCGCAAGTCAACAGCGTTGAGAAGGTTGAGAACCTCCTCACCTCTGCCTACCCCGACCATGCGCCCAACTTCCTCTTTGAGATGAGTTCTGATAACGTCACTGACAACGGCTCTCAATATACTGCACAGCCTAATCAAGACGAGATGTATCGTTTTCAGGATGTCCCCACCCGTGGCAACGACGACCCCTATCACCTCTGGGATAATATGTACCAGTGCGTAGGTACTGTCAATGAGGCCATAGCTGCCCTTGACGAGCTGGGTGGCGAGAAAGCCCACCCTGCTGAATATGCCGAGGCGCGCCTTTGCCGTGCCTACAATATGTACCAGCTTGCTAACATCTTCTGTATGGCCTACGATCCTACCAAGGCAAAAGAGTACCTTGGTCTGCCCTATCCTACAGAGCCAGAGCAGGATGTCAACACTCACTACACACGTGGTACCCTTCAGGAACTCTACGACAATATCAACAGCGACATCGAGGCTGCACTGCCTAATGTCAGCGAGGGATATATGAAGACCCCGAAGTTTCATTTCAATAAAAGTGCTGCCTATGCCTTCGCCGCGCGCTTCAATCTCATGATGCACAACTACGACAAGGCTATCGAGTATGCTAACGTCGTGTTGGGCGCCAACCCTGTGACCCGCATGCGCGACTACACGCAGTTCCAGCAGCTGAGTGCTGCCGACTTGCAGAATGCATACGTCAAATCGTCGGAGAATGCCAACCTCCTCATCATCGCTGCGTATTCTGCTTTAGGTCGTGCCCTGCAGGGAAACTCTTATTATCGCCGGTATAACCACAACGATCCGATGTGCAGCTTTGAGACCTTCTGGCCAGAAGGCCCATGGGGAACAGGTTCCTCTAATAACACGCTCATTTATGCAACTAGACTCTTTGGAGCCACCGACCAACAAATTTATTTCCCCAAGGTGCGTGAGTTCTGGGAGGTGACAGATAAGGTCAATGACACGGGCTTCGCACATATCGTCTTCCCTGCTTTCTCTACCGAGGAGACCGACTTAGTCAGGGCAGAGGCCTATGCCATGAAGAAAGACTATACCCATGCTATCGCCGACATGAACGCATGGATAGAGACCCACTGTGAGAAGGTTCATATCAACCCGAGTTCTGGAAAGGTCACCAAGCGACCTACCCTCACCGAAGAGAGTATCAACGAGTTTATGGATGGCATCTTCTATACAGAGGTGAATCCAGCATCCAACGCCCAGCGCACTATTAAGAAGACCCTCCACCCGCAGGGCTTCACCGTTGAGACCGGTACACAGGAGAATATCATCCAGCTTATTCTGCATATGCGCCGACTCGAGACTTGGGGTGAGGGACAGCGCTTCATCGACATCAAGCGTTATGGCATCGAGTATGCACATCGGATTGATGGTGAGAGTCCCGTCATCTTCAAGGCCGGCGACTTGCGTGGAGCTATCCAAATTCCTGAGGATGTCAGAAAAGCTGGTCTCGAGGCCAACCCAAGATAACAATATTGTCACATTGTGAACTTAATACGACAGATTATGAAATACACAAAATTCATCATATTGGGTCTCTTGGCCGCTGTCATGGGCGCTTGCTCCGATGATGATCTCAGCAGTCAGAGCATCTTCCAGAATACGGTGGTCAAAGACAGCACGGAACTCGACAAATGGACGAAGAAGAACTTCACGGATGTCTACAACATTCAGTTCAACTATCGCTATAACGACAAGGAGACCGACAACTATTATAATGTCATTCCAGCCGACTACGAGAAGTCGAAGGCTCTGGCCATCATGGTTAAGCACGTATGGATGGACGCTTATTCAGAACTCTTAGGTCAGGACTTCCTCAAGACCTACAGCCCCCGCGTCTATCAGCTTATCGGCTCGCCAGAGTATAGCACCAATGAAAGTATTGTCCTTGGTGTCGCTGAAGGCGGTGTAAAGATTACCCTCTTCCGTGTCAATAATATCGATGTCGACCACCCCGTGATAGACACCGACAGTCCAGTTCCCGATACGGAAGCTCTGCCCATCGACCTCAACTACTGGTTCTTCCACACCATGCACCATGAGTTCTGCCATATCCTCACGCAGAAGAAGAACTACTCTACAGACTTCCAGACCGTCTCGGCGGGTAAATACAGAACCTCTGACTGGATAAACCTCAAGGATGTCGATGCACCGGCTTCTGGTTTCGTCAGCGGCTACGCCTCCAAGGAGTACAATGAGGACTTCGCTGAGATTTATTCCACTTATGTCACGCATACCGCCGAAGCTTGGAATGAGCTCGTGAATATGGGAGTGAGCTATAAACTCGACGATAATGGCGACCCTATCTACACCCTTGATAAAGACGGCAACAAAGTGTACCAATACGACACCACGGGCCGTGACGCTATCCTCGCCAAACTTGCACTCGTCAAAGAGTATTTCACCAACGAATGGGGTGTAGACCTCGACGAGCTCCGCGACATCGTACTCCGGCGCTCCAAGGAGGTTCCTACCCTCGACTTACACAACTTAAAGTGAAACGTCTAAAAAGAATCATCCTATGAGAAAGATATTCAATATATGGATTTTTGCCGCTATGGCCCTCCTTGTGGCAGCCTGCACGCCGGAAGTTGACGACAAGTTCGACAATTCCTCGGCAGAGCGTGCCACAATGTCACAAGCAGAGACTCAAAAGTTCCTTGAGAGCCAGACCAACGGCTGGATCATGCACATGTACGGCACTCTGACTTATGGAGGCTTCAATGTCTATTGCAACTTCAAGGACAGTAAGGTTACGGTGGCCAGTGAGTTCTACGGCCCAGAAGAGACCGCAACCTCTCACTACAAGCTCGAACAGAGCTCCGGTACTGTACTCTCCTTCGACGAGTACAACCCCATCTTCCATTACTTCTCCGATCCGAGCATCACCGACTTTGGTTCCTTGGGCAAGGGCTTCAATGGAGATCTGGAGTTCCGTGTCCTCTCTGCTTCGGCCGACTCCGTTGTGCTCTTAGGTAAAAAGCATGGCGACCGCATCGTCATGACTCCGCTCAAAGAGGGTACATGGACCGACTATTATAATGAGGTGAATACCACGGTGGAGAAGATGCAGGGAAACGACTTCTATGCCGTCGTCGTCGACAAGGATACTATCACCGCAACGATGGACTACAACAATCTCACGGTCATCGACCCAGAGTCGGGCGAGAGCACCGATATGCCGTTCACCGTCACGCCAACTGGTTTCGAGCTCTACAAGCCTGTCAATTTACGCGGTAAGACCATCACAGGCTTCGCCTACTCAGATGATAAGAACTGGAAGAATCCCACCGACAACAGCGTCAGCCTCGTGCCCATCATACCCCCCGTCAACCAACAGCTCATCTATAGACCATGGTATGTGACTTACAGTAACCTCGGAGATTTTGGTAAGGCTTACTGGGAAGCTTTCCCCCATGCGGATAACCTGAGATATGCTATCTTCGGATACTTCAAGTACTCTGATGAATTTGGCTCTAACTTTGGCCTGCATGTCTACCAAGGTATTGGCAAGAATTTCTATTGGGGAACCTTCGGCTTCGACTATAAGCTCATCGGTGAAGATGAAATAGAGTTGACTTTCAATGCCAAGAAGGATGTCCTGAATGGTGACTATTTCTTAAACAAAATGAATTTCGCCTACGTCGTCTATCCTTTCGCTTGGGGAAAGACGACCCGCCGCTTCAAGGTGGAGACGGACAATATCAACCATCCTACTTACATGACGCTCACTGATGAGGATAATCCAGAGAATGTCATCAAGATGACCCGAGCCGTCAAGCAGTGGCCGTATAAGAACTAATGATTAGATAAATTCTCTCTCTTACATTTTTCTAGTCCCTCGCCCGACGGTATGTCGCGCGGGGGACTTTTCGTATATAAACTGATATGCCAACATCATTCACGGCATTTACCACGGATATCGCTGACATTTGCCGCGGACATCGCTGACATTTGCCACGGATATCGCTGGCATATGCCACGGATATCGCTGACATTTGCCACGGATGCGGTAAGCAACTATACAATCTGTCCTCTCCGAGGAGAAAGTCATAAGGAGTTGTTGCCAAACGTAATCAGCCGTAACTTTGTAGAAGACTTTGCTGCATTAGTCAGGATAACCACACTCTGGCGAAGGCCGACGTTCAGTTTTATTGTTTTAACTTGACGGCAAAGCTATGGCAAGTTACCATCGCTTCCTGATAATGCATCCATTGAAAGAAAAATGTTCCGGAAAGTTTGTTCGTCTTGGAAAGAATGACTATTTTTGCAATGCTAAGTTTTAAAAGAAGATTGACTTTGATATTGTGAAGCATCTGTATATCATAGCAGGCTGTAATGGGGCGGGCAAGACCACTGCTTCAATGACTATTTTGCCAAAAAGTCTTTTGGTAAAAGAATTTGTTAATGCGGATGAAATAGCGAAAGGGCTTTCTCCTTTCAATCCAGAAGGTGTAGCCATAGAGGCTGGTAGACTTATGTTGGAACGAATAAAATATCTTTTAAGTAAAGGAGAATCCTTTTCTATAGAAACGACATTAGCAACACGTTCATATGTAAGCCTTGTCAGAGAAGCTTCGAAATTGGGTTACTTAGTTCATTTAATCTACTTTTGGTTGAACTCTCCACAATTGGCAGTTAATCGTGTGGCGGAACGAGTAAGCAAAGGCGGTCATAATATTCCTTACGATGTCATCTTGCGAAGATATTCCAAAGGGATAGACAACCTTTTCAAATTGTTTATGAATGAAGTTGACATATGGGTGATATACGATAACAGCCAATCTCAACGAGAGAGGGTAGCCTTTGGAGGTAGGTCCATAGAGACAAAGATAAACGATATAAATAAATATAAAATAATTAAGGGCTATGTCAAATAAAGAAATTGATGCATTTATCAAGAAATTAGATGAGGGATTGGCAATGGCCGAGGAAGAGATGCTCCGTGACAAGGCTTCACGAGGTGAATCTATTGTATATTCTGATTCAAAAGGTAATATTAAGCATGCTTTAGCAAGCGATGTGTTAGCAGGGCATATCAAGCCTTGACGGTACACACAAAAAAGCGTGGCAAATGCACGGAACTACATTGCATTTGCCACGCTCTATGGTTATATCAACCTAAAAGACAATCAAAACATCTTTCTGACACGCTCAATGCCATCGGCAAGGATGTCTATCTCCTCTTTGGTGTTATATAGCGCGAAGGAGGCACGGACGGTGCCGAGGACACCTAACCGGTCCATCAGCGGCTGAGCGCAATGGTGACCGGTGCGCACGGCAATGCCGAGCTGGTCGAGCAGAGTGCCCATGTCCATATGATGGATTTGTCCGACATTAAAACTCACCACTGCATCATGAGAGTTGGCAGCGGGGAGAGGAGCTTTCTGAGAAGCCGATGACGATAGGGATGCCGTCGGACCATAGATTTTCATGCCTTCTATCTTGCCGAGCCGCTCAATGGCGTACTTTGTGAGCTCCTGCTCGTGGGCTTCGATATTCTCCAAGCCGAGGGACTCCATGTAGTTGATGGCTGTGGCAAGTCCGTGAGAAGCGATATAGTCGGGCGTACCGGCCTCAAACTTCAAAGGTGGTTGCTCGAAGGTTGTCTTCTCGAAGCTGACATGCTCTATCATCTCGCCACCACCCTGATAAGGCGGCAGCTTCTCCAGCCACTCTTCCTTGCCATAGAGAACGCCAATACCTGTGGGGCCGTACATCTTATGGCCGCTGAAAACCAGGAAGTCACAGTCCAATTTCTGCACGTCGATAGCGAAGTGCGGAGCACTCTGTGCACCGTCGACCATGACAGGAACATCGTGGGCATGGGCTATCTTGATAATTTCCGCTACCGGGTTGACGGTGCCGAGGACATTGCTCACATGGGCCACGCTGACCATCTTGGTCTTCTCATTGAACAATTTCTTGTAAGCCTCTATGTCAAGGACTCCATCGTCGCTCATGGGGATGACGCGCAGTTTGATGCCTCGCTGCATGGCCGCCAACTGCCAGGGCACAATGTTGGAGTGGTGCTCCATGACGGAGACGATGACCTCATCGCCCGCCTGCATGAAAGCATGGCTGAAAGTAGCCGCCACGAGGTTCAACCCTTCCGTGGTGCCGCGTGTGAAGACGATCTCTGTCGTACGCTTAGCGTTGATAAACTTGCGCACCGTCTCCCGCGCCTGCTCATGGAGCTCCGTAGCCTGCACACTGAGGTAGTGGACACCACGGTGCACGTTGGCATTGGCGTTGAGATACTCCTCGCGCATAGCGTCAAGGACGCACAGCGGCTTCTGGGTCGTGGCCGCATTGTCGAGATACACCAACGGCTTGCCATTAACCTGACGGCTCAGTATCGGGAAATCCGCTCTTACCTTATTGATATCGTACATAATAATGGATTTTAATGAGGGAATGTGGGAATGTGAAAAAGGCGAGCGGCCAGTTGTCGGCCGCTCCCCCCTACCCTATTTACAGATACGGCAGTTGCTGCAGCGTCCGAACTCTCCCCGGAAGCGCTTCTCCACGAGCTGATGCAGGCGGTCGCGCAACGGCTCCAACTTTATCTGGTCGACGACCTCATCGATGAAGGCAAACTCCAACAGGAGCTTGGCTTCATGCTCGTCAATACCACGCTGCTGCATGTAGAAGAGTGCAGCATCGTTGAGCTGACCCACGGTAGAGCCATGCGAGCACTTCACATCGTCGGCATAGATTTCCAGCATCGGCTGGGTGTACATCCGCGCCTGCTTTGTCATGACAAGGTTCTGGTTGCGCTCGTCCGACTCCGTTTTCTGTGCACCATGACGCACGAGGACACGACCGGCGAAAGCACCGGTGGCCTTGTCGTCCAACACATATTTGTAAAGCTCATGAGAGTTGCAATGTGGCACCTGATGGTCGATGAGCGTGTTGTTGTCAACATGCTGGCTCTTGTCAGCGATGACGCAGCCATTGCACCAGCACTCAGCACCCTCACCCTTGAAGACAAGGTCAAGCTTATTGCGCGTGATACCATTCTGTAAAGTCAGCACATTGTGGTTGACACGGCTGTTAGCTTCCTGGGAGATATAGACATTGCTGACACGCGTATTCTTGTCGTGTGTCTCCTCCAAGCAGTAGAGGTCAAGGCTGGCATTCTCACCAACATAAGCCTCGATGACCTGTGTGCCGAGGAAGTTGCGGTCGTCGGCAGAGTCGTCGCAGAAGAGCAGCTTGGCCTCGGCGCCCTCGTCCATGACGATGAGTACCCGACGGTTGACCATCAGGTCGACATCAGAACGCAGGATGTTGACAACCTGGATAGCACGCTCCACCCTGACATTCTTCGGCACATGGATGAAGAGACCATCCTGGGCCAGCATGGTGTTGAGCGCCGTGACGGCATCCTCACCACTCTTGGCTATCTTCCCATAATATTTGGCTATCACTTCCGGCTGCTGCTCAGCAGCCTCTTTCAGGCTCATCACCTCCACGCCCTCAGGCAGTCCGGCCTTGGGCAGCGCCTTCTTATAGAAGGTGTCGTTGACAACGAAATATAACGAAGTGGAGAGGTTAGGGACATCACAGCTGAAGACGTTGTAGGGATTAACCGGAATCTCTATGCGGTTGATGTTCAAACCGTAGTCTGGAGCAAAGAGCTTGTCCATGTCGGTATACTTATACCGCTCCACTTTCCGCGACGGGAATCCCTGTCGTTTAAAGTCTTCGAAAGCCTCGTCGCGGACAGCGTTGAGCACCTGGGCAGAATGGCTGTCTATGGCCTGGCGCTGCGTCTCGAAGAGGTCTATATATTGTTTCTCACTTGACATGTTGAATTGCTTTTTGTGAACTTCGCCTGCTTAGCAGGTCAAAGTGCATAGAGATTACTTTCCGAACTCCTTGTCGGCTTCCTCCTTTATCCAGTCGTAGCCTCGCTTCTCTATCTCCTTGGCGAGTTCCGGACCCTCGGTGCGGACGATACGGCCATTGTAGAGCACATGTACGACCTGCGGCTTGATCATGTCGAGGAGGCGCTCATAATGGGTGATGACGATGATGGACTTCTCGGGTGTGAAGAGTTTGTTCACGCCCTCAGCCACGATGCGCATGGCATCGACATCGAGTCCGGAGTCGGTCTCGTCGAGGATGCTGAGCTTCGGGTCGAGCATGGCCATCTGGAAGATCTCGTTGCGCTTCTTCTCACCACCTGAGAAGCCTTCGTTGACACTACGGCGTGAGAGCTTCGGGTCGAGCTCCACGAGCTCGCGCTTCTCTTTCATCAGTTTCATGAACTCGGGCGCCTTCAGCGGCTCCAGACCCTGATATTCGCGCTTGGCATTGACGGCAGCCTTCATGAAGTTGACCATCGACACACCGGGAATCTCAACAGGATATTGGAAAGAGAGGAAGAGTCCCTCGCGGGCGCGGTCCTCCGGCTTCATGGCCAACAGATCCTTGCCATTGAAGATGGCCTCACCCTCGGTGACCGTATAGAGGGGGTTACCGGTGAGCACAGCGGAGAGTGTAGACTTACCAGAGCCATTAGGGCCCATGATGGCATGAATCTCTCCATCATTGATGGTAAGGTTGATACCCTTTAATATTTCTTTGCCAGCAATCGTGGCATGCAAATTCTTTATTTCAAGCATAATTTTTGTAGTTAGGAGTTAGGAGTTAGAAGTTGCAGAGCGGCAACGTACCACTGCCCAACATTGTGATTGACGAAAGCGTTCTCTCTTATTATCCTACAGTGCCTTCGAGCGATACACTGAGGAGTTTCTGTGCTTCCACGGCAAACTCCATCGGGAGCTTGTTGAGGACTTCTTTGGCGTAACCGTTGACGATAAGTCCTACGGCATCCTCCGTGGGTATACCACGCTGGTTGCAATAGAAGAGCTGATCCTCTGAAATCTTCGATGTCGTGGCCTCATGCTCCACCACAGCGGTGTCGTTGTGGATGTCCATATAAGGGAAGGTGTGGGCACCGCAGTCGGAGCCTAAGAGCAGAGAGTCGCAAGAGGAATAGTTGCGGGCATTCTCAGCAGAAGCAGTGGCCTTAACGAGACCACGGTAAGAATTCTGACTGTGACCGGCGGAGATACCCTTGGAGATGATGGTCGACTTCGTGTTCTTACCGATATGTATCATCTTCGTACCCGTATCAGCCTCCTGATAGTGGTTGGTGACCGCGACGCTATAGAACTCGGCCTGCGAGTTGTCACCCTTGAGGATACAGGAAGGATACTTCCACGTGATGGCAGAGCCCGTCTCGACCTGCGTCCACGAAAGTTTGGAGTTGACACCGCGGCAGTCGCCACGCTTCGTCACGAGGTTGAGGACACCACCCTTACCCTGCTCATCGCCAGGATACCAGTTCTGGACCGTGGAATATTTCACCTCAGCATTGTTCATCACCACAATCTCCACAACGGCGGCATGGAGCTGGTTCTCATCGCGCATCGGCGCCGTGCAGCCCTCCAAGTAGGAGACATAGGCATCATCGTCGGCGATGATGAGCGTGCGCTCAAACTGACCGGTGTTGCGGGCATTGATACGGAAGTAGCTACTCAGCTCCATCGGACAGCGCACACCCTTAGGGATGTAGACAAAGCTGCCATCGGAGAACACAGCGGAGTTGAGGGCTGCCGTGAAGTTGTCGGTGTAAGGCACCACACTGCCAAGATACTGTCTGACAAGGTCAGGATGATTTTTCACCGCCTCACCAATGGACGAGAAGATGATACCTTTCTCGGCAAGCTGCTTCTTGAAGGTGGTCTTGACGGACACTGAGTCCATGACGGCATCGACAGCAGTGCCGCTCAGCGCCAAACGCTCCTCAAGAGGAATGCCGAGCTTGTCGAAGGTCTTCTCCAGCTCAGGGTCTATCTCCTTGTTCTTAGGCTTCTTCGCCAGCGGGTCGGCATAGTAGGAGATGCCCTGGAAGTCGATAGGCGGTACATGGACGTGGCCCCATGTGGGCACCGGCAACGTCAGCCAATGGCGGTAGGCCTTCAGACGGAAGTCGAGGAGCCATTCCGGCTCACCCTTCTTCTGAGAGATAAGGCGCACCACATCCTCATTGAGACCCTTGGGGATGACATCGGTGTGAACGTTGGTGGTGAAGCCGTACTCATATTTCTGGTTGGCGACATCACGCACAAACTGATTACTCTCTTTATCTTTAAATTTTATTTCCATAATAAAAACAATTCAAGGTGACACGAACAAAATCCGTGCCACCTGAATCCTATCTGGTTAAGTTTACAAACTACAGTTTCTGCTCCACCTCTATCTCGGTGAAGGTCTCCAGCACATCGCCGGCCTGTATATCGTTGAAGTTGACGAGAGAGATACCGCACTCCAAACCTGTAGCCACCTCCTTGACGTCATCTTTATAACGTTTCAGGGCTGCAATATTGGCAGTGTGTATGACAATTCCGTCACGTACGACATGTGCCTTATCCTTTGAGTGTACCTTACCCTCGGTGACGAGACCGCCGGCCACGGTACCAACCTTGGAAATCTTGTAAACCTGCTTGACCTCAATCTCGGCGGTGACAACCTCCTTCTTGACCTTGTCAAGCATACCGACCATAGCGGCCTTGATGTCGTCGATGGCGTCGTAGATGATGGAGTAGGTATTGATCTCCACACCCTCACGGTCGGCAAGCTTACGGGCGTCAGCGGAAGGACGCACCTGGAAGCCGACGATGATGGCATCGGAAGCGCTGGCCAGCATGACGTCGTTCTCAGAAATCTGACCGACAGCCTTGCTGATGACGTTGACCTGCACCTTCTCGGTAGAGAGTTTGAGGAAGGAGTCGGAGAGCGCCTCGATAGAACCATCGGTATCACCCTTGACGATGATGTTGAGCTCATGGAACTCACCGCGTGCGATACGGTGTGAGATGTCGCCGAGGGTCAGACGCTTCTGCGTACGCAGACCCTGCTCACGCTGCAACTGCTCACGCTTGTTGGCGATGTCGCGGGCCTCCTGCTCCGTGTCGATGACGTGGAACTGGTCACCGGCGGTAGGAGCTCCGTTGAGACCCAAGACGATGGCAGGCTCTGCGGGCTTGACATTGTCGATGCGCTGGTTACGCTCGTTGAAGAGTGCCTTCACGCGACCCCACGAGGTACCGGCCAAGACGATATCGCCGACATGGAGTGTACCGTTGCTCACCAAGACAGTAGAGATATATCCACGACCCTTGTCGAGACTGGACTCGATGACGGTACCCGTAGCCTTACGGTTGGGGTTGGCCTTGAGGTCGAGCATATCGGCTTCGAGGAGCACCTTGTCCATGAGGTCGTCGACCCCAAGACCCTTCTTGGCACTAATCTCCTGGCACTGATACTTACCGCCCCACTCCTCGACGAGGAGGTTCATGTTGGCCAAATCCTCACGGATGCGGTCGGGGTTGGCACCCGGCTTATCAATCTTGTTGATGGCGAAGACCATAGGCACACCGGCAGCCTGACAGTGGGCGATGGCCTCCTTGGTGGTAGGCATCACGCTGTCGTCGGCAGCAATGATGATGATGGCGATATCCGTCACCTGAGCACCACGTGCACGCATGGCCGTGAAAGCCTCATGACCCGGCGTATCGAGGAATGTCACCTTGCGGCCATTCTTCAGCGTGACGCTGTAGGCACCGATATGCTGTGTGATGCCACCAGCCTCACCGGCGATGACATTGGTATTGCGGATATGGTCGAGGAGCGAAGTCTTACCATGGTCGACATGACCCATGACAGTGACGATAGGCGGACGCGGCACGAGATCGCTCTCATCGTCGGCCTCCTCGCTGACAGCCTCCTGGACATCGGCCGAGACATACTCTGTCTTGAAGCCAAACTCCTCAGCCACCATGTTGATGGTCTCAGCGTCGAGGCGCTGGTTGATAGAAGCCATGATACCGATGCTCATCAGCGTAGAGATGACCTGTGTCACCTCCACATGCATCATGGTGGCCAGCTCGGAGACGGTCACAAACTCGGTGAGCTTCAATACCTTGCTGTCTTTCTTCTCCTGGCGGGCCTCAGCATCGAGACGCTCCTGCACAGCCTCACGCTTCTCCTTACGGTATTTAGCACCCTTCTTGTTCTGGCTCTTGCTGGTGAGGCGAGCCAGCGTCTCCTTGACCTGGCGTGCCACATCCTCGTCGTTGACCTCAAGGGGCTTCTGCGAGCGGTTGCGGTTTTTCTTCTTCTTTCCACCGCCGTTGCCATTCTTGCTCTGCTGGTTGGCAGCGGCGTTGATGTCCACCTTATTATTATTGATGCGCTCGCGCTTTCTGCGGTTGTTGTTACCGTTATTGCCATTGCCGCCATTCTGCTGCTGGCGTGCATTGCGCTCGCGCTGGCGCTCCGAGCGCGACTTCTTCTTCGGGCGCGTGCTGGAGTTGATAGAGCTCAGGTCTATCTTGCCGAGCACGGTGACCTTCGGTGTGTTGTCGATGCGCGTCTCTGTCTTGGTGCGGAAGATTTTCGACTCTTCCTTCTTATCCTCAGAGGGCTGTGCAGCCTCAGCGACCTTCACGGCAGCCGGTTTCTGTATCGTGGGGCGTGGTGAATTCTCATGCTTCTCGGGCTGCTGAGCCTTCACCTCCTTGGCAGGCTGCTGAGCCTTCACCTCAGGCTGTGGCTTTGACTCTGCCTTAGGCTGCTGAGCCTCGGACTTAGGCTGTGGCTTCACATCAGCCTTAGGCTGGGCAGGCTCCTGCTTGGGTTGAGCGGGTGCCTGGGTCTGAGCAGGTTCCTGCTTGGGTTGAGCGGGTGCCTGGGTCTGAGCAGGTTCCTGCTTGGGCTGCACCGGCTCTGTCTTGGGCTGAGCAACCTCAGCCTTGACCTGTGCGGGCGCTGCCTTAGGCTGTGCGGGCGCTGCCTGGGGCTGTGGCGCTGCCTGCTGGCTGGCAGGCTGAGGTGCTGGCTGCGAGGCCTTCTCCACTTTGGGCTCCTCATGGCTGACGGCAGCAGCCTGAGGTTGAGGAGTAGCGGGCTTGGAAGACGCATCAGACGGACTCACCACCTTGGGCCTGCCAACAGTGCTGAGGTCTATCTTCCCTAAAGGCGTATATTTCTGATGGCCTGCAAGTTCCAGGCCACTCTCTACGCGAGTTTGCTGGTTAGAACCCTGCTTGGGACCTTTCTTCTCGGGCTTCTTGAAGAGCTGGTCTGCCCGTTCCTTGACAGCAGCATCCCTTTTGAAGGCCTCTACGAGAGCAGAGTACTGCTTTTCGTTGATCTTGAAGCTGGGGTCTGACTTCACCTCGCCCAGCTCAGGACGCTTCTGAAGGAATCCAACTGCCGTCTGGAGTCCGATGTTCAACTCTCGTAATGCTTTATTTAATCTAATGGTCATTAATAATTATGCTGTTTGGTGTTAGGTGTTAAATGAATTGTCTATGCTATTGATAAGTAGTCTGGAGTTCCGAACATAGGCATTAAAGTATCAGCCACACCTGTTAAGACTGAACGTTAATGCCTATCATCCATCACCTATCACCTGTTATCATTCGAACTCCTTCTTCAGGACTTCCAAGACGTGGTCGACGGTTTCCTCTTCGAGGTCAGCTTTCTCGACGAGCATCTCGCGCGGAGCATTGAGCACCTGCTTGGCAGTCTCCAGACCTATCTTCTTGATAGCGTCGATGACCCACTGGTCGATTTCGTCGTTGAACTGGTCGAGGTAGACATCATCCTCGTCGCCATTCTCGCCATTGCCCTCGACGACACGATAGACGTCGATGGTATATTCTGTGAGCATGCAGGCCAGTTTGATGTTCAGACCATTGCGGCCGATAGCCAGACTGACCTGGTCGGGCTGGAGATAGACGTCAGCCTTCTTGTTCTCATCATCGAGTTTGATGTCCGTGATGGTGGCAGGGCTCAGTGCACGCTGGATGAAGAGCTTGGTATTGGCTGTCCAGCTGATGACGTCGATATTCTCATTGCAGAGCTCATGCACGATGCCGTGGACCCGGCTGCCATGAACACCCACGCAGGCGCCGACGGGGTCGATGCGGTCATCGAAACTCTCGACAGCCACCTTGGCACGCTCACCGGGCATACGGGCTACCTTCTTGATGGCGATAAGGCCGTCCTGAATCTCAGGGACCTCACGCTCCAGCAGACGCTGCAGGAAGGTGGGACTTGTGCGGGAGAGGATAATCTTGGGGTTGTTGTTCTCGTTGTCAACACGCTCGATGACGGCCAACACCGTCTCACCCTTGCGGTAGACATCAGCGGGAATCTGCTCGCTCTTGGGCAGGATGAGCTCATTGTTGTCGTCGTCAATGAGCAGCACCTCGCGCTTCCAGGTCTGGTAGACCTCTGCGGAGATGAGCTGGCCCACACGGTCCTTATACTTATTGAAGAGGGCGTCGTGCTCAAGCTCAAGAATCTTGCTGGCAAGGGTCTGGCGCAGGGTGAGGATAGCGCGACGGCCGAACTTGGCGAAGTTGACAGGCTCTGAGACCTCCTCGCCGACCTCGTAGTCGGGCTCTATCTTCTGTGCGTCGGCAAGGCTTATCTCCTTGTTCTTGTCAGCCACGTCGCCATTGGCCACGACAACGCGGTTGCGGTAAATCTCAAAGTCACCCTTGTCAGGGTTGACAATGACATCAAAATTCTCGTCCGAGCCGTAAATCTTGGCAAGAACGTTGCGGAAGCTTTCCTCAAGGACGCTGACCAATGTAGTGCGGTCGATATGCTTAGTGTCCTGGAACTCACGGAATGAGCCTATCATGCTCACCTGTTCGTCATCTTTCTTTATTGCTGGCATAGCTGTTTATCTGTCTTTATATTTTTCTTATTTGAACGAAATTAGATATTTGGTGTACTTCACCTCGTCCATATTGAACTGGTGGTCGACATCCATCTTCACGGGGCGTTTCTTGCCCTCTACCTTCACCTTCTCGTTGACGCTGACAATGAAGTTGCGGCCGTCAACGCTCTTCAGGACGCCTTTGAACTTTTTGCCCTCGGCATCCAAGACCTCCACGGGCTCACCGATGAAGATCTCATATTGCTGCGGCACTTTGAAAGGCTGGCCCAGACCGGCCGAGCCGACCTCAAGCTCATAGTCTTCCTCATCGCGGCTGAGATGGTCTTCGATATACTGGCTCAGCTGAGCACAGTCTTCTATCCATACACCGTCGGCATGGTCGATTTCTACTGTAATCTTGTCATCCGCGCTGATGTTTAGGTCTACAAGGAAATATTCCTTGTCCTTGAGCCATTCGTCTACTAATCCTTTTACGACGTTCTTGTCTATCATTCTTTATCTAAAAAGTAGTTATAAAAAAATGAGGAACTCTCTCTGGAGTCCCTCATTCCACTGAACACTGCAAAGTTACTAACTTTTTGGCATTCCTACAAGAATTTATTCGTTTTTTATTAGATTTTTCTCTCTTTTCCACTACCCGTCAGCCGTTGTCTGTATCACAAATCACATTATCACAGTTTCTTGGTAATATTATGGTGGACACATTCCTATCTCGTCTTCTTTCGGTATTCAAGGGGTGGCATGCCAACCTTGGCACGGAAGCGGGAAGAGAAATAGTCGGAGGAGTCGAAATTGAGACGATAGGCTATCTCCTTAACGCTCAGGTCAGAGATGGCAAGAAGCTCCTTGGCGCGCTGTATGCGCAGCTCCTGCTGATAGAGCGCAGGGGAGACACCCGTATATTCTTTGAAAAGCTTGCGGAAGTTGCTGTAGCTGATGCCACTCTCGGCTGCTATCTGCTGGATGGATACCGGCGACTCCAAGGTCTCGCGGATACGGAGACGCGCGCTGTTGATGATGTCGACATGAATCTTATCGTGGGTGAACAGCCGGTTGCGCTCAAAGGCATACATCAGACCTATGTAAGCGTCTCCACATTTGCGTAGACGTATTCACAAAAACGCCCCATGACATCT
>ERZ791623.251-NODE-251-length-36821-cov-3.831366_pt1 | contig 36821 bp, 23 predicted proteins | sample MGYA00510268_ERZ791623 | MGnify/ENA primary metagenome ERZ791623 (study PRJEB30046, sample SAMN00715216) | human gut metagenome | study: EMG produced TPA metagenomics assembly of the A metagenome-wide association study of gut microbiota in type 2...
AACGCGCCGTCCATGGCGCGATTCTCCTTGAGCTCCCATCCGTGGGAGCTCATTTCTGTGTATAGTGTGCATAATTCAACAGTATCTAGGCAGCTCCGCTATTCGCTCACGAGAGAGAGCGTGCCACAGCCGGTCTCACGTGATAAAGCCCCTTGCACTGTGGCAGAATGCAGGCTGATAGGCGTGCAGTGCAGAAACAGTATGAAAAAGAAAAATTATGATGACAAAGAACTGCTGCTATGCTACAATCAACTTAAAGCATTATATTTCTGTAAGCGGCACCACATAACAGTTTTTACAGGTGCACACCACTTTGAAGAGGGCAGACCACTTCGCATCATTCTACAAAGGACATGGAAGTTTTCAATGCTTTAATTACCTATTAACAGCAGGAAAATTGAAATGCCGTATGTAGACAGAATGCAAAAAATGCAGTTAGAAGGCAGATGAATGCAGATAGAATGCAGAAAGTGCAGTCGAAACAGATAATGCAGTCAGAAGGCAGATGAAATATACAGTGTGTTAATCATAATGTAAATGTAATGTAAACATAAAGAAGGACACCACATGTATACCTCATAAACTGTACCACTGTACCCTCATTGGCACCAAATTTTCCTGCTCACACAAGAGAACAGGAGGAGAAGGATTGAGCGCAAAAGACTCAATGGCAAAGGAATACTTTGCTGACAATGCCAGGTTTGCTGACCTGTGCAACAATATACTGTATGGAGGAAGAGAGGTCATCCTGCCGGAAAACCTTAAGGAAAGGGATACCACGGAGGTGCTGACCGCACTGGGGCTTGATAAAAAGACCATAGCGGTGCAGAAGCTTAGGGACATCTTCAAAAATGCCAGCATTAAATATACCGGCAAATCATACGTTGTCCTGATAGGAGTAGAAAATCAGTCGGATATACACTATTCCATTCCGGTAAAAAACATGTTTTATGATGTCATGGCATATGGCAATCAGGTAAAGGAAACAGCCAAAAAGCACCGCAGGGAAAAGGATATCGCAACTTCTGATGAATTTCTCTCGGGATTTACGAAAGAGGATAAGCTGATACCGGTGATTACGATTACAGTATATCTCGGAACAAAGGAATGGGATGGTCCAAGGAAGCTGTCGGATATGTTTGGTGATGTGGATGAGGAGCTTCTGCCATTTATACCGGATTACAGGATTAACCTGCTGGCACCGAGGGAGATAACAGACTTTACCGGATTCAGGACCTCAATCAGGCAGCTTTTCGAGGTATTGCAGAATGCGTATGATAAAGAAAAGATGCAGGAAGTGCTTCATAATGATGACAAGTTTAGCAGTGTGGACAGAGAGACAGTCGAGGCAATCAATCTGTTTGCAGGAACGGATATAGACATAGATGAGAAAGAAGAGGTGATTGATATGTGTAAGGCGTGGGAAGAGCAGAAAAATGAAGGCAGAGAATTAGGTAGAGAAGAAGGTCGAGAAGAAGGCAGAATTCGTCAGGCAAAAATAACAGCTTTGAAACTTCAGAAAAAAGGTCACTCAATAGAAGATATAGCTGAATGTGTGGATTTTGATGAGGAAACTGTAAAAAAATGGCTTGTGAGCTAATATTGTAGTGAAATGTAAATTAGAGGAAGCAATCTTTGGACGAGAACTCGGGGGGTGCTTCCTCTTTTGCTGACAGTAGGATGGGGCTTCATTCTCTACGAACGGCGCGTTTCGACGGTTTCGTCAAGCATAGAAAATCTAAAAGCATAATTCCTACAGTATCTTGGCAGTGTAGCGTAGCTCTCACGAGAGTGTATGCGTTAGCCGGGCACATGGGATGAAGCCCCTCACACTGTGCTAAAATACAGCCTGAAATATAATTTTTTTGAAAAAATATGATTTAAATGCAATAAATCGGTTGAAATTTGGTTAAAATTGCTAAAGAAAGCGAAAAAAATCATACAGCAATGATACTATTGTACTAGAAAATAACGTGCATTATGCTTTGATTTATGGTACAATGAGCGCATACAAACCAAAGAGATGCTGATAGGGCACAGCTCTTTGCACAAAAACCATGTTATAATGAAAAGGAGAAAAGAACTATGGTAAAGAATGTATTTAAAAAGTTAGGAAAGAAACAGAAGAACAACAAAGGTTTCTCTCTCGTAGAGCTTATTGTTGTAATCGCCATCATGGCAGTGCTTGTAGGTGTACTTGCTCCACAGCTTATCAAGTATGTTGAGAAGTCTAGAGAGGCTACAGATATTCAGAACTGTGATAGCATTGCAACCGCTTTAAAAACATATTATTCTGATAAAGAAGATGTTACTGGAACAGTCGAAGTTACTGTAACAAAAAGTAGTACAACAATGAAAATTGGTGGAACTGCTGATACAACTATGGCTGCTTTAGATAATGCAGGACTTAAGGAAACTAAGTTAAAAGGTAGCAAATGGAGTGCTGCTGGAATAGTAATAACGTATGCTACAGATACAGGAAAAATTACATATTCAGCATCATCTGATTATTATACTGCAACTGGAACAGACGATCAGATTAAACCGAAAAATTAATTTTTGAAGGGATAATTATTAAATGATACCAGAACTGATACCCATCTACATCTTAATATTTGCATTCGGTATAGTTATAGGCAGCTTCCTAAATGTCTGTATCTACCGCATACCGCAGCATGAGACAGTGGTGACCGAAAGGTCCCACTGCATGAGATGCGGGTATCAGCTCGCGTGGTACGATATGGTGCCGGTTTTCAGCTGGCTGTTTCTTCGTGGCAGATGCCGCAAGTGCAAAGAACCGATATCACCTCAATACCCTATTATTGAGGCGTTAAACGGTATATTATACATAGTAGTTTTTGCAGTAAATGGACTTGAGCTTACGAGTATCATCTACTGCTTTCTTACATCTGCACTCATAGTTCTGAGTGTGATAGACTGGAGAACATATGAAATTCCATTAGGAATCAATATATTTATACTGGTGCTTGGAATCCTGCATGTGTTTTTAGACCATGATAACTGGTCTGAATATGTGATAGGATTCTTTTGTGTCAGTTTATTCCTTGAACTCCTTCTTCTTGTAAGTGGAGGAAGAGCCATAGGTGGCGGAGATGTCAAGCTTATGGCATGTGCAGGCCTTGCGATAGGCTGGCAGAATATTACATTAGCATTTTTCCTGGGATGCATCATAGGTTCCGTGATACATCTGATTCGTATGAAAGTAACAAACGCAGGCAACAGGCTTGCAATGGGACCATACTTGGCAGCCGGAATTTTTATTTCGATGCTATGGGGTGAGAAAATGATAACGGCATATTTGGCACTCGCAGGCTTTTGAAAAGTGTGTTATAATAAAGCGTGCTTGACACAAGCGCAGGCAATATGACTTACGGTGAGATAAAAGCAGAGTAAAACACAGATATACCGAAATTTATATAGAAAGTTTGTAACTATTCAGTACAGTTACGAAAGTTTTACAGACGTATACAGTGTAAAACAAAGATAAACATGGAGGATTAGGTTATGGCAAACAGGGTACTCGGCATTGAAATAGGGGAGAACCTTACCAGAGTAGTTGAGATTGATTACAAAGCGAAAAATCCCAAGATTTACAATATGTTCGGCTTTCCGACACCACCGGGGATGATTGATGATGGAGTGGTACAGCCGGATGGGATGTTTCGCTCTATCTTATACAGCAAGCTAAAGGAAAAGAAGATTGCCACCAAAAAAGCTGTTTTTGTGTTAAATTCAGCACGTATAGCAAGCAGGGATATTGAGCTTCCGCTTGTTAAGGAAAAGCAGCTTAGGGAAATGATTGCAATGAATGCATCGGATTATTTTCCGGTGGATTTGAGCCAGTACAAGCTGGTACATCAGATTATAGAGAAGATTGACAGACCGGAAGAAAAGAAATTACGTCTTTCGGTTATTGCTGTGCCTAATGACCTTATTTTGTCATATGGTGCTCTTGCAGCTTATTGCAGACTGCAGCTTGTAGCTCTTGACTATAGTGGAAATGCCATCAAGCAGCTCATGAGAAGAGAGATTCCCGGAGATGTGAAGGTAACTGTCAAGGTGGATGAGGTATCTACCACACTGACTATCATGGATGGAAGCATGGTAAAGCTGCAGCGTAATGTCAACTATGGACTGGCTGATGCTATAGAGGAGATTCAGGACAGTGAGCTTTTCGGAGAGTATCTGTCATTTACCGATGCAGTCGATGTGGCACGCAGAAAGACCTGCCTTGCAATAAGACCGGATGGCACGGTGCCTGATGAGCCGGCGGGCGGCGGCATGGATCCTATGGGTCATGAGATTGATTCAGAGCGCTTTAAGAAGCTTCGCCTGAATGTGTCATACGCACTTTCCAATCTGATAAGCAGTCTCGGACGAGTGATAGACTACTATCAGTCGAGAAACTCAGATACTCCTATCGAGAGAATTTTCCTCATTGGCTTAGGTGCTGATTTCAGCGGACTCTCAAAGCTTTTGACCAATGAACTGAATATTAAGGTAGTTCCGCTCCAGCAGTTTGACGGTATGCATGTGGCAAAGAGCATAAACCTCGCAGAGGCAAAGCTGGCAGAGTATTTCAACTGTGTTGGATGCTCACTGAATCCGCTTGACATATTAGACAGTAAGAAAAACAAGGGAATCGGTGCTCCACTTATGGCAGGAGCAGCTACAGGTGCTATGCCACTTGGCGGTGCACAGACAGGTACGCAGGGTAATCCGCCTGTTGGCCCTGATGGGAAGCCTCTTCCGGTAAAGGCTGGGGAGACAGCGGAAAAGCCAGTTTCTTTTGCGGTACAGCTCCTTATTTTTGGCTTGTGTGTGGTAGTTGCAGTTGGTATCACGGCATACAGTATTTTTTCAAATCTTGTTTTGACTTCAGACAATATGACACTTAAAGCGCGTGTTTCTGATTTGTCATATGCACAGAATATATATGATGTGTACAACCAGACCAAGAAGGACTATGACTGGACCAAGCTTCTTGAGAGCGCCTCATCCAACAAGAATGATGAGATAACAGGTTTTGTGGATGAGCTGGAGCAGAAGCTTCCGTCAGAGGCCAAGCTTGTGAATATGTCTGTTACGACTGATGGTGTTTCAATGACTATCAAGACAGGCAGCAAGGATATAGCGGCTGATGTGATTGCGCAGCTTCGTACATTTGAGAGTATCATGGTATCCAATGTGTCAACCATCACAGAGGAGGTTGATGAGACCGGTGCCTCAAAGGTTCAGTTCACAGTGGATTGTACATATGTAAAGGCAGATGACAGTGCTGCTTCTGAATCGGCTGATGGCACAGAAAGTGAGTCAGATGATACATCAAAAGATGCGTCATCACAGGCACAGACGGATAGTAATTCATCATCAGATACAGACAGTACAAATCAGTAGGGGGTGTTAGGATGTCGACAAGAGATAAAAAGTTACTTATTATATTAGCGGGTGTTGCCATTTTAGCACTGACATTTTTTTTGATTTTTATGCCGCAGTCCAATAAGAGGGATTCACTCAAGAGCGAAAATATGAATCTGAAATCACAGTACAATCAGCTTTCAGCCCTTGCGGCAAAGGCGGATGACTACACAAAGAAGACAAAGGATATGTCTGATGCCATGCAACAGGTATATGACAATTTTCCTTCATATTTACAGATTGAAAACGGCATTATGGATGCGGTTGCTATCGAGAAATCTACTAATACAAATATTACAGAGCTTACAGTCGGCTCACCGACTGCTATTGATGTGAATAATACGACAGGTGAAGCCGGTACAGATTCTTCGTCCGGCAGCACAACGGACAGTGGCTCTACTGACAGTAGTACTACGGACAGCAGTAATACAGACAGTTCGCAGAGCTCTCAGACCGCTGATGGCAACAGTTCTCAGTCACAGACTGATGACGGTAGTGCAGCTGGTAGCGGCACATCATCAGGCTCTGCAAAGTCTACGGTTACAGGCTATCAGCTTTATGATGTCAGCACAGTTATGGCATTCAAGACAGAATATCATGGGCTTAAGGCTATGCTCGGCGAGGTGATTGGTTCATCACAGAAGAAAACTATCAGCACACTCAATGTGAGCTTTGATGATTCGACAGGCAAGCTGACAGGTGAGATGCTTGTGGATTCATATTTCCTGTATGGACTTGATAAGCCATATGAGGCACCATACATACCTGCAGTACCACATGGTACAAATAATCTGTTTGGTACAACAAACTAACTGATTAATCATAAATATTAAATGTTAGATTATTGAGTTATGAGATAACAAAATACAAGAGGGGAGGAAGCAGATTTGAGAAAGCTAAAAAACGATGATCGAGGAGTAACACTTGTGGAGATTATTGTGTCAATTGCTATTCTCGCAATAATCGTGCTTCCTTTTTTGAATGCATTTGTCACAGCCACAAAGACCAATGTGAAGGCAAAAAACGAGATGAATGCTACACATCTGGCGACAAATATTATGGAGGGTATCGAGAAAAACTCCATGAAGACACTGGCATATCAGTTCAACTATCCGTCAGAGGGCTTTGATGTGGCGGACGGCTTTAATATATCAGATGGAAGCAGTGCATGTGAGCTTCTTAAGAAATCAGATAAGTTTGATAATGTAAAGAGGCTTGAGGATATCAGTGCTGAGATTGTAAACAAGGACGATGTCATCACTAGCTGCATCCATAAGACTGACGCAAAAGCTAAAATAGGCGATGCATCGCTTTGGAATTTCAGGGAGTCGGATGCGCACAAGTATTATTTCTATATGTCTGGTGTGCAGTCAGGCACAAAGAAATACAATGCTCTTGTGACAGTGGATGCAAAATCGGACGCAGAGTCGGACAATAAGGTTAAAAAGTACAACATGGACGAGGTAGCGGATATGTCGGCCATGGATGCAAATTTTGACTGCATGAGTGCAGACAAGTATTCTGCTACAAATATTATATATGCATTTAATAATATGCCGGGTGTAGGCGGCATCACTCAGCAGGATATCAAAAGAACTATCACCATAGATATAGAAAAGTATGGAGCTTCGAGCAATAAGGCTACCAAGGTGACGGTGTCGTATTCGTATTCTATCAATAAGAATGGAGTAAAAAAGACTTTTCCGGATCCAACCAGTGCGCTGAAGGATGATTATACCATGGTGATTTACGACAATTCTTCAGATACTGTAAACCATAATCTGAGAAATGTCTATCTGTTTTACAATCCATGGTACACATCTACAGGAGCACTTTACAATACATGCAACGATGTCATTATAATCAATAATAAGGGCAAGCTGGACTGCACGGTAAATATTGTAAAGCAAAAGACTATATCGGATCAGTCAGAGTTGAGCACGAAGGAGAGTACATATAAGGCATATGTGAAGGTAAGTGAGCCGGGAAATCGTACAGGTCATGCTTATACTCATATAGCCACCAATCTGAATGTAAATATGGGAGCCCCGGATAATCCACTACAGCCGGGGCAGGCTATATATGGCTTTAATAACAATGTAATTCAGAATGATGTAAAGGCAATTGTCGATATAAAGAATCTGACAAAAAGCAATGCATCTGAAAGGCTGTATGATGTGAAGGTGGCTGTATACGAGAGCAAGGCTTCACTGGATGATATATTTAAGGATAAAGATCCGGTTGTTACGATGACCGGAAGCATGGGGTATTAATTATGAAGCGTAACGATAACCGTGGTGCTTCCTTTGTGATGGTTGTAGTTGCAATGGCTATAGTGGCTGTTTTAGCTGTGACTGTGCTTTGGATAGCGCTTATGAACCTCCAGATGAAGGTGACGGATGAAAAAAATACAGATAACTTTTACTCGGCAGAGGGTGTGCTGGATCAGATATGTACAGGTCTGCAGGGAGATATTTCCAAGGCTTACTCAGCAGGATATACCAAGGTTATGGAGAATTACTCTGACAGCAGCATAAATGAGGCCGGAAGACAGAGTAACTTTGCGCAGGAGTATCTGAAGAGCTTAAAGACCAGTCTGGAGTATGACAGCACAGGTATGACCTTTAATAGGGGAAAGCTCATACAATATGTAGACCCGAAGCTTCTCGAGAAAAAAGACAATCAGCCACGTGCTATTATCAAATCGACCAATGCCGATGTAAACGGCAATGGACAGCTCAAGGTGTACCAAAATCGTGTCGTGCTGAATGGACTAAGGGTAGAGTATACCGATGAAAAGGGATTTAAATCAATAATAGAGACGGATATTTCTCTGGGGGTTCCTTCCATGAGCTTTACAGCATCGGGAGGAGTTCCGGAGCTTTTTACATATTCTCTTGTAGGAAATGAAGGCCTGAAAATTACATCAGGACTTAATAAAGTAAATCTATCCGGCAATCTCTATGCCGGCTGTGAAAATGCGGCAGACACAGGAACTTCTACTACGAGTGTTGTTATTCCAAACAATGCCACACTTGATGTAAAGGATACCAGCTATATGATTGCAGAGGGCGATATAGAGGTGGGAGACTTTGCCGGAAAAGATACGACTACAATAAAAAATAACATGGCTGGTGTACACAATAACAGTAAACTTTCTGTTGATGCACAGTGTCAGCTGTGGACAAGCAACATAAATGTAAATGGTGCAACAGTCAATCTGGATGGCATGACATATGTGGCAGATGACATGACCTTAAAGGGTACAGGCTCAAAGGTCACACTTGGCAAGAATAATAAGAGTAACAATGCAAAGTACGTCGGCTTTGGCAATGGAGGCGCTGACAAGGAAAATCCTGTCGCAGGCGATAGCTCTGCTATTATCATAAACGGCAGGGAGGCATCTCTTGATATGTCAAATATCAGGGAGCTTATGTTAGCAGGAACTGCATATATCAATACACAGGCTATTGTAAATTCAAGTGGTGTGGGTACACAAAACAGCAATGTGGCTATGGGTGAGTCAATCTCTGTAAAGGGTGACCAGATAGCATACCTTGTGCCGCCTGAGTGCATAGGCACAAGTGGAGAGGGTGCGGATGCCAAATCGCTTTATAGCAAGAATCCACTCTCCTATAAGGAGTACAAGGATATCACGGCAACCGGACAGGATCAGACGAAGTATACTGAGATAAATACTAATGTGGTCAGTACAAAGACAGGCAAGGCTCTCTCAGCATATCTGCCGGATGGCAGGACAATCGACAAGTGCATAAAGAAAGTCTTTGTCCCTTCCACTGATAATAGTGATGATGGACTTGTATACTATTATGTCAATCTGCCAACGAACAAGGCAGCTGAGTATTACAGTGACTATTTTGGTGCAGACAGTGACAAGCTCAAGAGATACACCAATTTCTATACGGACAGCATACAGGTAAATGAGTCTGCAAGCATCTATACTGCCGGCAATTACAGCATCTACGATGGCAGCAATTTAAGCCTTTTGAAGGGCATAGCTGATGGTGTGGACATGGATGCACAGTCGGATGCTTTACAGCGCACATATACTGCACTAAACTCAAAGCTTTTGACAAATTATGCGGATTTACCGACAAATGCAGCAAGTGTTTCGCTTTTTACAAATATAGTTAACAATACCAATTTGCAGAAGATAGTGCCAAATTCCGGTAACAAACATATATTTGAGACTGAGTATCAGGGAAAAAAATACCAGGCAATTGTCAAAAACGGTAACTACACCTATGATGCAAATGACAAATCACACAATGTGGATATAATTGTTGCTACAGGAAATGTGACACTTGATGCTGACTTTACAGGTACTATAATTGCAAAGGGCAGGATAATCGTAAACAAAGAGCAGTGCGAGATTGATAATGGTACACAGGAGGTATTTAAGGCATTGCTTCTTGAAAAGGTAAGTGATGCAGACGATGCACTGCACCTGTATGATGTGTTCATGGATGGTGCCAACTATCTGGGTAATGTTTCTGCTTTTTCAAACAAGAAAGAGGCGGATACAAAAATAGATTATGCTACACTCATTACATACCAGAACTGGACAAAGGAGTAGGAAATAAATATTTATATTTGACATATTTTGACGATATATACAAGGGAGGAATCCAATATGTCTGTAAAAGAAAAAAAGAATAATGGCGGTTTTTCTCTCGTAGAGCTTATAGTAGTGATAGCGATATCTGTCGTACTGATAGGCGCGGCAACCATATCCATTCGCTCGGTCATGGGTGTTGAGGTGAAGCAATGTGCCAGAAATATTGAATCGATAATTAACAAAACAAGAGTTACCTCTATGGGAAAGGACAGCGCAGTTCTTAAGATATACAAGGCATCAGATGGTGCCTACTATTATAAGATGACTATAAATGGTACGGAATCTGATCCGAGTAAAATCGGAAAGAGCAGGATTGAAGTATACTATTCCCTGAATGATGATTATAGTGGCAAGACACAATTGAACGTCTCTGACAGTATAGAGCTTCAGTTCGACAGAAGCTCAGGTGCACAAAAGCCGGATACTAACGGCAAGTACTGCAGCCGTATCTGGGTTCAAAAAAACAGCACCGAGAAGGTTATCACGATATACAAGGAAACCGGCAAGGTGGTATGTGAGTAATTTACATAGTTAAATGCAAAATATTTTATTTTGACGCAAGGCTGTTATAAGGTTTTATGATGAAATCGGAGAGGAAGATGAACCATGAAGATTTTAAAGCGCATGAATAAATCAAATAATAGGAAAAACAGTGGCTTTACACTTGTTGAGCTTGTCATTGTCATGGCGATAATGGGAATACTGGGTCTGGCTGTTGTGGGCTTTATCGGTACGAGCACGAAGCAGTATAAGTATGCTACAAAGGACGTAGACCTGCAGTATGAGGCACAGCTGACCATGAATCAGATAGGAAATCTGATAATTGATGCGCAAAAGGGTGTTAAGTATGAGCCTGCTACGGTGGCAGCCCCGGTTGAAGTGGCATCAGTAAACCCTGAGGCAGGTTATATTGCAACTGCATCAGCGGAAGAAGCGTCATCCGAAGAAGCATCATCCGACAGCAAGCTGATTATCTACAACAAGGATTGTACATACAATATCATATACAGACCGTCAGAGCACAAAATCTATCTGCGAAAGGATACACTGGATCCTGCAACTGGTGCGGTGAAGGCTGATGGTCAGGGCAAGGAGTCACTTATGGCAGAAAATGTCATAGGCTTTACACCTGATTTAAGTGAGGCAGAAAGCAAGAACTCTGTCGGACTTGTTGTGGACTTTAAGGCAGGAGACAAGAAGTATACTTCAAAGCAGAACTTCACTATGCGCAATAAGGTACCGACCGGAGCAGACGTGGAGTATGTGGCACCGGTAGAGCCAGAAGGAATAAGGATATATTACAAAGGCAAGGATGTAACCAACGGAACAGTATACTATGAGATGAAGAAAACGAATAATAATTTAAAGTTTACTGATAAGATACTTGGTGGAAAGTATGATTCAAAAAACGTAACATGGGATCATTCAGGAAACAAAAATGGTGGATACTTTAATGCTAATGGTGATGTATATGATGTACAACTTATGAGCGATGAAACTACAGATCAATTAGTCATCACCGTAACATCCAAAGACGATACGTCATTGACGGCAAAGGTAACTGTAAACGTAGCACATCCAATCAATATTCTGCATTGTGATGCAGATAAGCATTTCAATTTAGGACAGACGCATCAATTGCTTATTGATGAATGGGAGTTAAAAAATTCTTCATTAAATGGCAAATATCAGGTTAAGGATTTTGTATGGCATATGGAGGTAGAAAGTGTCAGCTCAACAGGTGCAACCGAGCACAAGGGAGATATATCCTTTAAAATGGGCGATGATGGAAAGCTGATTTATGGCCCTGAAGGCAATGGTGAGCCTGATGGAATATTTAAGTTTAGTTCAAATGAGATTGCCGGAGAAACAGGAGCACAAGGTAAGCCAGATGATCCTAAATATAAGAACTATCTTAATTATTATATTTTAGGTTATCAGCAAAATAAAGAAATGCATATCACTCTCGGAACAGCTTTTCTTACCGGTGAGAAATTAAATATCAGCGTCTGGCTTGGACTTGAGGATATGCCGGAGTTTAAGTCAAATACAATAACGTTTTATACATATTAAGAAATAGAGTAGTTTTTTACAAAAGGAGCAATCGCAATGAGCAAATTAAGAAAAAAAATAGTGGTTCCAATATCGCTCACACTTACAGGATGTCTCGTTGTGGCAGCTTTTGTGCTGAATGACAGCCTTACAAAGGTCGATGCAAATGTAGCGTTCAATGGAATATCTGATATAGTCAGCTCACATGGCAAGGACAAGCCCTTCAATATAGTTGAGGTGGTGCCTGACAAGAAAATGGCATCCATCGGTTATCTGATTGATGGTCAGGAGCCTGACAACTGGTTTGGAACACTGTCAAGGATGTCTGACAAAGATGGTGCAGGTGTACAAAAAAGGTTTGCCTATATGGAGGGACTGAAAACAAAGCTTGCGCCTATTACTACCGAGAAAAAGGATAACACAAAGCCTCTTTATTATGAGCCGTATGAGGAGAGCTATGTTAGTCAGGGCGATGACTGGACAGAGCTTGCCCTTGTAGATATGGACAGAATAAACAAGGGTACCACCGGTTATAAGATGACAGAGCAGGCGGAGGGAGATTATAAGTTCAATACCGATTACCAGCTTGCTGTAAATGAAGATGGACTGCCTACAGGTCATTACAGACAAAATGTTGACCATTATGTTTTCATGCAGGGCGAGGATGAGACAGAAGATGGCTCTGAATCTGTGGATACAGGTAGTACTGGTAATACAGGCAGTACAGGAAGTACTGGAAGTACCGCGGATGGCTCTAATACAGAGACTGAAAATGGCAATCAAATTAAGGCACCCGGAAAAAGAGGCTACTACAGTGTTGCGTTTTCGGCTGTCAAGCTGCCGGATGGTATGACAAACACCCAGTATCTGGTAGAGACTGATAATTCACAGAAGGCTGATGGAAATACAGACAGCAGTACAGATAATACGACAGATACAGGCGCAGGTGACGATGCCGTTGATAAGCATGTAGTCTATGCTATAAAGAGTTCATATGCAATCGTTTCCGATGAGGGCATGCAAAACATAGCAAAATATGACCCAAAGGCATATATTTACAGAAAAGACAATTCAGATATCACATCACCATATGAATTTGTTGCAAGAGCGGACCGGATGGCAAGTCTGCCTGATGGCAGTAAGCCGGATTATGAGAAGTATACATACTGCACGGTTGAGATGGAGTATGTGCCTGCAGATAAAATCACTGATGACGAGACCTACTACGAGGTGAACACTGAGGTACCTATTGAGTTTAATTACGATGAGACCGGCGAGTATGGAGCAGTGCTTGACTCACAGAATCCATACGAGAAGATAGATGATGGCACACCGGACAATCAGCCGGCAGGTAAGACCGGAGCAGATGATATTTCAGATGACGCTTCAATAGCTGATTCTGCTACAGAGAACAATGATGGTAACACAGGCAGGGTAATCCTCACCGATACAGACGGATATTTTGATATAGTTAAGGACAGCCAGACATATACCTATGTGGGTAAAGGAAAAGGTGACTATATAATGGAGGCTGATAAAAAAGGCTCGCTTGATTATCCTGTAAATACTACACACATATATTATAAGGGTGGTTTCAAGAACAATAACTGGTTCAGAACAGGTGTATTCAATCAGGAGGGTAAGACAGGCGATGATGATAAGACTGCCAATATGACCTTCAATGTAAAAACTGTCACACCCAAGGAGCTTGAGCAGATAGATGTGTCAACAATTGATTTACTCTATCTTTCCGGCTCAAAGTCCGTCCTTTCAAAGGATTTAGGAGACGATGCTGCAAAATATAATACCGGTAATGACATTTCATGGGACAAGGTAAAGCAGATAGTCCAACGTGTGCACCAGAGTGGTATCATGATGCCTGTTATAGTGGATAATGGTATTGTGTGGCCTGATTCGAATGCAGATTATTCCAGCAACATTAAAAAGCTTGCAGGTCTTTTGAGCTGTAACAATTTCAGCTCCTTGAATTTTACCAAGGACTCAGCTGATAATTTTATTAACTGGGGGAATGACATAAAATACTATAAGGTTGACAGTAGAACCCATAAATATGGTTTTGTAATTGGCAACGAATATGTTATTCCACGAAACTATAGTCCTAAAGATGATGTGCCATTTGTTTTAAGAGACGATTTTGCTTCTGCGTTTATTAAAAATGATGATGAAACAGCATTTGTCAATGATGCTAAAACAGAGAATTTTGACGAGATAGCAGAATACATCAACTCAGAGAATACAAGCAGGAAAAAAGAAAATAGTACTCTTGGAAAGGACGAGTATGCGTATTATGACAAGAAGATTTCAAAGGCGATAGTTTTAAGCTATATCATATCGTATGCTGATAAAAGAGACATTATAAATCCGACAGATAGTCTGAACATACTGGATATAGAGCCCGGAACTGTAAAAAATGAGTCTGACGCTTTAAATTATGATAAGCTAAAAAATTGGCTTGGATCAAGATGCCCGGAGAAAAAAAAGGTTACAATAACAAGGGTTACGAGTGCAGAATTTATTGGAAGAATAGAGGACCTTAATAACTATGACATGATATATATGGGACTCGTAGCCGATAATCTGAATTATAGAGATGGTCATACAGTATATAATGATTGGAACATGGATGGGCTTAAATACTCAAATGTTGGTGACATTGTTGTTATAAATCCGAAAGATGTGGTAAATTATTGGGGATATGATATGCTCAAGAATGGCCATGCGGGATTGCTGGATACTGATTATATAAATAATGGAGAGGCGCTTAATACTCAGCTTACATTAAGAGGAAATGGAAATAATGCTGATTATTTAACTGCTCCAAACACATACAGAGGTTCAGGCAATGATATTACTAAGCAGAAGGTTTCAGAATTGGAGGATTATATAAAGGCAGGCTTTCCTGTCGTCTTTTCAGATGGCTTTTTCTCTATTGATTATGGCAGAGGAATTAATGAGAAGTATATAGACAACTGTTCAAATGTTTTTACTCTTTTATGTTATGCAAAAGATAAAGACAATGTTCTTAAAGTGGACAGCAAGGGAAATTTAAAAAAACAGTCAAATGAGCCAGCGGAGCTTGTTACCTACCTGACTACTGAAAAACCTGAAATATTACTCAAGGAGCAGGAAAAAGTAAAAGATACAGATTATGTTGAGATTAGTAATAATCAGATTACATTGGAATTTTCAATAAACAATGCAGGTGGTGCTGATTCCAAAGCAAGTTTTAATGCACAGCTGTTTTTGGATTCAAATTCTGATGGTAAGTTTTCGACAACCAATGAAGGAATAGCTGCAAATAAAATAAAATTATATTGTGATGGTACTATTGTGAATCCGGTAATGGGTGATGATGGTAAATATATGTATAGTCTGAATGCAGGCAATTATAATTATAAACTGGTCTATGATTTGCCGAATGGCTATGTAGGAGTTATGCCTTGGCAGCTTCGTGTAAGTCAGGCTACAAATAGCTACAGATATGATCAGAAATCCGGATATGTGTATGTCAAAAATTCAAAAGGCAGTCCTACAAAAGTCAAGATTCTTCAGATTAATTCAAAGTTGGAGCATAATGAGGGCTTTAGGGGAAATTTTGATATGCAGGCACAGAAGAATGATAGCAATACAAAGTTTCATAAATTACTTAGTCAAGTGAAGGATTTTGACCTGGATATAGAAACAGTTCGTTATGACAACGTACCTAAAATGGATGAGGTATGTGATAAGCTGCAGACATACGATATGCTTGTGATTGGATTTGGTGATTGTTATGATATTGATAATACAAATAATCATCTCGATAAAATAAAAGCATATATCCAGTCAGGAAAACCGGTATTGTTTGCTCATGATACAACGTCATTTTGTAATAATAAAAATGATAATAAATATAATAATGTCTGGGGATATAAGTTTAACTCTATAATTCGTGATACTGTCGGACTGGATAGGTATGGAATCTTGTCAAATGCGTATTTAAAGAAGGGCAATACATTACAGAGTACTGATGAGGATTTTGATAAAGCTGTACAGACTGCTGAAAAGAATAACACTGATATTGCATATGAGCCAAAATCCGATAATTCAGTTATTGTCAGACAGAATCAGGGATTTACTTATGCGGATTTAAATCAGTATCAGTGGGCAGATAATGATCATGGTGAGTACAGACTGTATTCAGGGCTAGATGGTAATGATTTTGAAGCTAAGACGAATAAGGCAGTCAAGGTTAATTCAGGACAGATTACCACATATCCTTTTAAGATTGCTGACGAAATAAATATAGCTACCACTCATAAGCAGTACTACCAGCTGGATATGAATCAGGATGCTGATGGTGATGGTGAGAGTGATATTGTTGTATGGTATACCTTGTCAAACCATGGAATTTATGAGCAGTCTCCAAAGGATGTAAGAAATAATTATTATATTTACACAATGGGAAATGTAACATACTCAGGTGTAGGACATTCTGATTTCTCAAATAATGAGGATGAATTGAAGCTTTATATAAACACTATGATTGCTGCATATAGTGCATCAGTTCATGAGCCGTCAATTTATCTTAAGGAGAATGCTGATACCGATTCAAATGACATATCTACATTATATGCAACTATTGACGATGCCATTGAAGAAGATGCAGCTAATAAAGCGGATGCCAGACTAGATGGTGCAGACAGTACGCAGGATGTTTATTTTACGGTAAAGGATTCAAACCTTGTGCGAAATCAGATTGATGAAAAAACTGTTGTTTATTTGGATTTTTATATCGAGGATCCACAAAAAAATCCAAATGATGAAACGATTGGCACCGGAGATGATAAGATTTACTTAAAGAAGGTGGACTGGGATATCTATTCACTGAATAATGACGGAACAGAAAATGAACTGATAAATGACAGTAAAGAAAACGGTAAATTAAATAAAGATCCAAGGGACTTCTTTGAAAATAATAAAACATATAAGGTAAAGGTACCATTGGACACTTTACCGGAGGGAAATAATTCTATAAAGATTTATGCCGTAGGATATAGTAAGATTTATCAGTCACTGGCGAGTGGTGGGGATAAAGAGACCACAACAGCCAAGGCATACAAGACCTTCCAGATACAGCGTGTAGGTCTTGCAGACCTGGATTAGTGTATATAATATATTTTTCTATATAGCAAGGACCATATGAGCTGAGAATCAGCTCGTATGGTCCTTGTTTTTTTACCGTTTTTTTATACTTTCTTTATTGAATTATCCGCGCTAATTGATAAAATAGATAGTATGCGCACGATTGCGGATATTTTTGCATTCGTGTATGGGGGATAATTAACCGGAAAGAAAGGAAACGTTTATGAGTAAAATTTTCAAAAACCTGATTCCATACTGGCGATGGATCTTATTAATTTTTGTTTTCCTCATTGCACAGGCTTACTGTGACCTGGCTTTGCCTGCGTACACATCAGACATCATTGATGTGGGTATTCAGGATCACGGCATTGAGCATATCCTGCCAAAGGAGATTACATCGGAGGATTATCAGATGGCACAGACATTTATGCTGTCTGACGAGAAAGAAAAATTTACAGACTGTTATGAGGCGCAGGATGCTTCAAAATCTGATGACAGTGTGACAAAATACAAGCTGACAGCTGATTCTGACACACTTGATGAGCTGGATGAGGAGCTTTTGGTTCCTCTTGTCATGGCATATCAGGCTTTTCAGTCGGGGGAGCAGATGGATGTGGATGCATCAGCTATCCCGCAGTCAGCAGCGCTCGATGATAACATGATAAAGCAGATAAGAAGCAAGGTGCAGGACAAAATCGATGCGGTGGGTTCAGCTACTTTAAAGTCCATGGGTGTAACTTTTGCGACAAAGTGTGATGAGAATGCAGGAATCGACGTGGATGCCAATCAGGTTGCTTATCTGTGGAAGGCAGGCGCCAAGATGGCAGCCTTTGCAGCAATTATGCTTATAGCAGCATGTGTTGTAGGTTTTGCGGCTTCAAAGGTCGGTGCCGCTGTCGGCAGGGATTTGAGGGAGAAGACCTTTTCAAAGGTTGTAGGTTTTTCAAATGCCGAGATTAACAAATTCTCTACGGCATCACTTATTACGAGAAGCACGAACGATATACAGCAGATTCAGATGGTTACTACCATGATGCTTCGTATGGTGCTTTACGCGCCAATCGTTGGTATCGGTGGTATCATTAAGGTGGCGCAGACCAAATCCGGCATGGAGTGGGTGATTGCCATTGCGGTTGCTGCTATCATGGTTTTTATTTTCACTCTGGTTGGTATTGCGATGCCAAAGTTCAAGATTATGCAGAGTCTTGTAGACAAGGTAAACCTTGTTTCGCGTGAGATTCTTACAGGTCTTTCCGTTATCAGGGCTTTCGGCCGTGAGAAGGAGGAGGAAAAGAGGTTTGATGAGGCTAACCGCGAGCTTACACGCACACAGCTGTTTACAAACCGCGTCATGACCTTTATGATGCCGGGTATGTCCATGATCATGTACTGCATCACACTCGGTATCGTGTGGATTGCAGCAGGCAGAATAGACAAGGGCTCTATGCAGGTAGGTACCATGACTGCGTTTATTACATATGCCATGATGATTGTTATGTCATTCCTCATGCTTTCAGCCATGTCCATCATGCTTCCGAGAGCAGGTGTTGCGGCAGAGCGTATCGATGAGGTTATAAGGACAAACAGCACCGTAAATGATTCAAAGGAGCCTGTTACTGAGGCTGATCATAGAGGTGTTATCCGTTTCAACCATGTGGATTTCAGATATCCGGGAGCAAAGGAGGATGTGCTTTCAGACATAGATTTTGTGGCGGAGCCGGGCAAAATCACAGCTATCATCGGAAGTACCGGCTGTGGAAAGTCTACACTTGTAAACCTGATTCCGCGTTTCTATGACGTGACGGGAGGCTCAATAGAGCTTGATGGACACGATATCAGAGACTACACACTAAGCGAGCTTCGCGAGTCAATAGGCTTTGTTCCGCAGAAAGGTATTCTTTTCTCAGGAACCATCGCCTCAAACCTGCGCTTTGGTAAAGCAGACGCGAGTGATGAGCAGATAAAAAAGGCAGCGGATATCGCACAGGCTTCTGAGTTTATAGAGACAAAGAATGACAGATATGACAGCTCAATCGCACAGGGCGGCTCAAATGTGTCCGGTGGTCAGAAACAGAGGCTTGCCATCGCAAGAGCTATTGCAAAGGATCCTCATATCTATGTGTTTGATGACAGCTTCTCAGCACTTGATATGAAGACAGATGCGCGTCTTCGTGCAGCCTTATCTGAGGTGACAGAGAATGCTTCCGTCATTATCGTGGCACAGCGTATCAGCACGATTATTCATGCTGACCAGATTCTCGTGCTCGATGACGGTAAAATCGTAGGAAAAGGCACCCATGAGGAGCTTCTTAAAAATTGCGATGTATATATGCAGATTGCACAGTCACAGCTTTCAGCCACGGAACTTGGACTTGATGATAACAAAGAGGAGGGCATGTAAGATGAGTGAGAATAACAACGAACAGTTCAAGATGCCTCCTAAGAGGCCGAGAGGACCAATGGGACATGGCCCCGGAATGGTTACAGAAAAGGCCAAGGATTTCAAGGGCTCTACAAAGAAGCTTATAAAGTATCTTGGCAGATACTGGGCTGCTATAATTGCGGTTATGATATTTGCTGCAGTTTCGACTGTCTTCTCAGTTGCAGGACCGAAGGTCATGGGTAAAGCCACCACTGCGCTTGCCGAGGGACTTATGAACAAGATTGCAGGAACAGGCGGCATAGATTTTGATTATATTGCAAAGATTCTTTTGTTTACGCTGGCTTTATATGTGGTGAGTGCCATCTTTATGTTTGCCCAGGGGCTTATCATGACAGGCATCACGCAGAAGACCTGCTACAGGATGCGTAAGGACATCACGAGCAAAATCAACCGTATGCCGATGAAGTATTTCGAGTCAAGGACATATGGTGAGGTGCTTTCGCGTATCACAAACGATGTGGACACACTCGGACAGAGCTTGAACCAGAGTATCACACAGATTATTACATCTGTTGCCACTTTGGTCGGTACACTGGTCATGATGCTGTCTATTTCACCGCTCATGACGCTGATTTCACTCGTTATCCTGCCTGTTTCGATGATACTTATTTCGTTTGTCATAAAGCATTCACAGAAATACTTCAGACAGCAGCAGGAGTATCTGGGACACATAAACGGACAGGTCGAGGAGGTGTACGGAGGCCACCTCGTCATAAAGGCATATAATAAAGAGGCAGAGACTGTAAAGACCTTTAAGGAGGCCAACAATGTGCTCTACAAATCCGCTTGGAAATCACAGTTCCTCTCAGGACTTATGATGCCTATCATGCAGTTTGTAGGAAACTTAGGATATGCGGGAGTAGCCATCTCAGGTGGTATACTTGCCATAAAGAATGTCATCACAATCGGTGATATCCAGGCATTTATACAGTATGTGAAGAATTTCACACAGCCAATCCAGCAGATAGCACAGGTGGCAAACCAGCTTCAGTCGATGGCGGCTGCATCTGAGCGTGTATTTGAGTTCCTCGAGGAGGAGGAAGAGGATATAACAGTGGAAAATCCTGTTAAGCCAGACCATATCGAGGGAAGTGTAGAGTTTTCGCATGTACACTTTGGTTATAATCCTGACCAGATCATCATCAATGATTTTTCTGCAAAGGTAAAGCCGGGACAGCAGGTTGCTATCGTTGGACCGACAGGAGCGGGAAAGACTACCATGGTCAAGCTTCTTATGAGATTTTATGATGTAAGCTCAGGTGCCATTCTTGTAGACGGACATGATATCAGGGATTACAACAGAGCCGATCTGCGAGATGCATTCGGAATGGTATTGCAGGACACATGGCTCTTTAAGGGCACCATTATGGAAAATATCCGCTACGGTCGTCTGGATGCCACAGATGAGGAGGTCATCGCGGCAGCAAAGGCAGCACATGCGCATCACTTTATCCAGACATTGCCGGGTGGCTACGATATGGAGCTCAACGAGGATGCATCCAATGTGTCACAGGGACAAAAGCAGCTTTTGACAATAGCAAGAGCCATTCTTGCAGACAATCCAATCCTTATCCTTGATGAGGCCACATCCTCTGTCGATACACGTACAGAAATCCGTATCCAGAAGGCACTCGACAATCTGATGAAGGGCAGAACAAGCTTTGTCATCGCCCACAGGCTGTCTACTATCAAGAATGCCGATATGATTCTTGTCATGAAGGACGGAGACATTATCGAGCAGGGTACACACGATGAGCTTCTTGCAAAGAACGGATTTTACGCAGAGCTGTATAACTCTCAGTTTGAAGAATAGAGAAAGCACGGGTATCGTGCAGTTTTGCGAATATGCGTGGGCTGAATGGTTACATAAAATTAAAAAAAAAATACGCTCTCGACAAAATTCGACAAAATGTGTTATCATAAAAGCATACAATTTGTTTTGACATGACAGTAATTGGCGGCATAGGAGAGTTTGATGAGCAATTTAAATGTCGCAGTAGCAGACGAAAAGAAAAACATGCAGAGTTTATTAAAGGGCATGGAGTTTTTAGGAACAGCAAGAAGTAGTGATGAAGCATACAGCATGATAAACGGTAATGCCGGTTCTGATGTGGTACTTGTGTATGTAAAGAGAGCATCCGGTGACACTGAGCCACTTGATGATACATATATGGAGAAAAAATCCCTTGAGACACAGGTGACGGATATCATTCATGAGATAGGTGTTCCGGCTCATATAAAGGGATATCAGTATCTTAGGACTGCGATAGTGATGTGCGTTGAGGATATGGAAATGCTTAGCTCTATCACAAAGCTTTTGTATCCCACTATTGCAAAGAAGTACAAGACTACCTCAAGCAGGGTGGAGAGAGCCATAAGGCATGCTATCGAGGTGGCATGGAGCAGAGGCAGGATGGATACGATAGACTCCATGTTTGGATACACTGTAAACTATGGTAAGGGCAAGCCTACCAATTCGGAGTTTATTGCCCTGATTACAGACAAAATACGTCTAGGAATGTAAAAATCGTCATTATAGACAAATAAAACCACGTTTTGATAAATTTACTAGGCAAAATGTACTCCCGCGTGATATAATATAGTATACATTCTATTGGTTTCAGGATGTATACTATATTTTTTATCAGATTAATCGTTGTTTAAATAACTGTAATCTGGGGGAGGTTTCAGCATGGACAAAATTAAAATATTAATGGCCGCATCAGAGGCAATACCTTATATGAAGACAGGTGGACTAGCTGACGTAGTGGGATCTTTACCAAAATATTTTGACAAGGACAGATATGACGTGAGAGTTATACTTCCGAAGTACAAATGTATGGATGATAAATTACTGCCACAGCTTAAGTTCGTCTGTCATTTTTATGTTAATCTCAACTGGCGCAGGCAGTATGTGGGGATTTTTACATCGCAGTATGATGGTGTGACATATTATTTTGTGGACAATGAGTTTTACTTTGCAGGGGATAAGCCATACAACAATATATACGAGGATGTGGAGAAGTTTGCTTTCTTTTCAAAGGCGGTGCTTGAGGCTTTGCCGGTTATAGATTTTGCCCCGGATGTGATACATTGTAATGACTGGCAGACAGGACTCTTGCCGGTTTTTCTAAAGACTGTGTACGGCTCAGACAATTTCTATGCCGGTATAAAGACAGTCTTTACCATTCACAATATGAAGTTTCAAGGGCGCTGGTAGATTAAAGAGGTGGCTGATGTTACAGGACTTCCGGAGCACATTTTTAATTCAGGGGAGCTGGAGTTCTATGGTGAGGCTAATTATTTAAAGGGCGGCATAGTATATGCAGATGAGATTACGACTGTCAGTCCGACATATGCAGATGAAATCTGTACACCTGAGGGCGGAGAGGGCCTGGATGGCCTGATGCTTGAGCGGCGCAGGCATTTGAGAGGCATTGTAAACGGTATAGATTATGATGTCTTTAATCCTATGAAGGATACATATCTGGATAAGCATTTTTCTGTAAGGGAATTGAGTGGAAAGGTCGTTAATAAGCGTCAGCTGCAGGAGAAGTATGGTCTGGCTGTGGATAAGGATGTCATGCTGATTGGAATGGTTTCGCGTCTGACAAATCAGAAGGGCTTTGATCTGGTGGCATATGTGATGGAGGAGATGCTTTCCACCATGAATGTACAGTTTATAGTGCAGGGCACAGGAGAGCAGCAGTACGAGGAGATGTTTAATTATTTCCATGGCAGGTATCCGCAGAAGCTTGGAGTATATATCGGCTACTCAGAGGAAAATGCACATGAGATATATGCAGGCTGTGACGCATTTCTCATGCCGTCTCTTTTTGAGCCGTGCGGCTTGAGCCAGCTTATGTCTATGCGATATGGTACGCTGCCTATAGTCAGGGAGACCGGTGGTCTTAAGGACACTGTAGTGCCGTACAATGAGTACGAGAATACGGGCGATGGCTTTTCCTTTGCCAATTATAATGCGCATGATATGCTGCATGTCATCAAATATGCTCTTGATGTGTTTGAAAACCATAAGGACAGATGGCAGGAGATGATGCAGCGCGCCATGAGGCATGATTTCTCATGGAAGGCATCTGCGAAAGAGTATGAGAAGCTTTACGACATGCTGCTTGGCAACTAGTACATTGCTCTGCAAATAACAGGCCAATAATTTTCATGAATTTCCAACTATGTTCTTAGAAAGTAAAATACCGGATACATATCTGTGATATGATATCCGGTATTTTTTGTTATCGGGTTATATGATTATCAGTAGACAGTGTCTGTTTTACTATCGTATATGTAGTACCTCTCGCCGAGTACTTCCTCGTCGCGTACCTCTGTAGAGTTTACCTCACAGATGAATTCGCTTAGGTTGCAGACATCTATATCGCTATCCAGCGGCATTACCAGAAATTCATGGATACTGCTTGGTATGAGCAGCATATTGCCGCCGAGCTTTTTTGCCAGCGAGCTTAGCACACCCGGGTAGAGTATGGCGGATGCACCGTTTGTCTGCCTGCTGTTTGTAAGGATATACATAGGCAGGCTGTCAAAATCACAGACTGCGCGCATCTGATTGGCATAGCCCGGACATTTTTTGGCAAGAAACTCTGCCATGTTGATTATTGAGCATGGAAGTAGCCTTGGGGTATTTTGCATTGAGGCGCGGATTAGTGTTTCTGTATCTATGCCCCAGCGTGACAGAAGCGCATCTGTGACTGTAATGGTGCCAAATTCAGGCAGCTGCGCTCCTACATATACTTCAAATATGATGGCAAAATCCAGATATTTGATATAGGGCACGTCCTTTAGCTGCTTTTGGTTTTTGTCGTAGCTTATGAGCTGGAAAATTATTTTCTCCTTTACCTTGGAAAAATCATCACAGAAGCTTATGTCAAAATCTTCAGTTGGCTTGAAATCATTGTAGGTGGATAAAATGGCATCGAGAATAGAATCAATGGATACACCATCAAGATACCAATGGTAGTAAGGATTGAGATAAATAGTCGGTGCTATATTGAATTTGGGATTGATAATCACCAATCCGTCGTAGATCATCCCATTGTTCTTTTTGACAGGATGGATGGTAAGCTTGAAATTATTGTCAAGTCTTGCGGTTATTTCTGTTTCTATAGTATGTAAAAACTCCGTGTATTTCATGAATCTCCTTGCGGAGCATAAAAATATCGGATCCCGTGGAAAAGTAAAACCCACGAAGCAGGGCGCTTCGTGGGTTTTACTCTATCATTGTTTGTTGAAGTTTGCAATATGTATTTTTGTACAATTTTTAAACTTCATTTTTGTGACATCATACAAAATATAGCTGCGCAATCCATTTTTAATCTGATTTGAGCCTCTGCCACAGTGTGTTGTAAAGAGTTGCGTCATCATCATTTAAAGCTCTGTATACTTCACAGTTTTTGAGCATATCGGAAGGAGGATTAATCGCCTCATTTTTCTTTGTTTCCGCATCCTGGCTGTCGATGACAGACTGGATAGGTGATGCATAGTATACATATTCAAAGTTGAGCTGTGCCGGCTCATCACTGCAGATATAGTTCAAAAATTCCTGTGCGCCCTCTTTATTCTTGCATGTCTTTGGAATGAACCATGAGTCAATCCAGAGGTTTGAGCCCTCTTTTGGTACGATATAGTCCAGGTTATCATTTTCAGCCATGGCGGCAGCTGCCTCACCGGAGTAGCACACTGCGATTGCTGCATTTTCAGCAACCATCTCATCACAGGTCTCATCCACGTAGTAGGCGAGCACATCACTGCTTTGTTTGTTTAGTATATCGAATGCTTCATCGAGCTTTGCTGTGTCTGTCTCGTTTATTGAATAGCCAAGTGTGCGAAGGGCAGGAGTAAAGGCATCACGGACAGAATTAATCATAATCATGTTGTCCTTGTATTTGCCGTTCCACAGGCAGTCCCAGGTATTTAGGTCTGATGCATCAGCAAGCTTTTTATTGTATAGTATGCCGAGTGTGCCGTAGAAATAAGGCACAGTATACTCATGTGTCGGGTCAAAGGATGCGGACATGTCGATTATATCCTGATTTACATTTTGATAGTTTGGCATTGAGCTGTAGTCTATCTTGTTGACCTCACCCTCACTTATGAGCTTCTCGATGATGTAGTCAGAGGTGCAGATGACATCGTAATCGATGGCACCGGACTTGTACTTTGTGTACATCTCCTCAGGCTCCTCGTATTCCTCGTATTTAATGGTGATTCCGGTTTCCTGCTCGAAGCTGTCGATCACGGATTCATCGATGTATTTACCGTAATTTAGCACTGTTATTGCATTGTCATTGTTCGTGCTTCCGGCGCTTATCGTAAATACCGAAAAACAGCCGATTACGAGTACTGCAACAATTGCGATGCTCACACTACGCTTTACGATGCGCAGCTTTTTAGCCCTTGCAGGCTTCTTTGAGGCGCTGACAGGTATCCGGTTTGAGTTGATGTTTATCACAACCAAAAGCAGCAGCACTGTGAAGAAAAGTATGGTTGACAGGGCATACAGCTCCGGCTTTACACCCTTTTTTAGCTCTGTGTAGAGCATGGTTGAGAGTGTGTTTACTCCAGCACCCTTCGTAAAGTAGGTGATGGAGAAGTCATCGAGTGACATTGTGACCGCCATCATAAAGCCGGAGAACACTCCGGGGCTTATTTCAGGCCAGGTGACCTTGAAAAATGCATATAGAGGTGATGCGCCCAGGTCAAGTGCGGCCTCATAGGTGTATTTGTTGGTCTGCTTGAGCTTTGGAAGCACATTGAGTATCACATAAGGGATATTGAACGTGATGTGTGCGATAAGCACTGTCACAAAGCCCAGATTCATGAATTTTACAAACAAAAGCATCATTGAGATACCGGTCACGATATCTGCATTGAGCATCGGGATGTTTGTAGCGCCCAGATAGATTGTCTGGTTACGTTTCTTCATGGCGCTTATACCCATGGCTGCGAGAGTTCCTATTATTGTAGAAATCACAGCTGCAAGCAGCGTAATCTGCAGTGTTGTAGAAAATGCCGACATAATCCGCTCACTCTGAAAGCACTTTATGTACCAGTCGAGCGTGAAGCCTCCCCATTTAACCTTGGATTTGGAGTTGTTGAAGGAGAGTACTATTAATACAACGATAGGTAGATACAGAAACAAAAAAATCAGTCCCATATATACCCTTGATGCTATTTTTTTTACCATAATGCGCTCTGGTCTCCTTCCTTATCAAACAGATTGACGAGTGCCATGCTGATTAATACGAATACCATGAGCACGAGTGAGAGACCGCTTCCTGCGCCCCACTGCGAGCCATGGACGAAATCCTGTTCTATGATATTTCCGATGAGCAGGACCTTGCCGCCACCGAGTATCTGTGAGATGGCAAAGGATGTGAGTGATGGCACGAAAACCATTACGATTCCGCTTATGACACCGGAAATTGTAAGTGGCAGTATAATCTTGAAAAATATTGTGACTTTGTTGGCGCCGAGGTCAAGAGCCGCCTCAATCCAGTCGTTTTTGATTCTGGTCATGGAGTTGTATATAGGCAGCAGCATGAATGGCAGAAAGTCATAGACCATGCCAAGCACGACCGCTCCGGAGGTATTCATGATGTTGAAGCCCGGCAGTCCGAGAGTGGTGAGTATCGAGTTGATGACACCGTTTTTGGACAAAAGCTGTTTCCATGCGAGTATTCGAAGCATAAAGTTCATCCACATAGGAAGCATGAAAACAAATACCACGAAGCTTTGGTTTTTAATCTTTAAGCCGTTTAAAATCATCGCAAGCGGATAGGACAGCACCAGGCATATTATAGTGCATATGATTCCAAGCCGTAGGGATAAAAGCAGTGCCTTGATATTGGTGTGCTGTGCTATTGCAGCCACATATTCAAATGTGAAGCCTCCGTCAGAGCCTTTAAATGCATAGTACACAATCATGAAAAGCGGAAGTATGATAAATCCGATAATCCATATGAGGTACGGCCCTGCGAGCAGCTGTTTCTTTATTTTAGACATCTATCTCCACCGCCTTTTCATCTGAGGACTCAGGCTTGTGCATTACCTGGATGTTAAATGGAATCACCCTGATACCCACATGACTGCCGACCTCTACATATTTGGTGGTGTGTACCATCCAGTCGTAGCCGTTAGCCTTTACCTCAAGCTCATAGTGCACTCCCTTGAAGATATTTGACACGACATCGCCCTGCATGTAGCCGTCCTCCGCAGGCACCAGCTCCACATCCTCAGGGCGGATGACTATATCGACAGGCGTGTTCTCACCAAAGCCCTCGTCCACACAAGGCATTTTTACACCGAGTATCTCGACAAGCTTATCCTTTATCATAATACCGTCGATGATATTGCTGTGTCCGATAAAGTCAGCAACAAAGGCGTTTTCAGGCTCATTGTAAATGTCCTCAGGTGTGCCAATCTGCTGGATATAGCCCTGATTCATAACAACGATGGTGTCAGACATGGTAAGAGCCTCCTCCTGGTCGTGTGTGACGTAGACGAAGGTGATACCGAGCTCGTTTTTGAGGCGGATGAGCTCATACTGCATGCTCTGGCGCAGCTTTAAGTCGAGAGCACCAAGCGGCTCGTCTAACAGCAGTACCTTAGGCTCGTTTACAATAGCTCTTGCGATAGCAATACGCTGCTGCTGGCCTCCGCTAAGAGAATCCACAGAGCGGTTTTCAAAGCCGTCGAGATTGACGAGCTTTAATGCATACTTTATTTTGTCATCTATGTAAGCCTTGCTTTTTTTCTTTATTTTAAGACCAAACGCGATATTTTCAGCGATTGTCATATGAGGGAAAAGAGAGTATTTCTGGAAAACAGTGTTCAGATTTCTCTCGTTTGCAGGCACATTTGTGATGTCCTTTGAATCAAACATGATTTTTCCCTTGTCCGGTGTCTCAAAGCCACCGAGCATGCGAAGCGTAGTGGTCTTTCCGCAGCCGGATGGTCCAAGCAGCGTCAGAAACTCATTCTCTCTGATGTATAGATTTAAATCGTCGAGTACAACATTGCCGTTGTACGACTTTGTGATATCGATAAAATCAATTAATTTCTTTCCCATGGTGTAAACCTTTCTCATGTAATTATAGTACTGGCAGGACCTGTATGTTTATAATTTGCTGCTGTACACACTAAAAATGTGTACGGCAGTAATTACAGCCCTATAAAAGAGCTTCTGCAGATGAAGCGTCAGAAGCTTGGTGGATTGCTGACCCATATGAGCATGGCATCCTTTGAAGACTTATTTTCAATAAAATGCTTCTTACCGGCTTTAAAATAAAAGGACTCACCGGCCTTTACGGTGTGCACTTTGCCACCATAGCAAAGCTTCACGGTACCCTTTATTACATATCCAAACTCCTCACACTCCTGAGGCAGATATATTTCAGAACTGCCACCCGGATGAAGAGTGAGCCTGACAGGCTCCATGGAGCGGGTCTGTGCGTTTGGAATGATCCATTCCACCTTGCTGTTTTTTCCCTCGTCAATTTTCTCGAAATAGTCGTTTGCCTTGTATACAATCTGCTCAGGTTCCGAATCCGTAAAAAACTCCGCCGGTGTCATACCCAGGCACTGGATGATATCAAGCAGGGTGCCGACTGACGGTGAATTCTGATTTCGCTCAAGCTGGTAGATAAATCCCTTCGTCAGCTCAGCCCTGTCAGCAAGCTCCTGCTGGGTAAGTCCGTACTGGATACGAAGCTCCTTCATACGATGTCCGATATCCATGTTTACTTCCTTTTCTAATACATTTTATGTTATATTTACTGTAGGTTTAATAATAGATTTTTTGTTTACTAAAAATAAACCAACGAGATAATTTTAATATATTTTTTATAAATGTCAAGAGGGATTTTTGTAATAAAAAAACACCTCATTCAGTTTTGAATGAGGTGTTTTTTATGTATGAAGCCGATAACCGGGATCGAACCGGTGGCCTACGCATTACGAGTGCGTCGCTCTACCTACTGAGCCATATCGGCAAGCTATATTATATTATCAGATATAAGGGTGTATGTCAAATCAAAATTTTGAGTTGACATTTTTAGAGAGATAATTATAGAAAGGTATTGACATTAAAATGTATATAGTGTATATATAACACATAAACAGTTAATAAATACAGTACGGAGGTAGCATATGAAGCTGATGCAAAATTCAGGAGTGCCCATCTATCAGCAGATAGCGGACAGCTTCAAGACAGATATTTTGGCCGGCAGGTATGAGCAGGGGGAGTTCCTTCCGTCGATAAGAGGGCTGGCAAAGGACCTGAAAATCAGTGTGATAACCACGATGAAGGCTTATGAGCAGCTTGCAGATGAGGGACTTATCACAGCGGCGCAGGGCAAGGGCTTTTATGTCAATGCACAGGACAGCGAGATGATAAAGGAACAGCACCTGCGCAAGGTGGAGGAGTCGCTGATAGACGCGATAGCCGCGGCTGAGGTGGCCGGAATCTCAAACGACGAGCTTAAGGGAATGCTTGAGGCATTACTTGATGTAGAATGACAGGAGTAGATTGGTTATGAGTATAATAAATATAGTGATGACAGCATTAGGTCAGCTATTAATGGAGTTTGTAGCACAAATTATATCAAGATTTATTTAATATAATGATTATGGATAGCTATAAACAATGAAAAATTTAAGTAAGAATTAGTTCATATTTAAATAATGATATGAAAACGAGTCAGGAGGAATGAAAATGACAACAAAGAATGCAATTGAGGCAGCAAAAATCACAAAGAAGCTTAAAAACTTCACACTGGATGTGGAGAATTTCGCAATACCGCAGGGCTTTGCCACAGCCTTAATCGGAGAAAACGGAGCAGGAAAGACAACACTTTTAAATATTTTAGCAGGAATCAGGCTTGACTATAAAGGTGACATCACTTATTTCGGACAGTATTCCGACAAGCAGAAGGAAAATTCGGGAGATGTTAAAAACCGCATAGGATACACAGGACCGGGCAAATACTATCTGCCACAGTGGACGGTTAAGGATATCGAGGAAATCAGCAAGCTGATGTTTGAGGATTTTTCCGCAGATGATTTTCACAGATATTGTGAGGAGCTTGCAATATTTTCACATGGCAGCATTGATATGAAGAAGGCCAATAATTCATTTTCGGATGGTATGAAGATGAAGCTCATGCTGGCAGGGGGCAACTTCGTTGTGCTTGGTCTTGGCGGGGACGCCCAGCTTCCACAGCTCTTCGTCCAGTTCCTTCATAAAAGCGGAGACCTCGGGGCGGATGACGCCGAAGTAGTGCTCTTCCAGCTCCTGACCCTTGGCAGACGGTGCGCCGAAGAGAGTGCGGCCGGTGAGGATGAGGTCCTGACGGGCCTCGTAGTCTTCCTTCTTGATAAGGAAGTACTCCTGCTCGGGGCCGACGGTGGTGGAGACGTAATCAACATCCTTGCCGAACAGCTTCAGGATGCGGATGGCCTGACCGGACAGTGCGTTCATGGAGCGCAGCAGGGGGGTCTTTTTGTCCAGTGCCTCGCCGGTGTAGCTGACGAAAGCAGTGGGGATGCACAGCACGTCATCCTTCACGAAAGCGTAGCTGGTGGGGTCCCATGCGGTGTAGCCGCGGGCCTCGCAGGTGGCACGCAGGCCGCCGGAGGGGAAGGAGGAAGCATCGGGCTCGCCGCGCACCAGCTCCTTACCGGAGAACTCCATGATGGCGGTGCCGTCGCCCACGGGGCTCACAAAGCCGTCGTGCTTCTCACTGGTGATGCCGGTCAGCGGCTGGAACCAGTGGGTGTAGTGGGTGGCACCCAGCTCCATGGCCCAGCGCTTCATCACGCTGGCCACAACGTTTGCCACCTCGATATCCAGAGGTGCGCCCTTGTGCAGGGTGCGCTCCAGGCTCTTGTAAGTAGCGCTCGGCAGGCGCTCCTTCATTACATGTTCGTTAAAGACCTTGCTGCCGTAGATTTCCATAACATTTGCTGCCATAAATCCTACTCCTTACTTGATCTTATGTCTGTCCCTTCCGAAACTGTCTCCCGCCGCCGAACTGCGGCCCGGAAACAGCGAAAAGCTTTTTAACAAAAATGGCGCTGCGAGTCAGGAGGTGACCCACAGCGCCGTTGCTGTCTATGGTTTGATTATATCCCGGAACGGCTCAAAAGGCAATTGACAAAACTGACGATTCTGCACAAACACGTTCTCGTTTTTTTGGGAGATATCGTATTTGGTATTACTTTTAGATCACCTGAAACAGGAAGAACTTCAGGTAATTGGTCTCGGGCACGCCCCACAGGATGGGGTGATCCGGGGCCTGCTGGCGCACCTCGATCTGCCGCAGCTGCCGGTGGGCATCCTTTGCGGCGGCGTGCAGCATCTTGATGAACAGCTCCTCGGTGGCAAAGTGAGAGCAGCTGGCCGTGGCCAGATAGCCGCCCCGGGGCAGCAGTTTCATGGCGCGGTAGTTGATCTCCTTATAGCCGCGCATGGCGTTCTCCACCGTGCGGCGGGCCTTGGTAAAGGCCGGCGGATCAAGGATGATAAAGTCGTAGGGGTGGCCCTCCTTTTCCAACCGGGGCAGCAGTTCAAAGGTGTCCTCGCAGAGAAAATCCATGTTGGTCAGGTTGTTGCGCTGGGCGTTGCGCTGGGCCATGGCAATGGCCTCGGCGCTGATGTCAGCGGCAGTGACCCGGGCAGCCCCGCCCTTGGCGGCGTTCAGCGCAAAGCTGCCGGTGTGGGTAAAGCAGTCCAGCACAGTGTGACCGGCAGCAATGCGGGCCACAGCCCGGCGGTTGTATTTCTGGTCGAGGAAAAAGCCGGTTTTCTGGCCGTTCTCAAAATCAACGTGGTAGAACACGCCGTTCTCGCAGATCTCAGTCTGGGTGCTGTCGGGGTGCGTCTCGCCGGGCAGGTCAAACCAGCCCTTGTTCTGTGCCAGGCCCTCCTTGGCCCGCAGGGCCTCGTCGTTGCGCTCGTAGATGCCCTCAATGGTCTGGCCGTCAGCGCGCAGGACTTGCACCAGCAGGGGGAAGAGGATGGGCTTGAGCTTTTCCATGCCAACGCTCAGGGTCTGGGTGACAAGGATATTGTTGAACCGGTCCACAGTCAGGCCCGGGAACTGGTCAGCCTCGCCAAAGATGACACGGCAGGCGGTCAGGTCGGCGGGCTCCAGCACAGTCTTGCGGTAGGCCCAGGCGTATTCGACACGGCGCTTCCAGAAAGCGGCATCAAAGGTGTCGTTGGCGTTGCGGGAGATGAGCCGCACCCGGATCTTGCTTTTCAGTGAGAGAAAACCGGTGCCAAGATAGGCACCCTTTGTGTTGACTACATCGACCAGCGTGCCGTTTTCAGGCTCCACCTCCGGGGAACTCAGAATGTCGTTTTCGTACACCCAGGGGTGGCCGCCCACCAGCAGGCCCTCGGCGTGTTTGTTGACGGTGTAAACGGGGTAATTGCGAGAAGATTTCATAGTTGCTCCTGTTATAACTGGCTCGCCCTCTCAGTCTCGCTCCGCTCGCCAGCTCTCCCAAAGGGAGAGCCTTTGGCGATTTTCGATTTAGTCTCATCAAGCTTGAATACAGAGCGGCTCTTGGCTCCCCCTTTGGGGGAGCTGGCAATGCCGTCAGGCATTGACTGAGAGGGTGAGGATGCTAAAATTTCATACTGATATTTATTCTAACATAAAAACGTGCTAGAATAAATACAAAAACACAGAAACGAGGAAAACGTCATGGAGATCGAACGCAAATGGATGGTGAACGGCTGGCCGGAAGGCGAAAACTTCCCGGCTCTGCCGCTCAAGGAAGAGTTTGCCATGCGGCAGGGATATATCAGCGTGCGGCCCACCGTGCGCATCCGGGAGGAGGCGCTCAAGGGCGGCGAGACGGCCTATATCCTCTGCTTCAAGTCCGGAAGCGGGCTTGCACGGGAGGAGATCGAGCGCCCCATCGACAAGAAACTGTTTGATGAACTGGAAACAAAGATCATCGGTAAACCCCTGATCGGGAAGATCCGCAGAAGCTACGCCCTGCCTGATGGCCTTGTGCTGGAGGTGAACCATGTGGATGAGGGCCAGCCCACTGCGTTCTGGTACGCCGAGGTGGAATACCCCACTGTGGAAGCCGCCCGCAGCTGGAAGCCGGAAGCCTTTGGCCTTGCAGACTATCTGAACGATGATGTCACTGACCAGCCCGGCCAGAGCATGGGAGCCTACTGGGAACAGACCCGGAAATAAAAATGACCCTCTCCGTCGTGCAGATGCAGCCGCCTTGCCCTTGGGGAAAGACGGCAGTGCAAAGCAATGACAGAGAGGGTCATTATTTTTTACTTCTTGTGGTACATCCGGTCTGCTTCCTCATAGGTGGGCTCGCAGGTCAGATACATGCCCAGCTTCTTCACGGTGTCCATATCCACGCTGGACAGGATGACAGTGGAGTGCATATCGCAGCCCTTCAGGTGGGAGAGCTGCTTGAGGGCGGCAGCAGCAGTGGGATTCTGCGCAGCCGAGCTGGACAGGGCAATCAGAATCTCGTCGGTGTGCAGGCGGGGGTTCTTGCTGCCCAGATAGTTGGTCTTGAGGGTCTGGATGGGCTCGATGGCGGCAGCAGAAACGAGGTCAAGCTCCTGGTCGATGCCGGCCAGCTTTTTCAGCGCGTTGAGCAGAGCGGAGGAAGCGGCACCCAGCAGGGGGCCGGTCTTGCCGGTGACAACGGTACCGTCCGGCAGCTCAATGGCGGCAGCGGGGGCACCGCCGGTCTTTTCAGAGACTGCATGGGCGGCCTGCTCCACCGGGCGGCTGCCCTGGGTCAGTCCGGCCTGATTCATCAACAGCTCCAGCTTGTAGACCTCGCTCTGGATCTGTGCGCCGTTCTTGAGGTCGCACAGGGCCTTGAAGTAGCGGCGGACGATCTCGTTGCGGGAAGCTTCGCAGCAGGCCGCATCATCCACGATGCAGTTGCCGGCCATGTTCACGCCCATGTCGGTGGGGGAGTGGTAGGGGCTCTTGCCTGCAATCAGCTCAAACATGGCGTTGACCACGGGGAAGATCTCAATGTCGCGGTTGTAGTTGACCGCGGTCTTGCCATAGGCCTCCAGATGGAACGGGTCGATCATGTTCACATCGTTCAGGTCGGCGGTAGCGGCCTCGTAAGCCAGGTTGACCGGGTGCTTCAGGGGAATGTTCCAGATGGGGAAGGTCTCAAACTTGGCATAACCGGCCTTCACGCCCCGCTTGTATTCGTGGTACAGCTGGGACAGGCAGGTGGCCATCTTGCCGCTGCCGGGGCCGGGGGCCGTGATGACCACCAGCGGGCGCTCGGTCTCAATGTACTCGTTGCGGCCATAGCCCTCGTCGCTCACGATGCGGGCAACGTCGTTGGGGTAGCCGGGGATCTTATAGTGCCGGAAGGTGCGGATGCCCAGGCTGTTCAGCCGCTTCTCAAAGGCCTCCACCTCGGGGGCAGCGGTGTACATGGTCACGCACACGCTGCCCACAAACAGGCCGCGCTCCTGGAATGCGTCGATGAGACGCAGAACGTCCAGATCATAAGTGATGCCATAGTCACCGCGCACCTTGCTGCTGACGATGTCCTCAGCATTGATGACGATAACGACCTCGGCCTGATCCTTCAGCTGCAGCAGCATCTGCAGTTTGGAATCGGGCTGGAAGCCGGGCAGCACGCGGGAGGCGTGGTAGTCATCGAACAGCTTGCCGCCGAATTCCAGATACAGCTTGTTGTCGAACTGCGCGATCCGCTCCCGGATGTGCTCCGACTGCATCTGCAGGTATTTGTCGTTGTCAAATCCTTTTTTCATTCGTTGCTCCTCTTCCTGATTTCGGTTCCCATATCCTGCCCGGGCAGCGGGTTCCACAGCGGAAGTGTGCCCGGGGAATTACACAATACAAAAATTAGTATATCATATCAGAGGAGCGGGCGCAATAAAAAATCAACAAAAGTCCCGCTCCTTCCAGCAGAAAGCTTCTGCCGGAAAGAGCGGGGCAGGGAGGAACGGTGCGGATTACAGGGTCAGCTGGATGCCGCTGAGGGTCACGGTATCCGGATCGGGCTCCTCATCCTTTGCTTTGGCGCGGGTCTGCTTGGGCAGAGCGTCCTCGTGGACTACTTTGCCGCATTCCAGCTCAGGGATGGCAAAGAAGGCCGCTTCCAGAGCATCAGGCAGCTCTACTTCACCGGTAACATGCAGGAATTCGATCTGAGCCAGCAGGTCTGCGCTCTCTGCGGGGATGACAGCATCGCCCAGCACATAGAGACGGGTGCCATACCGGCGCAGGGAAGAGGCGGTCAGCTCCAGGTCGTCCTCCACCACGGCGGTGCCGTCCGGCACGATGATCAGCTCGGTGGAATCCGGGAAGAGCGGGGCCAGAACGGGCGCAAGGCTTGCGCACAGGATGGCCTTTGGAGCGGAAAAGCTGCAGCCCTTTGCGGCCAGTGCGGCAGTGTCGAGCCTGGGGTCAACCGCCAGGAAGCGATGTTCATTCCAGTACAGGCGGCTTTGTGCCCGCAGCAGGAAGGTGTTGTCTAGCTTGATGGAGCTTCCCGGCAGGAGCACTGCATCATCGGGGTAGACCGCCAGCTTTCCGTTCAGGATGCAGCGGGCGGATACCACTGCCGAGAGGCACTGCGGGCAGTAGATCATACCGTTGACCAGAATGCAGGCGTATTTCTGTAAAACCTCCGCAGCATCCGGTGTGATCATCAGCTTGCCGTTGACCACCAGTACCTGCCCGGCGGCGGTCTGGCTGGCAGAGCTCAGCGTGACCTTGCCATTGACCACACCCACCGAGACCTCCTCCGGGACATTTTTGCAGAGCATCGAATCCAGAGAAATGTTGTGCTGGCTCAGGAGCGTCTGCACCCGGGGCGAGGTCAGCGCGATCATGCAGTCCAGCTTGATCTGCTCATAGCGGTCAAGAAAATCCTCCTGCACATTGCGCAGGTCCAGGATCATAGCGTCCACATTCAGGTTCTTTTTCATCATTTATTCCTCCGTAAGTTCAGTTTTGAGGCGATGGCGTATCTGGGCAAGGCGGCTACGACCTTGCAAGCGCAATCGCACGGCTGGAAGCG
>ERZ791623.252-NODE-252-length-36694-cov-6.287808_pt1 | contig 36694 bp, 24 predicted proteins | sample MGYA00510268_ERZ791623 | MGnify/ENA primary metagenome ERZ791623 (study PRJEB30046, sample SAMN00715216) | human gut metagenome | study: EMG produced TPA metagenomics assembly of the A metagenome-wide association study of gut microbiota in type 2...
TTAAGCGCAGAAGGACGAAAAGACCCCGGGACCTTTACTATACCTTGGTATTGGCGTTAGGCGCGGATTGTGTAGCATAGGCGGGAGGCTTCGAAGCGGGTGCGCCAGCATTCGTGGAGCCGCAAGGTGAAATACCGCTCTGTTCTCGTTTGACGTCTAACCTCGACAAGTCATCCTTGTCAGGGACAGTGCCTGGCGGGTAGTTCAACTGGGGCGGTTGCCTCCCAAAGAGTAACGGAGGCGCTCAAAGGTCCGCTCAGCCCGGTTGGCAATCGGGTGTCGAGTGTAATCGCACAAGCGGGCTTGACTGCGAGGACGACGGTCCGAGCAGGGACGAAAGTCGGAGATAGTGATCCGGTGCCGGCGCACGGGCGCGGCATCGCTCAACGGATAAAAGGTACCCCGGGGATAACAGGCTGATCATTCCCAAGAGTCCATATCGACGGGATGGTTTGGCACCTCGATGTCGGCTCGTCGCATCCTGGGGCTGGAGCAGGTCCCAAGGGTTCGGCTGTTCGCCGATTAAAGCGGCACGCGAGCTGGGTTCAGAACGTCGTGAGACAGTTTGGTCTCTATCCTCTGCGCTCGTTGGAATGCTGAGGAGGCCTGCCCATAGTACGAGAGGACCTGGGTGGACGAACCTCTGGTATGCCGGTTGTCGCGCCAGCGGCACGGCCGGTTGGCTACGTTCGGGAGGGATAACCGCTGAAAGCATCTAAGCGGGAAGCCTGCTCCAAGATTAGGATTCCGTACGGTCTTGAACCGTTGTAGCCCGCATGTTGAACACGTGTTTGATAGGCCGGAGGTGGAAGCCCCGTGAGGGGTGGAGCCGACCGGTACTAACGGGCGACGGCGACACAACAATTCCGATCCTCTTGTGGAGGGTTGGTTCCGCGTCTTTCCTGTGCTGGATCGTCCTGGACGGCAATATGCGTTGGGATGGTCACTGAACGATACAACGATAGGCGTTTGCCTCGCGTCCGCTAGCCGGTTCCCAAACCGCCACCGGTGACATGCCGGTTTGGATTCCTTTGGTTTCCTTGCCGTGGCCGTTAGATTTGCGGTGGTCATAGCCCTGGTGAGACGCCCGGTCCCATTCCGAACCCGGTAGCTAAGGCCAGGCGCGGCGATGGTACTGCACTCGAGAGGGTGTGGGAGAGTAGCACGCCGCCGCTTCAAACGTTGGGGGTTCCCGTCGAGCATCCTGCTCCGGGAACCCCATTTTTTATCCCTGAACACAAGTAGGGCGCAAGCGTTTTATCGCAATGGGTTTATAGACTGGGCAACTATGCATTACTTCGTACCCAAACGTTGCACCGAGTCGAACAAGATCATGTATCACGACAAGGCAACGGCTCAGCAGGCCGCCGACCAGAGTTGGCGCGAACGCGGCACTGAGCTTTGGGTATACCGTTGCGATTTCTGCGGTACTTGGCATCTCACGCATCGCGATCCACAATCCAGCTACATGCATGTTCCGCTTAACCAGCAGCTCAAGCCACATTCCCGCAAGAAGGGCTACAAGCCCCGCAGAAGGTAATAGCAGAGCAATAGCAGGGCATAACAGGACAATACCGAGAACAAGGCAACATATAAAACCAAGGCCCGGCGGATTCATTGCAATCCACCGGGCCTTGTGTTGTATCAGCTTCGTATCAATGATACGAGCGCTGCCATGTATCTACCGCTCCAAACGGAAGCCCTGTCGCTTCGCCTGCACGGCAACGGCCTTGGCGTTCACGCCCTCGTCGATCGCATTTGCCGCAATCTGGTCGCTGAACGCGTCCACCGGCCGTTCAGTATCGCGCAAATCGTAATACTTGTGTACTTCGACGTCGAACGAATCCAAGCCGGACAGCAGCTTCTCATCGCTACTTGGATACTCGTTCTCGAAGAACTGCATGGAACGCGGCATACGCGGCTTGACGGCCGGCTCCTGATCGGGCTTGCCGATCGCAATGCCCAGCACCGGGTACGTGTATTCGGGCAGATTCAGTAGGTCGATCAGCGCGGGAACATCGTTGAGCAGCGAGCCGAGAATCACGCAACCCAAGCCGAGCGAGTACGCGGCCGTCTCCATCGCGTGCAGTGCCAGAACCGCGTCGTTCTGCGCCTGCGTGAAACGATAGCTGCCATTGAGCGTGAACGCGTCGGACGCCACTTCCACGCCCTTACGTGCGGCGATCGCGGCATTGCGATGCTCGTCCAACACGAACACGTACAGCAGCGGCGCGGTCGCGATATACGGGTGCCCGCCGATTTCGGCAAGACGCTTCTTGGTGGCTGGCTCGGTGACGCGGATGGCGGACCAGTCGTTCAGGAACTGGCTGCTCGCCGCATGCTGCGCCACGGTCTCCAACGTTTCGACGACGTCGTCCGGCAGCGGCTTCGGCTTGAATTTACGGATGGAACGACGCTCCAGCAGAGTGTCGACGGTTGCGTTATGAAGAATGTTGCTCATACCGCCATTGTTGTCCGCGCGGCGCGATTTTGCAAGGGAATCGGGCTAAATCCGTCTCCCTGTGAGAACATATCTACTTGAGACTGCTTTGCGATATTTGCGACGTATTTACTTGCGATGCGCCTGCCGTGCGTGCCGCTTGTCCACAATCGCCTTCGACCCGCGGCCGGACAGTTGCGATACGAGCGCGCCGAAACCGGCGGAAACCACGGCGAATACGATGCCGAGCGCCGCTTCCGCAGCTTCGTTCTTGGTACCGTCGGCACGGACGGCCTTGCGGCCGACGCTTTTCTTCCACACCATCTCGAACGCCTTGCCGAGCACCAGTCCGGCCAACGTGGGCACGACGGACTTGAAAATCTTATCGCCAAATGAATCGGGATCATTCAGTCTCTGGTCGCGCATCGCATTCACCTTCTCGTCGACGGTGTGCAGGGCCGCCACCACGCGGTCCGCACTGGATTCCATATTCGGCATTTCACTCATGAAACCAGTGTAACGCGTCGGAAAACATGCCGGAATATGTGCGGGACACGTGGCGGAATGGGATGAAAACGCAGCTTGCGTCGGCTAGAGTAGAGACATGACTGAAACTCAACTGGGAGGCAATGCCGCTTCCGCAATCACCCCCGGCCGCTTGGTGTTGCTGCGTCACGGGCAGACCGTGTGGAGCGAATCCGGACAGCACACCGGCCGCACCAATATTCCGTTGACTGACATTGGCTGCGATCAGGCTCGTGCCGCCGGCGAACGGTTGCGTGAGGCGTTTCCCCAGGGTTTCGCGCAGGGGTGCATGTTCGCCAGTCCGTTGCGCAGAGCCCAGCAGACGGCGCAGCTGGCCGGATATGGCGATTTTAAGGTGCTTCCCGAAATCGCGGAATGGGATTACGGCCGTGCCGAGGGCCGTACGCGTCAGGATGTGAGCGCGGCGGGCGGTTTCGCTTGGGATGTGTGGCGCGACGGACCGCGGTCGCTCCCCGAATCACTGGAGGGCGATTGGGTCGAGACGTTGCCGAACGGCGAGCAGGTGCCCGTGCACAACGGCCCCGGCGAAACGGTCGAAGAGACCGCGGCACGCACCCGTGAGGCGATCGCGGCAGTCAAGCCGCTGCTGGACGCCGGCAACGACGTGCTGCTGGTGGCGCACGCGCACGTGCTGCGTATCCTGACATCGCAATGGCTGGGCGTCGACCCGCATTTCGCGCGTCTGCTGCGGCTGGACACCGCGCACTACTGCGTGCTGAGCCAGTACAAGGGCGACAATGTCATCGAACATTGGAACTGCTGAACCAACGATTGAGCGTTGGATTATCGAGCAAGACTGTTTGATATGGCGACCCGAATGGCGAGGCGCCTCTCTTTTTAGCTTGTGGAATAGTGCTGACGGTACGGCGTGTCGCAAACGCTTTCATAAAAGTATGATGCTGAAAAGTATTGAAAATAAAGGGATTGCAAGAATCTGCCGGTTTTGATTTGCAGAAGAATGAAGAAAGATTCTGCCTACGTTTGCAAAAATCAGAAAAATGCGGCACAATAGAGCATGTCAGAAATCGTGACGACGCGGTTTCGCAAGTTGTTACCCAGCGAAGGTTGGGAAACAGGAATGGAAGAGAAAGGTTCGATGATGAATCGTACTATCAAGGCAGCGGTTGGCATGATTGCCATCGCGGCAATGTCCGTTGGCACTCTGGCCGCCTGCGGTGGCTCCAGCTCCAGCTCCGACGGCAAGGGCAAGGTCTACTACCTGAACTTCAAGCCGGAATCCAACGACGAATGGCAGAAACTGGCCAAGGATTACACCAAGGAAACCGGTGTCGAGGTCAAGGTCCAGACCGCTGCTTCCGGCACCTACGAGCAGACCCTGAAGTCCGAGATCGCCAAGTCCGAAGCCCCGACCCTGTTCCAGGTCAACGGTCCGGTCGGCTATCAGAACTGGAAGTCCTACACTGATGACATGACGGACACCGAGCCGTACAAGCAGCTCATCAACAAGGACGTCGCCCTCAAGGATGGGAGCAAGGTCGTTGGCGTTCCATACGCTATGGAGACCTATGGCCTGATTTACAACAAGGATCTGCTGGCCAAGTACATCGCCACCGATGGCGCCAAGATCAAGGACGTCAAGGATATCGACAATTTCGATACCCTGAAGGCCGTGGCTGATGACATCCAGGCCAAGAAGGACCAGCTCGGAGTCAAGGGCGCATTCACTTCCGCTGGTTTCGATTCCAGCTCCGATTGGCGCTTCAAGACCCATCTGGCCAACCTGCCGCTGTACTACGAGTTCAAGGACGACAACATCACCAAGCAGCCGGAGACCGTCAAGGGTACCTATCTGCCGGAGTATAAGAACATCTTCGACCTGTACCTGAAGGATTCCACCACCGAACCGACCCAGCTGAGCTCCAAGACCGGTGATGACGCCACCTCCGAGTTCTCCCTCGGCGAGGCCGTGTTCTATCAGAACGGCACTTGGGCATGGACCGATCTGCAGAAGAACGGCATGAAGGCCGAGTCCATCGGCATGATCCCGATCTACACCGGCGCCAAGGGCGAGGAGAATCAAGGTCTGGCCACTGGCTCCGAAAACTACTGGTGCATTAACTCCAAGGCTTCCGATGCTGACAAGAAGGCCACCAAGGACTTCCTGAAGTGGGTTGTCACCAGCAAGACCGGCATCGATTCCCTGTCCAGCGCCATGGGCTTCACCACTCCGTTCAAGTCCTTCAGCGATGTCAAGTCCGACAATCCGCTGGTGCAGGCCGCTGTTGAAGATCAGAACTCCGACAAGACCGCAGTCTCCTGGAACTTCACCATGATGCCGTCCGAAGAGTGGAAGAACAAGCTTGGTTCCGCCCTCCTCGAGTACGCTCAGGGCACCGGTGACTGGGATGCCGTCAAGACCGCGTTTGTTGACGGTTGGAAGACTGAGTACGACGCATCTCACTGAGATTGTGTTGCACCATGAGTTGCAAATCGCAATTCAATAACTGAATAAGCTAGCTGAGGTCGAGGATTTTTCCTTTCCTCTCTTCGCCCCAGCCGGTTGTGGAGACAACGGAAGGCCGTCATCGCAATGTGCTGCGATGACGGCCTTTCTGTGTTTCGTACGTTTGCCGTGTGCGCAATGTGCGGCAAACGTCAGTGACGCAGTCTGGCGGTGGTCGATCGGACGATTAGCTGTGCGGGAAACGTCTTGAACGGCTCGTCAAGCGGCTGCTTGTCAATCAGGGCAAGCGTCATACGGGCCGCCTCGTGTGCCATCTCGACCGGTGTCTGACGGATGGTGGTCAAACCGAGATCGCGAGCGTAGGTGCTGTCGTCGTAGCCAATGATGGAGATGTCGTTCGGTATTGTGAAACCGTTGCGTTCCAGCTGGAACAGTAGCGGAATTGCGATGCCGTCTTCCTGACAGGCAATCGCCGTGGGCATGTGGTCCGAGCTGAGCAGCTGCGTGACGACTTTGCTGATGTTGTTCTTGCCTTCGTCGGTAACGAACACGCGCGGTTCGACGCCATTGGACTTGCAGCACGTCATGAACGAATCGAAACGGCCCTGCACGCTGAAGTGCAGCGTCACTTCACGGTCGGTACGGATGTAAGCGATATCGCGATGGCCAAGCGTTATCAAGTGGCGTGCGGCCAATTCGGATCCCTGCTTGTCATCGATGCGCACGGCGGCGTTGAAGCCGCGCTCTTCCGGCAAGCTCGAATTGATGCCGATGATTGGCACATCGACTGACCTGAGTTGCCTGATTTCGTTGCTGTCGATGTCGAAGGAAATGACGATTACGGCGTCGACATTGCGGCGTACCGGCAGCATGTCGAAGAACGCGCGGCGTTCCTCGGCGCTGGACATCTGATAGATCGAGATGTCGTAGCCTTCATCATGGAAGGATTCGTTCAGTCCTTCCATGATGGACGAACTGAACCACAGATTGAGTCGGCCGGAAATCAGCACCGCGATTCGCAGCGCGCGGCCGGTTTTGAGTGCTGCAGCGGAGCGCGAGATGGAAAAATTTAATTCGTCGGCGGCTTTCATGACTTTGTCACGCGTGGCTTTCGACACAAGATCGGGACGTGTGAAGGAGCGAGAAACCGTTGAAATGGAGACGTGCGCAAGTTGTGCCACGTCTTGAATGCTGCTTTTCATGGTGACCCCTTGTATAGTAGAACTACTGAATATTCAGCATACTGTATTGAAACACTCTTGCAAAAGTTGGATTACAAACGTTTTCATTTGTGCCACAGTTGTTGCGGGGCTGATATTTACAATGCTTTCAGGCTGTCAATACTATGACAACGATGCAGAATATATGATTTATGACATGTAAAAATGACAACGTTTGACATTTCGCGTCGCGCTGTTTATTATAACAACTGTAAAAACTAAAAAGGCGAAAAACAATGCAGTGATTCGCCGATTTGGGGCAGTTGGTTTTCCATGCCGCGTTGCTGCGGTGTTGGAATGGAGAGGAAAGAAAGCAGGCAAGCTATGATCAGCATGGCCGGCAAAGCGATACGAAAGTGGTGGGCTCTGTTTGCGCTACCGACGTTCGCTGCATTTATCATCGGGTTTGTAATCCCGTTCATCATGGGTGTGTATTTGAGTTTCTGCAAGTTCACAACTGTGACTGACTCGGAATTCATTGGACTTAAAAACTATCAGAAGGCACTTGCGGATAAGGAATTCCTGCATGCGTTAGGTTTCTCGACGGCGCTGACCATTGTCACTACGGTTGTGATCAATGTGGTTGCGTTTGCCATCGCATACATGCTGACCAAGGCCATCAAGGGCTCCAACATCTTCCGTTCGGTGTTCTTCATGCCGAACCTCATCGGTGGCATTATCCTGGGCTACATCTGGATGCTGCTGCTCAACGGCATTCTCGCTCACTGGGGCCGCGCGTTGACGTATAGCGCAACCTACGGCTTCTGGGGCTTGGTCATCTTGGTTTGCTGGCAGCAGATCGGCTATATGATGATTATCTACATCGCTGGTATGCAGTCGCTGCCGACCGACGTGCTCGAAGCGGCTTCCGTGGACGGTGCGAACGGCACCCAGACCATGTTCAAGATCATCATTCCGCTGATGATGCCGTCTATCACCGTATGCTCGTTCCTATGTGTCACCAACGGCTTCAAGCTGTACGATCAGAACCTTGCATTGACCAACGGCGCTCCGTCGAACATGTCTGAAGGTCTGGCAATGAACATTACCCGCACGTTCTATGGCCGTATGGGCTGGGAAGGCGTCGGCCAGGCGAAGGCAGTGCTGTTCTTCATCCTGGTGGCCATTGTGGCGCTTATCCAGAACAAGCTCACCACGAGCAAGGAGGTGGAGGCATGAACTCCGGAGAAAAAGTCAAGCACGGCGCACTGTGGTCCGTACTGTTCGCGGTGGTTTCGCTGGCATGGATCTTCCCGATCGTGCTGGTGATCATCAACTCTTTCAAGCAGAAGGCGTACATCTCCCGTAACGCGTTCTCCCTGCCGACCGGTAAGGCGTTCGTTGGACTTGAAAACTATACGCGTGGCCTCGAAACCACGAACTTCTTCGCCAGCTTCGGCTGGACCCTGCTGATCACGGTCGGTTCCGTGGCGCTGATCCTGGTGTGCACCTCGATGTGCGCATGGTGGATCGTCCGCGTGAACAACTGGGCCGCGAAGCTGCTGTACACGCTGTTTCTGTTCAACATGATCGTGCCGTTCCAGATGGTCATGTTCACCCTTTCCAAGCTGGCCGATATGTTGAAGCTCAACACCCCGTGGGGTCTGTGCTTCGTGTACCTGGGCTTCGGCGCTGGTCTGGCCGTGTTCATCTTCACCGGCGTGGTCAAGGGCATTCCGGAATCGCTGGAAGAATCCGCCATGATCGATGGTGCTTCCGTGCCGCGCATCTTCTTCCAGATCGTTGTGCCGATCATGAAGCCGTCCATTGTGTCCGTGGCTATTCTGCAGGCCATGTGGATCTGGAACGACTACCTGCTGCCGTACCTGACGCTCGACCTGGGCAAGTACAAGACCATTTCCGTGGCGGTGCAGTATCTGAAGGGCGGTTATGGTTCCGTGGATATGGGCGCCATGATGGCATGCCTGGTCATGGCCATCATCCCGATCATCATCTTCTACCTGATCTGCCAGAAGTACATCGTCAAGGGTGTTATGGCTGGAGCCGTTAAGGGCTGATCTTCGATCAGCCCTTAGGGAACAGCGCAGTGCGCTGTTCCCAGGCTCCAGCCCGAGCGGCTATGCCGCGAGGGTAACATTGAGCCCGCGCGTAGCGCGGTCCTTAATTGCAGGGCCGAAGGTGGCGCGGTTAAGGGCTGATTTTCACCCAGAAAAATTTAAGGGACTGATGCGAATCAGTCCCTTTTTTCGTGCCTAATTACTTGCTGATGTACTTGCGGAAGACATGCTCGAGAATCGGCGAATGCAGCATCAGCATCGTGCCATACCCCAGTATGAGCAGCAGGAACAGGCCCTGCGGCATGTAAACCCAGCTGGCCACGAGCAGCGCCACGTACACCGCGTCGATCGCAACCAATGCCAACGTGTGGCCGATGTTGCTCACGCCGAACACAAAAGTGTTGCCAAGCGTGCGCCAGAACGAGTTCTCGAACCGCGCCTGCAACGCCCACACCCATTCGAAACCGATGAGCCACACAATCGTCAACGCGAATTTCGGAATGAGCAGCGGCGTGATCTGCAGCACGATCCACGAGTAGACGCACAGCGTGCCGGTCGTGCCGAAAATCAGCCAATAGCCGGTCGATTTCGCAAAATTCGAACGGAACGCCTTGAAATAATTGCGCGTCGCCGTGCCTTCGCCGGACAGCGTGCGACGGACGGCGTCGTGGCCGGCGGTCAGTGCCGCGCCGATCGTGATGATCGGAATGCTGGTGACGAGCATCAGAATGTTGATCCAGATCGCGTCGACGGCGTCGCTCAGGCCGCGCATAAAGCCGGAATCGGGGGAGAGGAACTTCATAATCGCCTTTCGTATGGCATCCGTTGGCAACGTATGCAAGTCGAATCTTCCGCGATTCTACTCGATACAGCTGGAGTATGCACATTTTCGTCAAACGTTTGATGTGCTGCAATGATTAAGTTTTCATTAGCGTTTCGCTTTGCTTGATGTTATCGTTTTCATGTAGCGGAGACAGTGCTCCGCATCCGATGGACTACGACAAAAGGGGTTATCGTGACAGCAAACAACATGCGTGACGATTGGTGGAAGCAAGCCGTCGTCTACCAGATCTACCCGCGCAGCTTCAAAGACGTGAACGGCGACGGGTTGGGAGACATCGCCGGTGTCACCGAGAAAATGGATTACCTGAAGAATCTCGGCATCGACGCGATTTGGCTGAGCCCGTTCTACCCGTCCGACCTGGCCGATGGCGGCTACGACGTGATCGACTACCGCAACGTGGACCCGCGCCTCGGCACCATGGCCGATTTCGACGCGATGGCCGCCGCCGCGCATGAAGCCGGCATCAAGGTGATCGTCGACATCGTGCCGAACCACACGTCCAACAAGCACAAGATGTTCATCGAGGCGCTCGCCGCCGGCCGCGGTTCGGCCGCACGCGACCGCTACATCTTCCGCGAAGGCCGCGGCGAGCACGGCGAGCTGCCGCCGAACGACTGGCAGTCGCTGTTCGGCGGCCCGGCGTGGCAGCAGGTCGACGACGGCCAGTGGTACCTGCACATGTTCGCCAAGGAGCAGCCGGATTTGAATTGGAAGAATCCGGACGTGCACGAGGAATTCAAGAAGACATTGCGATTCTGGTCCGACCACGGCACCGACGGCTTCCGCATCGACGTGGCGCACGGCTTGGCCAAGGACCTCGATTCCGTGCCGCTGGCCGACATGGATCCGGCCGCGGTGCAGCATGTGCTGCCGGCGGACGGCGCGTTCAGCCCGCTGTGGGACCGTCCGGAAGTGCACGACATCTACCGCGAATGGCGTCAGGTGTTCAACGAGTACAATCCGCCGCGTTTCGCCGTCGGCGAGGCGTGGGTGAAGGCCGAATCGCAGCATCTGTACGCGTCCACCGACGAGCTCGGCCAGGTGTTCAATTTCGAGTTCGCCGAAGCCAACTGGTTCGCCGACGAGTTCCGTACGGCCATTGCTGACGGCTTGCGCGCCGCCGAGGAAACGCACGGTTCCACCACGACGTGGGTTATGAACAACCACGATGTGCCGCGCAGTCCGTCGCGTTTCGGTCTGCCGCAGGTGAAGGACGCTCCGTACCACCAGCTGGCGCACGATTGGCTGTTGCGTGACGGAGAGACCTACCGCGAGAATCGTGAGCTCGGCACCCGTCGCGCCCGCGCAGCCGCGCTGATGGAACTGGGCCTGCCGGGTTCCGCCTACGTGTATCAGGGCGAGGAACTGGGCCTGTTCGAAGTGGCGAACATTCCGTGGGATCGTCTTGAGGATCCGACGCCGTTCAACACCCGTCGCAACTTCACCGACAAGGGTCGTGACGGCTGCCGTGCACCGATGCCGTGGAAGGCTGCCGATTGCGGCGAACCGGCTTCGTGGAGCCCGGACTTCATCACCGGCGGCACGTTCGGTTTCGGCCCGGAGCAGGGCGATTCCGCCGACGCGCACCTGCCGCAGCCGGCCTGGTTCAAGGATTTCGCGGCCGACGTCGAGGCCGATGACAACGGTTCCATGCTGCACTTGTACCGCAAGCTGTTGCAGTTGCGACAGACGGTGCTGACGGCAACCGGAGACACGTCCGCCGACCTGCTGGACATGGGCGATACGGTGGTCGCCTACTCGCGTCCGGCCACGGAAGGCCGTCGATTCCTGTCCGTCACCAATTTCGGCGACGAGCCGATCGCCCTGCCGGACGATGCGGTCGCCATCGCAAATTCCGTGCCGTTGACGGACGACGGCAAGCTGGATAGCGACGCCTCCGTATGGCTGCTGCTGGGCTGATCGACCGCTGAATCTGGCCGTTGCACTGCTGGCTGAGGTTGCGATTGTTCTCAGGCGGCCTAACCGCTCCCAAATCGCCTTGCATATATGAAAAATTCCGGCCCTCCACAAGGAGGACCGGAATTTTGGTTTGTAAGGAAAGGGGAATGGTAAGTCTAAACGCTACTTCTCGCCGTTCATGATGGCGGCAAGCGATTGCACACGCGGCAGATCGAACACCTCATCGGTGTGCACCACCTTGAGGTCCGGGCCTGCCAGCGGCACGCGCCAGTTGGAGTATTCACTGGACGTGCCCGGCTGGTTCTGCGTGCGCGTCTCGCCCACGCCATCCACCAGCGCGGCCTGCAGCAGCACGGACGGCGACTTGAGCAGCATCTTGTGCATCGCCTCGACGATTTCCTGGATGTGGCCTTCCACATCGCCCGCCACTTCCGGCGTGATCAGGCCGGACTCCACGAGACGGTCCATCATCGCGTCGCGTTCGTCGGTGGCGGAAGCCTGGAACTCCTCGACCGGGCCGGACAGCAGGTGCAGCTGTTCGCGCAGCTTGACGTGCTCGAACTGCAGGTAGCCGGCGGTCGGCGGCAGGTCGTGCGTGGTGACGGAAGCCAGCGCGTACTTGCGGTACGTGGACGGATCGGCGTACGGGTCGCCGGCGTTGGGGGAGTCGTCCACGCGGGCGAACCATTCCACCATGCAGCCCAGCAGGCCGTGCTCGCCGAGTACCGTGCGTACGTAATCAGGCACGGTGCCCAGATCCTCGCCGACCACCAAACCGTTCACGCGGGACGCTTCAATGGTCAGGATCGCGATCATCGCCTCATAGTCGTACGTAACGTACGCGCCACCGCGCGCGCCTTCGCCCTGCGGAATCCACCACAGACGGAATAGGCCGAGTACATGGTCGATGCGCACCGCGCCCGCGTGCGAGAACATGTTGTGCACCATCTCGCGGTACACGCCATAACCAGTTTTGGCCAGATAATTCGGATTGAACGGCGGCTGGCCCCAATCCTGACCCTGCTGGTTGTAGAAGTCCGGTGGGCAGCCCACGGTTACGCTGCCTACTGCGAAACGTTCCGGATTCCACCACACGTCCGCGCCGAGCGAGTGCACGCCCACGGCCATATCCTGCATGAGGCCGAGTGCCATACCGCTGTCACGGGCGGCGTTCTGCGCGGCTGTCACCTGCTCGTCGGCGATCCACTGCAGCCAGCATTCGAAATCGACCATATCGGCGTGCTCGCGCATGAGCTCCACCACTTCAGGCGAATCGCGGTTCGTGTCCTTGAACCACGTGCCCGTCCACGGCGCGCCCCACACCTGGAACGCCACCGACCATGCGGCGAACGCGCGCAGATCCGGTCCCGCGGCCTCCTTGAACGCGTCGAACGCGGCCTGACGCTCGACGGAACGCGGCACGTTGTACACAAGCTGCAGCGCCTGGCGCTTGTGCCACCAAGCGGAATTGATGTCGAGCGGCTCGATACTGTCGTTGGCTGGCGAGACTTCCGCGTGCAGACGCGCCACTTCGGCCTGGTCCGCCTCGTTGAGTTCCGCATATTCAGCGATATCCTGCGGACGGATGTACGTCACATTGAGAAAACGACGCGATTCGGGAAGATACGGCGACGGCTCCAGCGGCGGCACCGGCGCGGTGGCGTGAATCGGGTTGATAAGCATGAAATCGGCATGCGATTTCGTTGCCGCGTCGGACAGCAGCAGCTTCAGATCGCCATAGTCGCCCACGCCCCAGGATTCAGCGGAACGGATGGAATACATCTGTGCCATCCAGCCCCAACGTTGCTTTTCCGCTACTGCTGGCGGCAGTTCGATGCGTGCCGGTGCGCAGATCAGCGCGGCTTCGGCGTGCATCGGGCCGGCATCGACGGCCAGCGTGTGGTAGCCGGCGGGAATATCGTCCGGCAGCGTCAGTTGCAGCGAGCCGTCATCTGCGTTCGAGCCCGTCAGATACGCGGTCAGATCGCCCGCATATTCCGTGCCGTCTTCCAACGTCAGCTTCAGCGCCACGTCGTTTCCTTTCGCGCGGATTGGCGTGACGGCTTCCTTGCCGATGAACTTCACGACGGTCGGCTCAACAAGTGTGTCTGCGATGCGCTGCTGGGTCGCCGCATAGGAGGCGGTGATCGCTTCGTCGCTGGATGCGTCCACGCCGAGTGCGGCCAATACGGAGACGAGCACTTCGTCGCGGATTTCCACATAGGTGCCGAGCTGGTCGATATACGACGTGGAAATGCCATTGAGCTTGGCGAGCTGGATAAGAGGCCGTGCGATGCGTTCTGCGCTTTCGGTCTGCTGGGTCTGTGTCATAGGTCCCTTCTTTCCGCGCCGTTTGTGACGGCTGACATGCTACATTGCTTGCGATTGCCGCAGCTTCGATGCTGGTGGCATTCGCACCAAAGATAACTATATCACGGTATGATATCGTTTTCAAAGCGTGTTTTGCGGTAAGAGAGTGTTGCTATATTGCGATTTTGCTCTAATTTCAGGAATATAGATAACCGGAATTGTTTTTCCATATTGACTATCGTTTGCAATACGAAGGCGCAGCGCTCCGCATTGCAAACGATTATTCCAACGGGGCATTGCTCGTCTGCTACTCGGCTTCGAGAATTGCAAAGCTTTGCAGACCTAGACGCAGCGAAGTGCCGCTAATTTCGTTTTCGCCGATGCTGAAAATCGTCCGATAACTACCATCTGGTAACTGCAAAGCTTTGCAATCGCGGCTTGGATTGACGGCTATGATCAGCTTCTGCAGGTGGGTGGAACGCTCGAAAACGAACACTCTATCGCGTTCGATTGCATGGAACGTAGCCCCCGACCGCAAGGCGTCGCATTCCCCCTTGACGTGGAGTATGGAGCGCACCGTATGCCACAGTGATTCGGCGTCGGCCTGCTGTGCGGCGACGGTCGGGGCGTCGGCGGACGGGTCGGCGGGCAGGTAGCTGCCACCGGTCACATCGCCAGCCCGAGTGTCCGATTCTGCAGAATCGGACGCGTGTAATGCCTTGGGGGTGCTGTGAATGTCCGTTTCTGCAGAATCGGACGTGTAGGACGCGTCAGAGGTGTTCTGAATGTCCGATTCTGCAGAATCGGACACGTGAAGTGCTCCGGATGCGTCGTTCGCATCCCACTGCATCGGTGTGCGCGAACCGGTGCGCACGTAGCCGCCTTCTTTGCCGGGCAGTGCGCGGTATCGCATGCCGATTTCGTCGCCGTAATACAGGAACGGCACGCCCGGCATCGCGAACAGCGTGCAGTATGCCAGTGCGATTTCGCGCTGCGACAGTCGCGGCGCCACGCGTGCGGTGTCGTGGTTGCAGGTGATGAAATTAAAATTTCCGTCGGCCGTTTCCGCTTCGCGCAGACGCGGCTCGTACTCGTCCAGGAATTCGCTGATCGGCGTGCCGGAATCGGCGTTGAAATAGCTCTTGTCGCCCTTGCGGCTCAACGGGTCGTCCACGTTGCGCAACAGCATGTTGTAGCCGTTGGGAACGCCGTCCCAACGCCAATCGAGATAGAAATCCATGTCGAAGCCGGCGGCCATCGACTCCTCTGGCCGTCCCCATTCCGAAACGAACGCGGCTTCGGGGAAGGCCGGGCGGATCCGGGCGAACATGTACTGCCAGGTGCGGATGGTGTAAGGCTTGCCCTCATCGTCCTTTTTGACGAGGCTGTCGGCCATATCCACGCGGAAGCCGTCTGCGCCACGGGAAAGCCAGAACCGCATGACGTCCACCATCGCGTCGCAAGTGGCCTTCGCGTCCGGACCAAGGGCTGGCTTCTGCCAGCTACGTTCGGGGTGCGCGAAACCGTAGTTGAGCGCCGGCTGGCATTTGAAGAAGTTCAAGATGTAGGTACCGTTGCGGGGCGATTCGCCGCCGATGAATGGCAGTCCGTCGCCACCGGAGATCCATGAGTCTGTCCAGATGTAGCGGTCGGAATAATTGTTTCGTTCGACCTTGCAACTGCGGTGGAACCACTCGTGTTCCTCGCTGGTGTGGCCTGGCACAAGATCGAGGATCACGTGCATGTCGCGCCGGTGGGCGGCGTTCCGGCGTGGTGACCTGTTCACTAAGCTTTCCGCAGTGGTGTTTGGTCTTGGCAATATCGTGCGCAAGCAGTATGTCAAGGGCATTGCCATGCTGGCGCTGGAAATCGCATACTTCGTGTTCATGGCAATCAATGGCGTGGACTATCTTTCCAAGTTGCCGACCTTGGGCACCAATGCAGGCGGCAAGAAGCTGGTCGACGGCTTCTGGGCCTACACCGAACCTGACCGTTCCGTGGTCATCCTGTTGTACGGTGTCGCCACTCTGGTTATCACCGCTGCCTTCATCGGCCTGTGGGTCATGTCCGTGCGCTCTGCATACAAGTCCCAGGTGCTGCTCGAGGAGAACGGCAAGGCTCCGAGCTTCATGGACGATGTCCGCGAGCTGCTCGATGCCAAGGCGCACGTTCTGCTGATGTTCCTGCCCACGCTGGGCATCGCCGTGTTCACCGTGCTGCCGTTGATCTTCATGATTTCAATGGCATTCACCAGCTATGACCACAAGCACCTCGTGCTGTTCCACTGGGTCGGCTTTGAGAACTTCGCCAAGGTTTTCTCCAACAGCGGCGGCACCGTTAACGCCGTACTGTTCGGACGCGTGCTGGTGTGGACATTGGTCTGGGCCTTCTTCGCCACCTTCCTGAACTTCTTCCTCGGCATGTTCGTGGCTATGATCATCAATCGCAAGACCACCCACTTCAAGGGTTTCTGGCGTGCCTGCTTCTCCATGTCCATCGCCGTTCCGCAGTTCGTGTCCCTGTCGGTCATGCACACCATGCTCCAGCCGCAGGGCGCGGTGAACCGCATGCTGCAGACGTGGGGTTGGATCGATAGTCCGCTGCCGTTCTTCACCAACGCCACTTGGGCCCGTGTCACCGTAATCGTCATCAACCTCAACCTGTGGGTCGGTATTCCGTACACCATCATGCAGATCACTGGTATTCTGCAGAACATTCCGGCCGATCAGTATGAGGCGGCGAAGATCGACGGTGCCAACTGGTGGCAGATCTTTACTAAGATCACCATGCCGTACATTATCTTCGTGCTCACTCCGTATCTGATCACCACCTTCACGGGCAATGTGAACAACTTCAACGTCATTTATCTGCTGTCCGGCGGCGATCCTACGCCATTGGGCGATTCCGCAGGCTCCACTGATTTGCTTATCACCTGGCTGTACAAGCTGACCGTGGACAAGCAGGATTACAATCTCGGTGCCGTGATCGGCATCATGACCTTCGTCGTGTTGGCCATCGTTTCGCTGATCACCTACCGCAATTCCGGCTCCTATAAGAATGAGGAGGCATTCCGATGAGCAACAAGCATTCCGCAACCAAAGTGGAAAGCCACGGCCTTCTGCACGGCCAGAAGATCCGCCGTATCACCGGCGACGTGTTCGCCCACTTGCTCCTGGCCATTCTGGCCGTCATCTGGCTCGTCCCAATCGTATGGGTGTTCGCGGAGTCGTTCAATAAGAACACCGCCCCGTACACCAGCTCCTTCTTCCCGAAGGAGTGGACTCTGGACAACTATAGGGTGCTGTTCACCGACCGCAACGTGTTGGACTTCCCGAAGATGTTCGGCACCACGTTCATCATCGCCTGCTTCACCTGTGCGATTTCTCTGGTCTTCGTGCTCTCCGTGGCATACTGCATGAGCCGTATGCGTTTCCGTGTGCGCAAGACTTTCATGAACGTTGTGCTGATTCTTGGCATGTTCCCGGGTATCATGGCCGTCACCGCCATCTACTTCATCTTGAAGGCCTTGGGCCTGTCAAGCGGCACCATGACTACCGTGGCGTTGATTCTCGTGTACTCCGCCGGTTCCGGCGCTGGCTTCTACGTGATGAAGGGCTATATGGACACCATTCCGACCTCGCTGGACGAAGCCGCCTTGCTCGACGGTTGCACCCGTTTCCAGGTGTTCCATAAGATCATCATCCCGATCTGCAAGCCCATGATCGTCTACCAGGCCATCATCGGCTTCCTGACCCCGTGGCTCGACTTTGTCATGGCCAAGGTGATCTGCCGTACGCAATCCAACTACACCGTGGCATTGGGCCTGTGGCTCATGCTGCAGAAGGAATATATCCAGAACTGGTTTGCCCGCTTCGCTGCGGCCGCGGTCGTGATCTCCGTTCCGATCGCCATCCTGTTCATTGTGATGCAGCGCTTCTATCAGGAGTCCATGTCGGGCTCCGTGAAGGGCTAAAGAAAGGCAAAGGATATGACGCTCGTAGACAGCTTCGCACAGCCGAATACGAGCGTCGCCGAACCGTTCCCGCTGTGTCTGGAACGGCCTCTGGGTGCCGTGGTTGCTCAATCCGGCACCCAGTTCGCTCTCTGGGCGCCTTCTGCCAAGAAGGTGACACTGCGACTGTTCATGCGCGGCTCCATGGGGGAAGACGGCGACGCTTTGATCGGACAGTACCTGATGCGTCCTGAAACCGACGGTTCCTGGACGTACGATTTCGCCGACAACAAGCATGGCGTGTATTACGACTTTTTGATTGAACGCGATTGCGGTTCCGTGGACCGCGTCGCCGACCCGTGGGCGTACGGTGCCGGAGTGAACGGTCGCCGCAGCATGGTCGTCGATTTCGATCGCACTAATCCGGACGGCTGGGGAAACGACCGCACGCCCGACGTTCCGCTTGCGCAGACCGTGGTCTGGGAAACGCACGTGGGCGATTTCAGCAACGACCCGGCCAGCGGCTTCCCCGAATCGCACCGCGGAAAATATATTGCTTTCACGGACGATGGCACTACGCTGGAAGGCCATCCCGATTTCCCGACGGGCATCGATTATCTGAAGAAGCTCGGTGTGACCGCGGTGCAGCTCATGCCGATCTACGACTTCGGTTCCGTGGACGAAGCCGCCTGCAATCGCTATAACTGGGGCTACGACCCGGTCAACTACAATGTGCCGGAAGGTTCGTACTCCACCAATCCGTTCGACGGCTCCACGCGCATCCGCGAGGTCAAGCAGATGGTGCAGGCGCTGCACAGTGCGGGCATCAAGGTGATCATGGATGTGGTTTACAACCACATGTTCTCCACCGACAATTGGTTCGAACGTACGGTGCCGAAATACTTCCTGCGCCGCAAGCCCAACGGCGCGCTGGCCAACGGATCCGGCTGCGGCTGCGATATGGCCACCGAACGCAAGATGTTCCGCCGGTTCATCGTGGAATCCGTGACGTTCTGGGCGCGCGAATACCATATAGACGGCTTCCGTTTCGACCTGATGGGTCTGATTGACGTGGACACCATGAATGCCGTGCGTGCTGCTCTGGATGAGATTCCCGGCCGTGGACGCGACATTCTCATGTACGGCGAACCGTGGTCCGCGGGCGCCACCGCGCCGCTGCCCAGCGACACCGTGCTGGCTGACAAGTCAGGCCTGTCGAAGCTTGACAGTCGCATCGGCCACTTCTGCGACACCACGCGAGACACCATCAAGGGCCATGTGTTCTTCTCGGACCGCCCGGGTTATGTGAACGGTGGCATGCACGAGAACGTAGCGGCTGCGCGTGAGGCCGTGAACGCGTGGCGTCGCGGCAAACATTCGGAAGGAGTGGCAGGCCAGGTCATTCAATACGTGTCCGCGCACGACGACCTCACGCTGTGGGACAAGTTGTGCGCGAGCTTTGCGGCTGGTTCGTTGGGCAGCACCGTGGCCGAAGGCGTTAACGAAAATACCGTGGATGTGCCAAAAGTCATGTATGACGCCGATTTCTCGGCGGAAGGGCTGGCCGGTGTCGGTCCGCAGATTGCGGCCGCGCTGACCGACGTGATGGACGCCAACAAGCTGGCTGTGGGTATCACGCTTACCTCCGCTGGCATCCCGTTCATGCTGTCCGGCGAGGAGTTCGCACGTACCAAATTCGGCAGCTCTGATTCTTACGATTCCGCCAAAGAGCTTAACTGGCTCGATTGGAACCGTGCATGGCAGAAGCGCGATTTGATTGAGTATTACGCGAAGTTGATTGCATTGCGCAAGTCTGATCCACAGTGGTTCGACGGCAATCGCAATATCGTCGATACGGAAGGCGACGAACTCGTGTTCCGCGTCGGCGATTATCTGATGGCCGCCAATCCAGGCAGACACGTCGGCGTTATTGACGTGGCCGTAACGGGTTTGGAACCGATCGGCGGAATACGGAGATACTGGTGTGGTCTCGGCTCGTCCGTCAGTCCGATGGAAGGCAATGTGAGCGCAGGTGATGGCGATTATTTGATTGTTCCACCGCATACGTTTGCAATCTGGCGGTTGCAGTAATACTCTCAGTAGGGAAGCTACAAAACGGCGACCGCAAAGCTGCGGTCGCCGTAACCGATACGGCAATGGGGCCGGAAAACCAGAAAGGATACGACAGTGGGAATCGGAGCGCGCAATCCGCGGTACGAGGTGGTGTTTTTCGACCTGTACGGAACGCTGATCGACATTCGTACCGATGAGCAGAGCGAGGCCGCATGGCAGGCGCTGTACGATTGCGTGACCGAATTGGGCGCGCAGTACGAATCCGTCGACGTGATGCGCGACCAGTTCGAAAAGCTCGAAGCCCGCGAAATGGTCCACCAAGCCGACCGTGCAATCGTTCGCAACGGGTGGGACGAATTCGACATCCTGCCGGTCTACCGGTCCCTGCTCATGAATCGCAGCGAGGAAGCGGAAAAGAAACTCGCGCTACCGCAGGCCGCGCTGAAAGCCGCATGGGCGTTCCGCCAAGGCAGCACCAGCCTGTTCCGGCTGTACCCCGGCGCGCTCGACATGATCGAACAACTGCAGGACGCCGGCATGGTCGTGGCGCTGCTGAGCAACGCGCAGGCCTGCTACACACGCCCCGAACTGGAAGAGACCGGCCTTGCCAGCGTACTGGACGACGTGATCATCTCCAGTGAAGAGAAAATCCGCAAGCCCGCACGCGACCTGTACATGCTGGCGCTCGACCGTGAATTCGTGACCGCCAAGCACGCGCTCATGGTCGGCAACGACGAGCGCAACGACATCATCGGCGCCAGTTCCGCCGGCCTCGACGCGGCATACTTCCGCACGGAAATTTCACCGGCGGACGACCCGGACGTTTCGGCACATGCGGTATGTTCGTTTACCGGAGCCGACTACGATGGGCTGCTGAAATTCGTGCTGGACGCATAAGGCGCGCGGTGGGCGCTGAGCTTAAATCGCATGGGACGTGCGGGAAGCCGCTGTGGCGTGCGGGAAAGTCGCAAGGAAAAGTCGCAAGTCGTAAAAGGCATACGTGCGTAAGGCGTGCGTAAGGTGCACGTGCCACGTGCGACGCGCGGAAAAATCGCAATAGGAGGACATATGGAAGGCTATGCCGAGCAGGGAGCTCGAACCGATTCGACCGACCAAATCGGATTCGGCGGCGCTCGCCGCAACAGGAAAAAGCGTCGCGGACTGACGGTGTTCCAACTTAAGGTCATCGGCGCGGTGGCGTTGGCCTTGTCCGCCGGCAGCACCACCATCGTGCCGCTGTTCTTCGGCTCCGATACCAACAATATGACGTCGCTGACGGCGATGGTCCTGAGCGAAGTGGTGTCCTGGTTCGCCATTCCGATCTACGCGTGGCTGCTGGTGCAGGGTTTCCGTGAAACGCACAGCCGGGTCGCGTACGGCCTGCAGCTGTTCATTCTCGCCGTGGTGTGCGAGGTGCCGTACGACCTCGCCACATCGCATAGGGCTTTCGACCTGGGCTCGCAGAATCCCGTTTTCGGCCTGTTCGTTGCGTTTGTTGTGCTTGCCGCGCTCGACTGGGTGGCGTCGCGCTATCAGAAGGCCATGAAGGTGCTGTTGTCGGTCGGACTGGTGGTGATTGGTCTGCTGTGGGACCTGCTGCTGCGTATCGGCCTACGCCAGCACATGATGAGCATCGGTTCGGTGACGCTTGGCTTCGTGCTGATTTTCGCTTTGATGCGCCAGTATGAGAATTCGATGATGTTCACAGCCGGCCTGTTCGGCGCCGTGATGATGATCGCGCCGGGCGTGGGCGTGGCGTTCGTGCACTACTACAACGGCAAGCTGGGCTATAGGCATCAGTGGACGAAATGGGCTTTTTACGCGGTTTACCCGGTTATTCTGATAATTTGTGCGATTTGTGCAACACTGGCGTGATTTTTGACAACGTTCGCAGTATGATAGAAACAGATTGAGAGAGCATCGCCGCTCAAGCGAGTGTTTCCAAGGTTGGAAACGTTTGTGATTATGATGCAGAAACCGCAAAGGGGTTGAGAGATGGATAGAGCAGGCATTCGCGAGGTGGCCAAGGCCGCGGGTGTGTCGATTTCCACGGTATCGCGCGCGTTCACGCGGCCGGAACTGGTGTCCGAACGTACGCGCCGCAAGGTGCTGGAAACGGCGGACAAGCTTGATTTCAACATCTCACGTTCCGCGACATCGTTGAAATCCGGCCAATCGTACCGTGTGGCGATGCTGATGAATGAAGAGATCACTAGCTGGTTCAATACGGAAGTGTTCGCTGGAATCGAATCCGTCATGCATAATGCCGGGTATGACGTATCGCTGTTCCAGCACGTCGACACCGCCGAAAACCGCCGCGACTTCTTCACGAATCTGCCGGTCCGCCGCAACGTGGACGCAGTATTCGTGACATCGTTCGGCGTGGATCCGAAGGAAATCCAGCAGCTCAAGCGCATCCACGTACCGATTATTGGCATCAATACGCCGACGCAAAACGGCTTCGACGCCACCATCTCCATCGACGATGAGGACGGCATGTTCACCGCCGCCCAGCATCTGATCAATCTGGGGCACAAGAATATCGTGTACGTGTGCTCCGATGCGGTCGATTCCATTAATTCCTCCATCGATGCGCGAGGACAGGGCTTCATCCGCGCCTGCAAGACGATGGAGGCCTCCCATGACTTCAAGTGGCGCGTCGTCTCTGTGCCGCGTGGCAAGACCTTCGCCGACTCGGCGTTGACCGCGCTGCTTGCGTTGGACGAGTTCCCGGACGCGATCTGCTGCCAGATGGATATGATGGCGATTCCGCTGGTGTTGCGTTTGGAACGTTACGGCCACCACACGCCGAGTGACTATTCGATTATCGGCTTCGACGATTCGCCGTACGCCGACACTGTGAACCTGACCACCATGCGCCAGGATCCGTATGCGATGGGTCGCGCGGCCGCACAAAAGGCCATGAAGCTTATCGAAGGCAAGCCGCTTGAGAACGCGCATGAGATTGTGCGCGCCCAGCTCGTACTACGCGGCACCGATTCCGTGTACGGGCGGTAAGGCTGGCGTTCCCCGGAGAGGCCGGGCTGGTGCCCTTGACGGGCTCGATTCCCGGGTGTGATTCCGGGTTTTTCGAGTACGGGGGAGCAGGGGCGATTCTGGCGTGGGTGCCCGAGCGCTTGATCGGTGGTTTTCATGCGAGTCTGGAACGGATGGAATCCGGGGTGGTGCATAACACCGATTTCCCGGGGGCGATTATGGTTGGTCGCGGATGCGGTTTGAACCCACGATTGGAATGAAAAGAGTCGATTGCGGAAGATGGTTTCCTCGGCTGATGCGTGATCGCAATGATACTGTTTCATGAAAAAATGAAACAGATTTGCATTCATTTGTTTCATTACGCACATTCGGGGGTATGGACTGCGGCAAATTTTAGCAAGCCTTGAACAATTCTCGGCAAGGCTCAAAAAATCTGAAAACCCAATAGATACAGTGGGTTTGAGCCTTACTGAAAAATGGATGGGGGGGGGGTGTGTTTCATTGCTGTAAGGGTGAATACGAGGAAGTGTTTCATTGATTTTCAGTAATGCAAAGGTTAGCATTGCAACTGGTATTTAAGAGGAGAATAAGAGGGGTTCCGAATGAGGTGTCGGAACCGCAGCGAGGCAAAGGAAACGTATGCACGCGCAGAGCGTGCAGTGACAGACATTACGCAAGGGATGTCAGCCCTCGAGTTTTGAGGGACTCGAGAGGTTGAGGGCCTTGCAGGAGGGGACAGGATGAGAAAGTGGCTTAACGGTACCGACAAACACGTACCGCAGCACTATTCAGGAACGCGATCGGCCGCCGGTCGCGTCTTTTCGCGTACCCGCTCACTGACCGCCGCCGCAGTCGCGGTTGCCATGATGGCCACCGTCGCCGTCACCTCCCTCATCCCCACCTACAACGCCAAGGCGGACGAACCCACCGACGGAAAAACCTGCGCTCCGGACTCTGTTAGCCTGGGTGATGACACGAGCGTCACGGGCACTGATGCCGGTGTCGCGACGTATGTTGGCGGAGATATGTATGTGGGTGGGAAACCCTCCAATACCAGTGATCTGAGTACCTCCACTGGTCCGACCGGCACCTATGCCGTTGAGGCTGAAGGTTTGACGGTTGTGAACGGCAGCTTGGCCATGAATCCTCAGAAGGATGCATGGAAGTTGTGGAACACGGGCAATGCCGGCGGCAAATCCTATGTTTCCCGTGGTTTCCGCTGGGGTGTGGTCGGTTTCGGTTCCCAGTTCCGTCCTGCCGATGGTAAGACCGTGTTGGCGGTTGGCGGCAATACCGACACATCTGTGATGGGCAGCAGCAAAGTTGGTGCTTGGACCGCTCCGGGTTGGCTCGGCAAGACAAGTTCCACCGATAAAACGGATCATGGTTATAAGGCTTCCTTGGCCGGTAACGTTACACAAGTCTGGGGCAAGACAGGCGTCGATTCCATTCGTGGCCTGAGTGGTAGTGATGATACGTCCAAGCAGCCGCCGGTCCTCGGTACTGATTCCACCTTGGTGACTTGGGGCCAGTCCAACAATCTGTCCAATGTGAACGGAACGGACTATTCCAAGTACACGGACAAGATTTCGAAGCTTTCCTCGGATTTGAACAACGTGACGAAATTGCCGGCAACCGGTACCGTCATTACGAGTACTGCACCTTCGGCTTCTTCCTACACGATTTACAAATACGACTACAGGAAGAACGGGAACAAGGGCAACTCCTTCACGTTCTATGGCAATCTGGATAAGGAAAAGCTGATCACCTTCACTAGCACCGACACCAGCAAGAGCATGCAGGTGTTCAACCTGCCCGCATCTGACCTGAATCTCAACGGAACCGACTACACGGGTATCGATTTCAAGTTCGTCAATGTGCCGGATAACGCTTCCGTGGTGATCAACGTGACTGGCGCAAGTGGACAGACCATTGACTTCCACAACGGTTGGCGCTTCTGGTGGAATGACGGCAACATCGCCAACGATTTCGTCACCGCTGCATCTGCTGCGGATACTGATCAGACGAAGAAGAACACGAACTATGCCAAGCATGCACAGCAGATCATGTGGAACTTCGCCGACGCGCAGAATGTGGTGATTCGTGGTGGTCAGGCCACAGGCAGGATCACTGTCAGCAACCACAACTCGAACGCCAGCACCAATCACGGCGCATGGGGCAGTGCGCATGACATGCGGGCCACGGACGATCCTTCTGCAGCCTGGATGGGCAGCATCCTCGTTCCCCAAGGCAACCTCCAGAGCCACGTTTCCACCAATGGTCGTGTGTGGGTCGGCGGCGATTACGAAATGCTGAACAACGAGACCGTGAAGAAAACCTCTGGTCAAAGCACGGATCACGCCGTTGGTGCCGAATTCGTTAACGAATCCGGCGAAAAGACCACGTCCATTCTGGATATGGACCAGGAGCGCCATAACTTGCCTTGGAACGGCTCGTACTCCACTAGCTGCGCGGCTATCGCGTGGGACAAAGTGGATGAGTCCGGCAACGCTTTGGACGGCACCAGCTGGACTGTGTATGGCACGAAGGCTAATGCGGTAGCGGGCGAGAACGCTCTTGCCACCATCGCCGATGGCGGTTGGAACGATGATGCCGACGCTGCCGGCTCGTTCAAGCTGGGCAATCTGGCTCCGAACGGCACCTATTTCCTGAAGGAATCGGGCACGGCTGAAGGCTATACAGAGAACACCAACATCTACCAGATCAATACCACCAGCAGCACTACTGATGCCGCGACAAACATTATCCACGTTTTTAATAGTCAGGGCGATGGGATAAGCGAGGCTTCAGACAAGCTGCTGACCAGCGACAGCAAGATCATCAATAAGAAGACGGGCTCTTCGATTGAATGGCAGAAGGTCGACGGTACTGATGACAGCACGCTGCTGGCTGGATCGTCGTGGACGCTGTCCAAGATGAAGTCTGCCGACAGCTCTGAGGCTGAGCAGACGTGGACCGTCACCGATGATCAGTCCGGTACGGAAGTCAAAAGAATTACGATTAAGGATGCAAGCGGGAATACTGTCACATCCGCGTCGTTCACTAATACCACTCCGCAGACGTTTACCGCGACCGCCTACGACCAGAATGGTCAGGAGATCAGCGGCGCCAAACTGAGCTGGTCATCCGGCGATACCAAGGTTGCATCGGTTGTGGATGGCACCGTCACCCCGACCGGTAGTGGCAGTACCACGATTACCGTTACATCGGCTGATGGTAAGGTCACGGCATCGTTCACCGTCACGGTCTCCGGCGTGACCGTAGAAACTTCCGTGTCGATTAACGGCTATAACGATGGTCAGGAAATCAATCTTGAGAAGGGCAAGACCCTCAAGCTGACTGCTTCCGTGGATCCTAAAGGCAACAAGGTTGAATGGTCCACCTCCAGCCCGGGTGACGTCTCGCTGAGCGCCAGAACCGGCACAAGCGTGACGTTGACCGCGAATAAGGTGACTTCTTCATCGGTGACGATTACGGCGAAGGAAACTCTCACCGAAAAATTCGTCACCCTGAAGGTGAACGTGACCAAGCCGCCGGCAACCACCACCACGGTGTTCTTCAAGATGCAAGATGCCTTCAACCAGAATAATGGTCAGAAGCTGTTTCTTGAGTGGAAGACCTCGAACGGAAGCTGGCCTGCAAACGACGGCGATCAGCCGAACAGAAAAGAGATGACGGTTGCCAGTGGCTGCAATGGTTACGTGTCGTACACCATCAATGAGGTCATGCCTACCAGCGCCAGTTTCCGAATCCGTAGAGATCGGGCTGACAGCTGGACTTCGCCGAATGCTTTCTACCGCCCCGATGCAAACAGTGGCTTTGCGTTCAACGGCGGCGACATTGTGACATTGAACACTGCAACTCAGATACTTGACACTGCGCCCCCCGGCTGCGCCGTCACCTCCACCGCCGCATATAGTAGCCGTCGCGTTACCTCCCGTAGTGGTGAGCATCGTGCGGTTTCGGCTGTGCTGCGCGCTCAGGGTAGTGTGCTGAACGCGGTGAACGAGACTGTCTCCACCAAGGTGGATGAGGACACGGCTGCTGGCAAGTTCAAGGTTTCCGACCTTGCGAATGGCACGTACCAGCTGCAGGAAACCAAGGCTCCAAACGGCTACGATCTTTCCAACACGGTGTACACGATTACCATCACTGGCGGAAAAGTCACTTGGAACTCTGATGTCACGGATTCCAAGATTGCGAACACTCGTAAAACCGGCACCGTGATGTGGACCAAGGTGTCTTCGGATATCAACAATTCTGATCCGCTTTCCGGTTCCGAATGGACCCTCAAGCAGACGAAGACCTTCTCTTGGGCTGATGGCGCAGCCAAGTACACCGTTGTCACTTCGGAAGCCACACTTGGCACGGTCACCGACTGTGTGGACGGTCAGAATGCCAAGTGCTCTACCCAAACTAGCAAATACGTCGATTTGGATGGTGCCTCCGGCAAATTCAAGATCAGCGGCTTGGATTGGGGTGAGTACCAGCTCATCGAATCCAAGGCTCCTGACGGATACGATCTCGACACCACTCCGCACACGTTCCGCATCGGTCCGCTGGAAGGCGGCAACATCGCTGGCAATTGGTACGCGAACACCGACTTCAATACTGAAGGTACAAACGCTTACAACGAGCAGACCACGTTCACTGTCAATGGTGGCAACATCAAGAACAAGCCGGGTGTGATTCTGCCGGGGACTGGTGGAGCTGGCGATTATTGGATTTACGCGGCGGCTTTGGTGGCTGCGTTGATAGGTGTTGTTGCGGCTGGAATGGCCCTCAAGGTCAGGAGGCGGCAATGATGAACTCGTCTAGGGGAAAGGGGGGCTGGACCGTAGCGTAGCGACCCAATGCCCACTAGGCAATAACTGAACACACATAACTGAAGATTCAAGATTTCAAACAAGAAAGAAAGGGAGAACAATGAATAAGGTTCTCAAGGGCCTCGTCGCTGTGGCAGCCACCGCGGCAATGGCCGTCGCCGGTTTCGCCGGCGCCTCCACCGCCATGGCGGATACGACTAATAAAACTAACATCACCATCAGCGATGCGACGAATGGTGATGAGTTCAGCGCCTACAGGCTGTTGAATCTGACCACTTCCGCTGAAGGTGCGACAACCAACTATTCCTACACAGTCAATAACAAGTATCAGACTGTGCTCAAGCAAGCCATCAATGAATTGAATGGCGATGCAGCAGGAGCTCCTACCACCGATGCTGAGATTATTGACTACATCACCAAGAATGTGGCTTCCAACGACAGCACTGATGCCACTAAGGTAACCGCGCGTAAATTCGCTGAAACCGTACGCACGAAGATTACCAGCGATTCATCGATTACTGCCGATGAGACTACTACTAAGACTGAATCTCAGGAAGCGCAATTTACCAACATGGATCAGGGCTACTACCTGATTGTTCAGACTGCGGCAGCAGGCACTGATGGCAATACCATGTCTCAGGTGATTTTGGACACCCATGGTCAGTCTGCTACGAATGTGACCGTTAAGAAGGACAGCGTCTCACTGACCAAGAAGGTTCAGGAGAATCAGGACGGTGTGAACAATCCTGCTGCGGATAACTGGCAGGACGGTGCCGACTACAACATCGGTGACATGGTTCCCTTCCAGTTGACCGGTACTCTGCCAACCGACTATGCCAACTACAATGCCTACAAGTACGTTTTCCATGATTCCGCTTCCAATGGTCTGACCTTCAACGCCGACGGCGCTGAACTCAAGGTCTACGCTGTCAACCATGGTGTCAAGACCGAGCTGAAGAAAGCTGCTGACGCCTCTGACGCAACCGGCTACAATGTGATCGCCACTGGGTTGACCGGCGAAACCTTCCAGGTGCAGTTCGCTGACCTGAAGCAGGCTCAGGCTGCTGAATCATCAGAAACTGTGACCATCAACAAGGACACCAAGATTGTCGTCGAATACAAGGCCAAACTGAACAACGACGCCAAGCGCGGCGCCATGGGCAACCCGAACGAGGCATGGCTGGAGTTCTCCAACGACCAGTACAACACTGGTGAAGGTTCCCCGACCGGCAAAACCCCGCACGATAAGGTCATCGTGTTTACCTTCGACATCGTGGTCAACAAGTACAAGAATCAGGTTGATCCGGAACACAAGCTCAACAACGCTGGCTTCACCCTGTACAAGTCCACTGATGGCGTTTCTTGGACCAAGGCACAAGAACTGAAGAATGATACAAACAGCACCAACGTCTTCCAGTTCACAGGTCTCGACTCCGGTTACTACAAGATCGAGGAAAGCAAGGTGCCGGACGGCTTCACCAAGGCCGACGACCTCATCTTCAAGGTTGTGGCAACTTATGTCACCGATTCTGCTGATCCGTCCCTGACGAAGCTTGAGGTAAAGGATGCTAGCGATAACGTGATTTCTACTGGTGAAAATGCGAAGTTCACTCTCACTGGCATCAGCTACGATGGCTCGACGTCTGCTAACGCTCAGATCAACACCGACATTGTGAACAAGTCCGGTAGCCAGCTCCCGTCCACCGGCGGCATGGGCACCGTGCTGCTGTACGTGGCTGGTATCGCCGTGTTCGTGCTTGCTGGCGCGACCCTGGTGATGGCTCTGCGTCGTCGCAATGCCTGATCCTCCGGATTCCATAAGAATCTGAAGTAACCATGCGAAACCCGTGAGCCGCGTTGACGCAAGTCAGCAGCGGCTTACGGGAATCGCAATACATAATTTAAAAACTAAAAATTAAATAATAACTGAACCCACATATGCTGGGCTGGACCACCTCAATCCCTTGTACACTGCCTAATTTTCTTGAGTATCCAGCCTGGCTCCATATATTTTCCGGTTTGCCGTTGGGGGCGAATCAAACATGCTTACTTTCCAATCCACAGAAGAGGGGTCGGCAATGAAGGAACGCACGATCGCAAGCCGCGTCATCGCCGCATGCTGCGCAATCGCCGCCACATTCGCCGCGGCAGCCTGTGCATTCACTACTCGCGATGCCGTCGCGGCGCCAACAACAGACTCTGCCAGCGGCAGCATCGCCATTTCGTACCACCATAAGAGCTCGGATTCCGAAACGTCCGACGATTCTACCAACTTCGCCATTTCGGACGCCAGCTTCAACCTCTACAAAGTCGGGCAGATCCCGGCAAGCGGCGGCGCCACCTTCGAGCCCGTCGCACCGTTCACCGACTCCACCGCCTACCCCGTCGACTGGTCGAAGATGACCGGCAAGGACGCGCAGGTGTGGCGAGACATGGCCAACACGCTCGCCGGACTCATCGCGGTGAACCAACCCGACGCCACGGCAACCGGTGTCACCAACACCTCCGGGCATCTGACCTTCACCGGACTGTCCGACGGCTTGTACCTGGCCGTGTCCGACAGTGTTGACGTGAAGGTCACCAACGCTTCCGGAAAGAACCAGACATGGACGTGCTCTTCCGGCAGCATGCTCGTCGCAGTGCCCGAAGACGGCGTCTCCGGCGGGTCGCGTGTGCTGAGTATCGAACCGAAAACCGAATGTGTGGCGCAACCGCCGAAAACCGTGAAACGCACCGTGCGCAAAATCTGGAATGACCGGAACAATTCCGACGGCAAGCGCCCCGAATCCATCACCGTGAAACTCCTGCGCGACGGCGAGCCCGTGGAAAACGTGAAGCTGAACGAGTCCAACAAGTGGACGCATTCGTGGACAGCGCTCGACGCGGACCACGAATGGACCGTGGTCGAAGCGGCGGTGCCCGACGGCTACACCACCATCTCCGATGTGGAAGGCGACTCCACTGAAATCACCAACACGCACACGCCACCCACCACGCCGGACCAGCCGCACACCGGCGCCGACGTGCAGCAGGCCGCTTGGATTGCCGTGGCCATCTTGGGCGCGGGTTTGGTGCTGCTGATCGTTGCCAAGACGGCTTTGCGGAAGCGGGCGTAGCATAAATAACGTGACGGATGAATCGGACGCCAAGCCAGCTGCGCAAGTCGAATTGGATGCGCAGGTTAAACCGGCTGCCAAGCATAAGAAATCGAATGCGCTGCTCAATGTGATGATTGCCATTTCCGCAATCGCCATGATCGGTGCGCTAGGCCTCATCGCGTATCCGACATTCAGCGACTGGTGGAACCGCATGCACCAGTCATACGCCGTAGCAGGCTACGTGGAACAAACCAAAGACATGTCCGGCGCCGAACGCAAGGCCATGCTGAAAGCGGCGCACGAATACAACGAACGGCTCGCCGCGAACGGCGATCGGTGGCACATGACCGACGCGCAGAAGCGCGAATATGATGAAACGCTCGACGTGACCGGCACCGGCATCATGGGATATGTGACCATCCCGCGCATCAAAGTGAAACTGCCCGTCTACCACGGCACCAGCGACGGCGTACTGCAGATCGCCGCCGGACATTTGGCCGGCACATCGCTGCCCGTAGGCGGGGCGACCACGCACGCGGTGGTCTCCGGGCACACCGGCCTGCCGTCCGCCCGGTTGCTGACCGGCCTGGACGAACTGCAAAAAGGCGACACGTTCGCATTCCACGTGCTCGACGAAACCTACACGTACCAAGTGGACCAGATCTCAGTGGTGCTGCCGAGCGAAATCAGCAAGCTGAATATTGAGTCCGGGGCCGATTACGCGACGCTGATCACGTGCACGCCGTACGGTGTCAACTCACACAGGCTGCTCGTGCGCGGGCACCGAATTCCGAATCCCAAAGTGCCAGACAAGACGCAATACGACGAGCCGGGCGAAATGACAGCCGTGGCGGCTGCGGTAATCGGACTGATCGTGTTTGTGGCTGGCTGCGCTTTTGTGGGGCTCGCGCGGCTATGGCGACGCTCCTGGATTGTGCGGCACGGGTTGTGCGCCGGGGCCGGCGCGCGCCATTCGTCTGGTGTTCGGGGGTAGTGTCTAGCCTAGCGCCGCCGCAGGCCGGTGACATCGCTTCTCCGGTGTGCGGGGGTGTGCGTCTGGTCGTGCTCGGTATGTGGTGCGTGGTGTTTGTGTGCTTGTGGTACGTGTTGCGTTTCAGTGTGTGTACTTGTGTTTGCGTGCGTGTGCATGTCTGATGTTGCGCAGGGGTGTTGTTGCGGTGCGCATATGGCCTGAATCGTGCTGAAGCATGGGTTGTGAGCGGATGGGGGTATTATTCGGCCTGTTTCGGACGCTTTTGATGCCCCTTTTGCTCATGACTTGCGGTTTTGACGGTTTTGGCGCGGTTGTGAGCGGATGGGGGTACGATTCTGGATGTTTCGGGCTGTTTTGATGTTGGGTGGCCCCCCCCCTTTGCTCACGACTTGTGAGTTGGGCTGGTTTTGCTTGTCTGTGAGCGGATGGGGGTGTGATTCGGCCTGTTTCGGACGCTTTTGATGCCCCTTTTCGCTCATGACTTGCGATTTTGCCGGTCCGCGCGCGGTCGTGTGCGTACGGGGGTGTGTGCAATGGGTCTTGCGTGGGTGTAGGCGCGCGGGTGTGCCGGTGTAGGCGTGCGGTCGTGGTTTTGGCTGGGTATCTGGCTTATAGATGGCGGATTCGGCCGGGCGTCCGGTGGTATCTCGCTTATAGGTGGCGGGTCGGTTTGGGCAATAGGTCGTTAGGGGTAGCATGCATGCCCCCTAGATGTCTTGTTTCCGCAAGGGGCCGCCATCTATAAGCGAGATACCATCCGTCGATCCCGCGAATCCGCCATCTATAAGCGAGAAAGCGCGTGAACCGGGCGCTGCGGCGGCGAAATCGCAAAATTATGGAATCGGCTGATTGCTGCGCGCGGCAGGTGGGTAGTATCGGGCGCGGAAGACGTGGAAGGAGCTGCCATGTGTGATGAAGGGGAAACTGCGGATCGGGCGGATGCCGTACGAACGGAATCGCAAAAGATGGAATCGCGAGCGGGGGAGACGGCGCTTGACGGGTCGGCGCGCAGCATCATCGTGCTGATTGTGGTCGGCATGTTGGTGGGGGTGCTGTCAGGCATGTTCGGCATCGGCGGCGGCACGGTGATCGTGCCCGCGCTCGTCTGGCTGGGGCTATCTCAACGCAACGCGGCCGCCACGTCCACGCTGGCGATCGTGCCGACCTCCATTTCCGGCGTCATTTCGTACGCGACCGGCGGGCACGTCGACTGGCTCGCCGCAGCTCTGCTGTTCTGCGGCATGTTCATTGGCGGACAGATCGGCAGTTGGCTGCTGTCACGGCTGCCGGAATTGGTGCTGCGGTGGATTTTCGTAGCGTTTCTCGTGTTTGTGGTGATCAATCAGGTGAGTTTTGTGCCGTCGCGCGACCACCAGATCGTCATGACGGTGGTGACCGGCATTGGCTTGGCGTTGCTGGGTGTGGTCATCGGCACGCTGGCGGGGCTGCTGGGCATTGGGGGTGGTGCGCTTGCGGTGCCGTCGCTGTCGATGCTGTTCGGCGCGTCCGACCTGGTTGCGCGCGGCACTTCGCTGTTGGCAATGTTTCCGAATTCGATCACGACCAGCGCGGCGAACTTGAAGCGCAGGCTAGCGCATGTGAAAACCGCGCTGATTATTGGTGTGACCGCGGCCGTGACCGCGCCGCTCGGTACGTGGATTGCGGGGGAGGTTTCGCCACGAGTTGGGGCGATTATGTTCGCCTGCTATCTGTGCGTGCTGCTGGTGCGGTCCGTGTTCGTGGCCGTAAAGGCCACGCGCGCGGCGCGGGTTGCGCGGGGCTGAGTGGCGCGGGCATTTTTCCCAGTGGCTGGATGATTTAGTCGCGTGAGTGGTGCGTCAGAGGTGGTTTTTATCCAGTCACTGGGATTTTTGGCGTGTGAGTGGGGTCTGAGAGGTTGGATTTATCCAGCCAGTGGGGGATTTTGGCTTGTGGGGTGCGGTGGGGGTGTTGTTTGACGGAATATGGCGATTTTATTGGCCGTATTCCCCCTGTTCATGCGGTGGATATGTTGCGGTCATCATATGGCGATGAGTGTTCATCTGTCGTTCTTCTGTAGTGCGGTGTGCGTTGGCTTGCGGCACATAGCGTGAGCAGTGGAATCGAAAGATCCAAGCAAATGCAGTTGCGGAAAGGTTCCGCATAGCTGGAAGGTATAGCCGAAAACGGGACTCCGAAATCGGGAAACCGAATCGGGAAACCGCCTCGATCGCAACGAATCGACGAAACCGGACGGCACAGACGAAACTGCATGGAAGAAAGAAGAAACATGAGCAAGCACAAGGCTCTCACGGGCGCAATCGCGGCCCTCGCCTCCGTCGCAACGCTCGGCGCGCTCGCCGCACCGGCGCTCGCAGCTGACACCACGTACAGCCCCAACGGCAAGTCCGTTGCGGAACTGGCGCAGCACGGCGGCGCGCAACGCATCGCAGCTATCGGCAACAAAAAAGCCAAGAATGTGGTGCTGTTCCTCGGCGACGGCATGGGCGATTCGGAAATCACTGTCGCCCGCGACTATCTGAAGGGCGCCAACGGCCACTTCGACGGACTTGACGCGGTCGGCCAGCCGAGCGCGCTTGACGACGTGCAGGCTGGTACTGGCCAGTACACCACCTTCTCGGTCGGCAACGGCAGCAAGGACAGCGCTGTCGGCAAGGATGACGACGGCAAACTGGTCGCCAACCCCAACCCGGGCAAGCTTACCCCCGTAACCGATTCCTCCGCCTCCGGTTCCTCCTGGGCCACCGGCACCAAGACCTACAACAACGCCGTTGACGTTGATATTTACGGCAATCCGCAGCTGAACCTCTTCGAGCTGGCCAAGGCGGCCGGCAAAGCCACCGGCAATGTGACCACCGCCGAAATCCAGGATGCTACCCCGGCCGTGCTGGAATCGCATTCGTCCGAACGTGCCTGCTACGGCCCACAGGGCAAGACCGACGGCACGTCCAACAATGCCTCCAAGCAGTGCCTCATCAACCAGCTTAAGGAAAACGGCGGCATCGGCTCCATCTCCGAGCAGCTGCTCGACACACGCGCCGACGTAACCATCGGCGGTGGTTCCAAGTACTTCCGTCAGACCGTGCAGGGCGGTGAATACAAGGGCAAGACTGTGTGGGAGCAGGCCAAGGAAATGGGCTTCCAGACCGTCGAGAACGATCCGGCTGCCATGAACGCGCTGCAGTACAAGGACGGCCAGCCAGTGCTCGCCCTGATGAGCGACGGTAACATGCCGACCAAGTTCAACCCGTCCAAGGCCACCGCCAAGGATCCAGCTAAGGACGCCAACCCGACCGTGTGCACCCCGAACGCCGACTGGCTCGGCAACCAGGGCTCCTCGCTCAAGGACATGACCAAGAAGGCTCTGGACCTGCTCAACGCCAACCCGAACGGTCAGAAGAACGGCTTCTTCCTGCAGGTCGAGGGTGCCTCGATCGATAAGCAGGACCACGCAGGCAACGCCTGCGGCCAGATCGGCGAGACCGACGACTTCGACCAGGCCATCGCCTACGCCATGCAGAACGTGGATCTTTCGAACACGCTCGTGATCGTCACCGCCGATCATGCGCACACCTCTCAGATTCTCAACGCCCAGCCGGCCTACGCGCTGTCCACCGTGCTGAAGACCGCTGACGGCAACAACATGGTCGTCTCCTACGGCACCGCGCAGGAAGATTCCCGCGACACCGACGGCGGCTACAATGGCGGCGACATGGAGCACACCGGCACCCAGCTGCGTATCGCGGCTTCCGGCCCTGGCGCACAGCGCGTCATCGGCCTGACCGACCAGACCGACAACTTCTACACGATCGCCGGCGCCTTGGGCCTGGCCACTTCCGCCGAATCGCAGAAGGCACTGTCTGACAACGGCACTGTGAAGGTCTCTGCTGCCGACGGCAAGTTCACCGCGGACGTCGACGGCTTCAACGGCGACGCTGTGCTCGGCTACGAGCTGAAGGACAAGAACGACAAGACCGTGGCCGCGTCCGATTCCTCCACTCCGCTCTCCGGCGTGCGCGTCAAGACCGCACAGACCACTCCGATCGCGCTGGACGGCGTGACCGAAGGCTCCGAATACAAGCTCACCGTCACCGGCCGCCAGTCCGGCAAGGCCGTGACCGTCGACTTCCAGGCTCCGGCCGCCAACTCCGCCGACAAGAACAACGGCAAGCCGGGCGCTGACAAGAACGGCGTAATCGCTTCCGGCAAGGTCAACAACGATACGAAGGCCGGCCCGTTTGGCGCCGCACTGCTCGGCAAGACCGGCACCGCTGTGCTGGCTGCGGCTGTTGCGATCGCCATGCTGGTTGCCGTCGCGATGCTCATCAAGACCGCGAAGGCCACCAAGAACGACCGCTGATTGGCTGAATAACCTCTGATAATCCCCAAAACCGCCGACGCTGAGATGCTCCCCAGCGCCGGCGGTTTTGGGTTTTGCGCAAAGTTGAGTGAGGTGTGCTCAAGAATTTTTGCGATTTTGGGAATAATAACTTGCGATTCAAAGTTGAGTGGTGTAGGCTCAAGTTTTGGAAAGCATGAGAGACGGCAATCCGGAAACGGCGATCCGAAACTCGAGCGAAGAACGAAAAGAACGTATAGCGAACCTATTGCAAAGGAGACCAAATATGGGACGCGCAGTTGGCATCGATCTGGGTACTACCAATTCCTGCATCGCAACGCTTGAAGGTGGCCAGCCCACCGTTATCGTGAACGCCGAAGGCGCTCGCACCACACCGTCGGTCGTGGCATTCAGCAAGTCCGGCGAGATTCTGGTCGGCGAAGTCGCCAAGCGCCAGGCCGTCACCAACGTCGACCGCACCATCAGCTCCGTCAAGCGCCACATGGGCACCGACTGGACTGTTGAGATCGACGGCAAGAAGTGGACCCCGCAGGAGATTTCCGCCCAGGTCCTGATGAAGCTGAAGCGCGACGCCGAAGCCTACCTTGGCGAACCGGTCACCGACGCCGTCATCACCTGCCCGGCATACTTCAACGATGCCCAGCGTCAGG
>ERZ791623.262-NODE-262-length-35543-cov-6.486418_pt1 | contig 35543 bp, 29 predicted proteins | sample MGYA00510268_ERZ791623 | MGnify/ENA primary metagenome ERZ791623 (study PRJEB30046, sample SAMN00715216) | human gut metagenome | study: EMG produced TPA metagenomics assembly of the A metagenome-wide association study of gut microbiota in type 2...
GGCCAGTCCGGCGCGTTGCAGCGCGCGCGTGGCGTCGATGAAATCCTCAAACGAATGCTTCTTGTTGAGCAGGTGCCCCTGCTCGTACCAGGCGCGTCCCATTTCGCCGCCGCCGCGGATGTGCGGCACGGCGTACAGCACGCCGCGGTCGAGCATGCTGATGCGTGACACCGCGAATCCCGGATCGGAGCTGATCTCGTACGCGCCGTAGCCGGTGATGAACATGGCGGAATCGCAGGTCGGCACGTCACGCCGCCATACCAGCGAGACGGGGATGCGTTCGCCGTCGCGCGCGGTGACCCACACCCGGCGTTCCATGTAGTCGCGCGGATCGAAACCACCCAGCACGGTGGCGCGTTTGAGCAGACGGTCCTCGCCGGTGTCCGGATCGTAGTCATGCAGCTCGCCGGGGCGCGTGTAGCTGGCGAACGAGTAGCGCATGCGCGGCGCGTCATACGAAGGATTGCCACCAACGCCGATCGAATACAGGCGGCGCGTCTCCCCCGGCATGCGGTCGGCGGTGGCGCCGTCCGACGACGTCATCGCCCGACGCGAGACGCCATGCACGGCCGATCCCTTGCCTTGCGCGGCGGCGGCCGCGTCCAGTTTGCCCCAGATCTCGGCGCGTTCCTCGTTGATCTCGTCCACGGATTCGTCGACGTCCCAATCGTCCTCCAGCGCGTGCGGCACCAGTTCGGTGAACCGCCATGGCCGGCCGGCCAGGAAATCCTCGGCGGCGGCCCGTTTCGTCATCACCGCGATGTGCGGCAGGCTTTCCGCGCGGTATTGCAATGCGACGAAATGCCGATGGATCGAGATACCCTCGATGCCCAAGCCGTGCGCGCCCTGCAGAATGGCGGGATTGCAAGGATTCGAATACGGGGTGCCGATCGGCATGGAGGAAGCGCCCGGCTCCACGTCGTCGCCGTGCTCGCAGCCGTAAGGCGATCCGACCGCCACGCGCACGCCTTCGCCCAGCCGGTATGGAGGCTCGTGCGTCCGCATATCGATCACGTCAATCTCGAAATTCGGATTCAACGCGTTGTGGTACACCACGGCGAGCGGAATATCCTCGCCATGCTCCCCCGCGCCTTCGAAACAGGCGAAGCTCACGTCGTATTCCACGTCGGTTTCGCGCGGAATGAACGCCCGGAACGAGCCCTCCGGGATGTCCACCGGCAGCATCAGCACCTCGGTGGTGGTTTTCGACCCGGTGCCAATCACGATGTTCCGTTCGTCGAAGGACAGTCCGATGCCCACCCAGAAGCGTTCATCCGCCTCGCGGTAGACCTCCACGTCATCCGCGACGGGGGTGCCGACACGGTGGCGCATCACCGCGTACGGACGCCATGCGCCGTCGAGCAGCACGTAGAACACCCATTGCGCGTCCGGCGTGAAGCAGGCGCCGCCGATGCCCTCGAACCGTTCCTCCAACTCGTCGCCGGTCTCAAGATCGCGGATGCGGAAATCGTAGCGTTCGTCGCCGCTCGTGTCGGTGCCGTACAGCATCCAGCGGCCGTCCTTGGAGATGTCCATGCCGCCGACACGGAAGAAATCATGGCCTTGCGCCTCGGCGTTCGTATCGAACACCACCTGTTCGCCGTCGAGTGGCACACCGGCCTCCACCGTCGGCGGACCCCAATCGTCCGCGCCGCGAATCGGCACCCGGCATTGCACGGCATACTGTTCGCCCTGCTTGGTGCGGGTGAAGTACCAGTAGCCATCCATGCGCGTCGGCACGGACATGTCGGTTTCCTGCACATGCGATTTGAATTCCTCGAACAACGTTTTGCGCAACGATGCGAGCGGTGCCATGCGCTGTTCGCAGTAGCGGTTCTGCGCCGCCACATAGTCGCGCACATCCTGCGATCCCTTGTCGCGCAGCCATTCGTAGTTATCGATAAACGTATCGCCGTGGAAGGTGCGCTCCTTTGGCACCCGCTTCGCTTCCGGCACCGCCAGTCCATTCTGGTGTTCGTCGTGCGCGTTCGTCGCTTCCTTCACGTTCATGGTGTTTTCCATACCCCGAAATTCACTCATGCACGCGATTATACTGACGACCCACCCAAACTTGTGTCGGCCGTCAGTCGCCGTTTTGCGCGGCGCGCAGGTACGGCAGCATGGTTTTCATGATGTTCGATCCGGTCGTTCCCGTGAATACCGGCACGTCGGTGACCGGCATCGGCTGCGTGGCCACGCGCCCGGCGACGGAACCGAAATTGCCGGTCACTTCGCGCGGGGACAGCTGCCGGATGCCGATCGCCAGCACACGCCCCGGGTAGCGGCGTGCGATTGTGGCGTATGTGGTCGGATCCTTCTGCCCGTCGTCGCCGATCAGAATGAACTTCATATCGGGAAAATCCGCCATCAGCTGTTCGGCGTATTCAAGCTTGTGCTGCACGCCCGACGGAATGAAGGTTTTCGGCCTCGGGTCAAGGTCGCGCAGCAGCAGCGGACCTTCCGGAAAACCGTGGTTCGTAATGAAATGGCGGATCGAGCTTTCCACATTCCATGGCGAAGTGGACAGGTAGAAGAACGGCGCGTCCGGGAACATGTCCGCGATGCGGTTGAACAGCAGGTTCATGCTGGCCACCGGCACCTTTTTGCGCGGATTAAGCAGCAGCAGATTGTAGGCGGCCTTCATCAGACGCGGCGCCTGCGTGACCATGATGGTGTCGTCCACGTCGGAGATCACGCCCACTTTGGTGCCGCTGGGAATGGTGAAAAGGTTGGCGTTGACCGGCTTGCGGCTACGCACTTTGTACGAGACGTTGTGGATGCCCGGTTCGAGCGAATGCTCGGCGACGAGGTCGAGGTAGCCGGCATCGTCGGATGCCGCGAATTCGCTGGAAATATCAGGATTGCTGTCGATCGCGTCGTATACTTCCGACACACCCACCTGCACTGTTTCGATGGGCACGTCATCGATGGCGATCCGCACTTTGGTATGCGGGGACGGCACCATCAGCATGCCACGGATGCCGCGAATCAGGCGGCCGGCCTGCCGTTTGAACGGGCCGTATACGGTACGGCAGATCAGTCGGGAGTAGTGTTCGGTGCCGTAGCCGACGTAGGGTTCGACACGTGGATACCAGTCGAGCGACCGTACCAATGCGGTCGAGAATTTCAGCCAGACACTGAATGCTTTGGTGATCGTGCGGCGGAACAGCCTGGTCAGCGGTGGTTTGACTTCAAGACGCTCATGTCTGGAGGCCGCGTCGAAGGTGGTGACCACCTTGCGTGCCGGAATCGGCACGGTGGGCATGTCATCGCAAGAATCGTCCATCCGCTCCCCCATACGCTGCTGTTCGCGCTGCTGGTCGTGCTGCGGCGCACGCTGCGGCGGGAACTGCGGCAACGGCTGAATTTCACTCATATGCCCACTATAGGGGTCGCGTTCGAACAAACAGTAACGCCACCGAGAAAATCAGGGAACTTTCAGGGCCCCGCAAGGCACTTCCCATAAAAAGGCTGCGGCCGGCGGGTACGATGCGCGACCGTAAGCCCGGCCGAACGGCCTTGAGTGTGCCGCGCATCGTACCCGCCGGCCGCAGCCGTAATTAAAACTAGACGTCCGTGCTATTCAGTCAGCCACAATCTTGGCATACTCGTCAGCGCTAAGCAGGTCAGGCTCGTCATCCTCAAGCTCGATCTTGAAAATCCAGCCCTCGCCGTACGGATCGTCCGTCACAATGCTCGGATCGTCCGCAGCCTCGTTGTTGACGTAGCGGATGGTGCCAGCCACCGGCGAGACCAGCGCGGTGACCGCCTTGGAGGATTCGAATTCCGCCACTTCGTTGCCAGCTTCGACCTGCGTACCGACTTCAGGCAAATCGATGTACACGAGTTCGCCGAACTGTTCGGTGGCGTATTCGGTAACGCCCACCATGGCGGGTTCAACGGAGGAATCCACCCACACGTGCTCGTCGGAGTATTCGAGGTGCTCGGGCACGTCGAGGTTCACTTTGCTATCGTTTGCTTCGCTCATGCCGCCCATTGTACGGCGTATGCGAACGCCGCGCACCCGCGCCACGCGTAACGGGTCAGCGTACCGGTCCGGATGGCATGGCGCCGACTACCTGCACGATGGTACCTTCCGGACAGTTGTCGTAGATCCACTTGGAATCGGCTTCGTACATGTTCACGCAGCCGTGGGAGCCGTAGTGCGCCGGGTCGCCGTGGGCGATGCCGTAATTGTTCCAGCTTGCCGTGTGGAAGCCTTCGCCGCCGTAGAAGTAGCTTACCCACTTCACACCCTTGGACAGGTAGCGCGAGCCGTCGTCGTTCAGGCCGGTCATGTCCTGGATCTGATACTTGAGGTAGATGTAGAAGGTGCCCAGGTCGGTTTCGTGCTTGCCGGTGGTGCCCGTGCACACCGGGAAGGTCTTGACGGCCTCGTCGTTGTGATACACGGTGGCAGTTTGCGCGGTGCGGTCCACCACGATGCGGTATTCGCTCTTCTTCTGCACGGTTTTGAAGTTCTGCACATCACCGTCCACCGGAATGGTGGCGCCTTGGCCGTTTTTGAGCGCTTCGCCGATCTTCGGTGCGAGCGCCTCCATGTTCTTGACCTTCACGCCGTTCACGCCTTTGACGATGGTGGCCAGCATTTTGCCGCTGTTGTCGACGGCGTCTTCCTGGTCGACCGCGTCCTGGTTGAGCTGGGCTGGGACCTGCTGCTGCACGTAGTTGGTGATGGCGTTGTCATCGTAGGACAGCGAAAGCGTGCCGTGTTCGAGATCGGCGTCGGTTTTCAGCCATGAGGCCACGACTTCGGCTGGAATCTGGAAGGTCTTGCCTTGTCCGTTGTCCAGCACAATTGGCGCATTCAGTCGCGCGTTTGCCTGGTCGGCCACGTTTTGGGCTTCAGGCAGTGCGACCGGCACGTCGATGGTTTCGTACGTAATCGTCACGCTGCCGCTGTGCCCCGGGTTCGCGATGGCTTTGGCGACCGCGTCGATCACGTTGTCCACCTTCGGGGACCTGCCGCCGCGGCCTTCCACTGCGACGAAGGCGCGCGCGTTGGCATCGTACGATGCGGTGGACGGTACCGCGCGGTCGGTGTCCTGCACGAATTTGTCGGTGACGAACGTCCTGAGGGCCAGCTTGTTGGACTTGGCGTTCAGCGGCACGTTCTTCTTGACGAACGGGTTGACTTCGTTGATGTATTCGAGTGCGCCGTTGGTCTGGTGCTTGGCGGCGAGCAGTTCCGTGACCGTCTTGTCGACGTTGTAGCTCACGCCGAGGTCGCTCAGGCTGCCGGAAGCGTTGTTGCCGTTGCCGTCCTTGATGTTCACGGTGGTGTTCTTCACGGCGGCCGTCACCGTGTTTTTCAGCTGGTCGGCGGTCTGTCCGGCCACACTGGTTCCGCCGAAGGTCACGCCCGGCGCGGCCTTGTCTTGGAAGTACCAGCGTGCGGTGAAGAAGCCGGCGATCGCGGCGACCACCAGTACGGCGAGCACGATTCCGGTGATGATCAGCGGCAGTTTGCGTTTCTTGGCCACGACGGCTTCTCCTTCGACCGGCATGGTGAGCACGGGAATGGCGGGAGCGGGCGTGGATGAGGGCATGTCAACGGTAGGAATGGCACCAGTGGGAACAGCTCCATTGGGGACAGTTCCGGCAGGCGTGGTTTCGGCGGCACCGGCCGTCGGGAATGACTGGAACGGCTGGGTCTGGTCCGATGCGAAATTCAACGGCGGCATGGTCTCGGTGGCGGCGTTGGACACGTCGTCCTGTTCGGACACATCGGCCACGTCGGCGAGATTGATCGTATCGCCGTTCTCACCAGACTGCGGCGGCACGGCATTCACCCCTTCAAACGAGATGCCGGCGAAACTGTTGTCCGTATCGTTCTGCCCACTTCTATCAGACATGTATGTGGTTTCCTCATTCACTCTCTTAACGGTACATACCATGCAGCATGATACGCAGACGAGTGCCCAAACGAATACCTAAACAAGCTCCCCCGGCAACCACCCCGAAGACAGGCTCAGCCGATACCACCTTTTAATGGCAGGTCTTGTCAGAGCCATTCCTCAATCATGTAGCGTGCGATCGTGGCTTTGCCCGGAGCCTCCATACGTCCCGAAACCAGTTCGCTCATGTATTCGTCGCGTGTGACCCAACGCGCCTGCAACGTTTCCTCGCCGTCCACGTGCACGTCGGTGGTGACCGCCACGCCTTTGAACGCCATCATGAGAGACGAGGGGAACGGCCACGGCTGGGAGCCGAGGTATTTGAGTTCGCCTATTTCGATGCCGACTTCCTCTTTGGCTTCGCGCCGGCATGCGTGCTCCAGGTTTTCGCCAGCCTCCACGAATCCGGCCGAAACCGAGTACAGGCCGTTGTTGCGCCATGCGCTGTTGTGCTGCAGCAGCAGACGGTCATCATGGTCGACGATCGCGGTGATCACCGCTGGCTCGATTCGGGGGAACAGCAAACGATTGCCATCCTCGTCGTTCGTGCAGTGCTGAGCCCAGCCGCCGAGCGCCGGTTCGACGGGCGCGCCGCACGTCGGGCAGTGACGCTGCCGGGCGTGCCACATGCTGAGCGAGATGGCGGAGGTTGCCTGTCCGGCTTCGCGTGCGCTGGCGTGGGGTGCAAATCCGCGCAGGTCCACCCAGTCGAATCGGGTTGCCGCGCTTTCCAGCAGCGATTTCGCGTTTTCCTGCGATTCATGCGCCGGCACTTCGGCGAACGCGTCGTCCGCTCCCCCGCTGCGAGCCGTCGCAGCCGTAATCGTCGTATCGTTCGGCTGGACGTGCGTCACGTCCACGGCGACGACGTGCTCGCCCAATCGTCCGCCGTACGAGCCGAGGAATATGGCGAGCGCCGATGGGTGCGATTCGAGTTCCGCGGCAACGTACGCGCCCGGCAGTTGGGCGAGGCGCATTTTCACGTTGGCGTAGTCGGCGATGGCGCCTTGGCCGTGCGGCACGGCCACTTTGCCGTCTTTGACGAGGATGACTTTCGTTGCCGGTTCCGCCAGGACTTTGGCGAACAGGTCGGGTTCGCCGCGTCGTGCCACTTCGTAGTCGATGTCTCCTTGGGCGAGTGGCAGGAACGGCAGGGTCTGCGTCAATGCCAGTGGTGAGAACACGCTCATGGTTGTGTTGCCTCTTTCATGCGTGTTATATACGGAATATATTCGTTATACATACGTAGTACATATTTCGTATATACGTTTTATATATTTTCTCTATATCTTGTCGATACGCCGGATGGTCTGCCACAGATAATCGTCGCAGCCGGCTCAGCCGACTCGCTTCACCAGTTCCAGCAACGCGGCGGCCACCTGGTCGGGGTGTTCGTACGCGCTGAAGTGGCCGCAGTCGTCGATCACCGTCATCGTCACGTCGGTTTTCGTCATCGTGTCGGCGACCGGCTTCATCACTGCCGGCGGGCTGGACGGGTCCTTGTCGCCGCAGATTACTGCGACTGGCACGTTGATGTTCGGCAGCACGTCGTTCAGGTCGGGACGGCCAGCGGCCATGCGTTCGCGCCAGGCGATGCCGTCGGCGGGCTGTTCGTTGATCCACGTTTCGAACTGCCTGCAGTAGGCGTCCGACTGCTTCACGGTGGAATCGGCTTCCGACGGCACGGCGAATCCCATGACCGGCTCGTGTGTGCCGGTCGTTTCGCAGTCGGTGGCGATTGCGACGCGCTTCAATCGCATGTCGGCGGAGTCGGCGTCGGCTTTCGTGTCGCACAGGGCGAGCGCCGCCACCGCTTCCGGATGCAGGCGTTGGATGTCGAGAATCAGGTAGCCGCCCATCGACAGGCCCACCCAGATGGCTTTGCTGTAGCCGGCGGCGTGCAGCAGGTCCACGTACGCGTCCGCCATGCGGTCCAGTCCGTATGGGAACGCGCCGTCGGCGTCCTTGCCGCCGCTGTCTTCGTCGGACGGAATCGGTCCTTCGCCGGCGCCGGGCATGTCCGGAGCCCAGATCGCAAATGGTTTCACGCCTTGTTTCACAGCTTGGTCGCGTAAAGCCGTCGCGCACTCGTCCCACATGCGGTGGTCCACCGGGAAGCCGTGCACGAGCACCACCGGCGTGGTTTCGGTATCGTTGCCGCCGTCCGTATATATGTTGTTGTTCAGTTCAATCGTCATATTTTTCTGATCCTCCCCTATCTGCCTGTTCGCCTAGTTTGCTTGGCTTTTGCCCCGCTTGCGCGGCTTGTCCTACTTGCCGGTCCACGCGAGCGCCTGCCGCACGATGGTGCCGTAACCGTTGGCCATTTGCCCGACGAAGGTGTCGAGCATGTCTCCGGACGGGTCGACCCATTCCACATCGAGCGTCTCGTCCTGCGGCTTGCAATCGCCGGCGATCGGCACCACGTAGCACAGCGCGATCGCATGTTGGCGTGGATCGTAATAGTCGGACAGGCCGGGTGTCGGGAAGAATTCGGCCACGGTGAACGGCTGCAGGCTGATCGGCAGCTGCGGCAGGGCGATATCGCCCAAATCTTTTGCGACGTTGCGCGCCACCGCTTCACGCAACGATTCGTGATAGGCCCCACGTCCGGCGATCAATGTGCGTTCGATACCGCCGTCGTCAGTGACGCGCAGCAGCGAGCCGATTTGCGCCACCCTGCCGAGATCGTCGGTGCGCACCGGCACGACCACGACGTACGGAATCGGTATTTCGTGGCGCATGCGGTTGATTTCGTCCGATGGGAGCCATCCCGGAGGGTTGCCCATTCCGCGGATGAAATCCTCCGGCGTAATGTCGTCGAATTCCCCGCGATGGCGGTTGGCGTCGAAATCGCCCTCGTCGGGCACTTCATCATTCATCACTGGCATGGTTCCATTATCACGCACGGCATGTGAATGTCACGTGCTTCCGATTCTTCCCATAGCGCAATCGGGTGCGGCAGTGTGTTTGCGTGGCGTGCGGCTATATACTTTTCGCAAACGGGCTTTCGCAATATTGCGCAGCATTGCACGATATTGTTTTTTGAAATCGGCTTATAGCGTAAGCCGGGAAATGGGGAACGCATATGGCAACGCATGCAGTCACTTCGCAGGATTTCAACCAGGTCGTCGAATCCAATGATCTGGTGTTCGTGGATTTCTGGGCCACGTGGTGCGGTCCGTGCCGTGCATTCGGCCCAACGTTCGAGAAGGCAAGCGAGGCGAATCCGGACGTCTATTTCGCGAAGGTGGATATCGATCAGAATCCCGATCTGGCCGCCGCGGCCAAGGTTCAGGCAGTGCCGACGCTGATGGTCGTCAAGAAGCAGCAGATCATCTTCCAGCAGGCCGGCGCGTTGCGCGCTTCCGATTTGGATGATCTGATCAGCCAGGCCAAGGCGTTGGATATGGATGCGGCCGCTTCCGATGGGGACACCGCTTCCAGCGGAGACGCCGAAGTGAAAACGCCAAGTAGTCAGTCGGAACGATGATTCGGCCCGTCGCCTGCGCGTTGCATACGTTATCTTCAAGTTCCTTGGGGTGCGGTAGACTATATGCAGTTGCGCGCATTCCGGCGGAACCCTAGCGGTTGTGCGCCGTGCCCTAGGCACGGAATCCGCCGAGGAATTGTACCCGATGTAGGAGCAGAATGGCTAGCCATAAGAAACATGCCCAACCAACTACGTTTGCCTTGCCGGGCAAATCTCAGATGGTGAAGATTGTCGCAACGGTTGCGGCAGTGGGGCTGTTGGCCACTGGCGGCATCGTGTCGCATAATCTGTACGCCACCGCGGAGAAGTCTCCTGCCAAGCAGGTCACCGCGTATTCCGTCACCGACAGCATCGAAGCCTCCCGTGGCAACGCCCGTGAGGCGCTTTCCGGAGATACTTCGTACGTCACCGTGAAGATCAACGGCAAGACCCGCGTGGTTCCCGGCATGCATTTCACCGACGTGAAGTCCGTGCTTGACGCGGGCGACATCACCCTTGATACGGAAGACACCGTTTCCCCGTCTTTGGATACGAAGGTGAACGAGAACACCGTCATCAAGATCGAACGTGCCGGCGCTTCCGTTGAGGTGTCTGATACGGATATCGCATTCAACACGGTCAAGAAGGAGACCTCCAGCCTGCCGAAGGGCCAGGAGAAGGTCGAGACCGAAGGCGCGAACGGTGTTATGGAGACCACGAACCTCGTCACCAAGTCCGGCGGCAAGGTCATGTCTTCCAATATGATCAGCTCTTTCGTGAAGAAGGCTCCGACCGACAAGGTGATCCTCGTCGGCACCGGCTCCTCGTCCACGCCGTCCGCGGCCGCAGCGTCGATCGGCACCACCGTGCCGGCTGGCGAAATGCAGCAGTGGGCTCACGATTATCTGCTGTCCAGCGGCTATTCCGAGGCCGATTTCACCGCCACCGTGTACATCATTTCTCATGAGTCCGGTTGGAATGTCGCAGCCACGAACCCAAGCTCCGGCGCGTACGGCCTGCCGCAGGCGCTGCCCGGTTCGAAGATGGTGAGCGCTGGTGCCGATTGGGCCACCAACTACCAGACCCAGCTTAAGTGGTTCTGGGGCTACTGCGCACAGCGCTACGGCTCCATCCAGGGCGCCTACACCTACTGGCTCGCCAACCACTGCTACTGAGTTTAGTTTTTCAGACAGGAGAGGCTCCGCACACATTGTGCGGAGCCTCTCCTGTCTTATATGCCTCTTTTATATTTCATATGGAAAGATGCAGGCCATTCATGGCGTTACGGTTGTTTATGCACGCAATTCATTCATCGCTTTTATCGCGGCCCTTTTGGCCATCTTACGCGTGAGCGAACGGCCAGACGCAACGGGCTCGAAAAAGCCGTCATGCTCTTTTTTCCACCGTCCATCGCCAACCAAGCACGTTATTTTGAGCGACTCGAATACTGAACGAAGATCCTACACGCCCGCTACCTGCCACATTCATTCCAAGCTCCCTTTTTCAGGATTTTTGGGCTGGATGCATACGTACTCATTATTAGCGTTCATGGACGATTCGCACAGCCTATCAAGATACTGCATATAGTACAGCACTCACATCAAGAGAACTGTACTATATGCGATTTTTCAAGCTGAGCGGAATATTGTTCACTTACTCGCCATCTTTGGCCGTATGATGCGAACCTTTGCGGGGACCGCGCTTGCCGGATACACCCTTTGAGGCATCGGCCACAGCAAAAATGACAACCTTCTCATCCGGGTAGGACTCGCCATCCATGGCGAAATAGGCGATCTGGTCGTCTGCGACCGGCGGGAAAGTGAAATACTTCTGCACCGCTACCAGCACATCGGTGGTACGCACGGTCACGGAAGAAGCCTTTCCTGCAGCGTCAGAGTCGACGCCATCGGCCTTGCTTCGCTTGATCTTGCAGAACTTGATGGCGTTCTCGTCTTTGGCGTCGCATGCCTGGACTGCGATCTTCTTCCGCTTGTCATTCACCAGCAATTTCACGTATGCCGGGCATCCGAGCGCTTCGGTCACGCCTTTGGAAAAGCGAACGGATGATTCCATGACCGTCATGGTCATCTTATTGGTGGTGGTCTTTTCTCCCACTGCTTCAAATCCGTCAAGAACAGACATGCCAACCCCTTGAAAATATAGGATATTAATTACATGCAATATAATACAACGATTCGCATAAATACACCCTTTTTTTCACTAATAAAATAGGGGGTATCTCCGCTTTCCAGCAGAAATACCCCCTGTATTTCCAAGAATATAGCAATAATTCATAGACTTCATTGAACAAGTTTTCATTGAGATGAATTCAAGGAAATCATGCACCAATAATGTCGAGAATTACCGCGCCATATTTCAATAGTTGTATTTCACATCATTGGTCATTTTGCCACACGGCGTCTGATCGAGCTTCATATCAGCCGTGGCCTTGTCAGACACGGTCACGTCGAACTCGTACGTCACGCTCTTGCCAGGTGCGATGTACGCCATACTGGAGTTCAATGGCTTGCCGTCCATGGTGGCATTGCTACGGTCACGCACATCACCGGTCACGGCGATTGATCCAATCGAACCACCTGCAGGCGCGTAAATCAGCACACGCTGCGCGGATGTGCCACTCGGCGCCACGGGCACGCCACCAACGCCCTTCTGCTCACCACCGAGAATGTAACTCGTGCAGGTAGCCATTTCCGTGGAAGTCATACGGTTGGTCAGCGTGTACTTCACGTGGTAGGTCTTGTCCCCTGTCTTGGTCACTTCGCTGGTACGGTCGATATACCAACCCATCTTCGAAGGATTCTGCTCGCTGATGTAAATGCCCGTTTCCGGATTGGTCTCGCTTTCAGGCGCATTCTTGGCGAGTCCAGCACCTTGGAAGTACTTCGCTTCGTCATCGTGGAACGTGTAGGCGTAGAAGTGGCGGTTCTCGGCCAAATCACCGATGCTTTGCGCCACCTTCATCATCTTGTCCACAGTCATGTTGCCAAAAGCGCCGTCCATCACCGTTTTGGCAATGTACTCGAAGTATTCGTCCTGCTGTGCCACAGGAACGTCCTTGTAGATGGTGTTGAGCATGTATTCGGCGGTGTTCTCGCCGGTAAGCACAGTGCCGTTGGACAAGGTGACTGGTCCGTTGATCTCCACCATTTTCTGGATGAACACCGGATCCACGGAAATCAAACCGTCGATGTTGCAGGCATATTGCGAACGCTGCCATGAAGCGTTGAGCATTTCCGCGTTGCGGGAAACATCCGGCACCGCGAAGGTGTCTCGCACGTCGAAGGAGAAACCCAACGGCCTGTTGAATACCGCATGTTCCTCAGCGGTGCCGTTGTTGCCATTGACGAACTCACCATTCGGGTGGAAGTCCCCCACCGCGATTTTGCCATGATCCGCAGTCATGGTGCCGAGAGAGCCAACCAAGCCGCCGCCGGAACGTGTTTCGGATGTGGTCTGTGCCGCCAGCAAGTATGTGCGGGCACCGTTCTGGCCGAGGAAGGAAGGCAGCATGTGAGTGGCGTTGCTGACCTGTCCGACCAAATCGGCGATATTGTCAAGCTGGTCCTTGCCCTGCTGATAGGCTTTCTTCACCATGCCGATTTTCGGCTCGGCAAGACTGTTATACTGCTTGTTCTGCTGCTGCACCTGCTGGTTGAGCTTGTCGAAGTTGCCTTGCGCATCGGCGATTGGCTGCAGATTAAGTTGCCCTTCCGCACCGGAAAGATTGGCATCGGCAAGCTGTTGCACCGCAGTGGTCAACGATGGCAGTGTCTGCTGTGCAAGGTTGTCCACGACTTCCGTCATGCCTTGCACAGTGGCGATGTCACTGCCGACGAACGGCATTTTCGCGGCCACGTTCCATAGTGAACCGTGCGCAATCTGCTTGGCCTGCGCCGTCTGCTGCTGAGCCTGCGCGATGGACGCCTGCGACGCGGCGGCATCCTTGAGCTTTGCAGGGTCATTGATTGCGGATAGTGAGGATATGGCTTGCGATTCGTGCGCCTTGACGCTTTTTGCCTGCTTATACAGTTGCATACCAAACACTGCGGCAATGGCAAGTAGCACGATCAGCACCGCAAGTACAATAAGCGTCACATTCCGTGCCGTATGTTTTTCCCGTATTGCTTGAGCATGTTGCCCCATGCTTTGCTCCTCAAATCATTAAGCACTCAATTTGACTATTCCAGCGCATTATTGTGCCACATGGCACCCCTTTTTTCGGCCGCCAAATGAAATTTCCCTCTGTTCCATCACAAGAACAGAGGGAAAATCACAGAAAACCCACTTATTGGCTCAGTACGATCCACGGCCAGTGAAGATTACCATCACGGTTTTGGCAAGAATCGCAAGATCTCCAGCGATGGACCAATTCTCAATGTAGGAGACGTCCAAATATTCGCTTTGCTCCTGTGAAAGATCCGACCGGCCGGACACCTGCCACGGACCGGTGATGCCCGGCTTGACCAGCAGTCGGGCGGAATATAGGGAACCATAGCGGGCCACTTCTTCCGGCAATGCCGGGCGCGGACCGACCAGAGACATATCGCCCTTGAGCACGTTGTAGAACTGCGGGAACTCATCCAAAGAAGTCTTACGGATGAAGTGACCTACCTTGGTGATACGCGGATCATCTTTCATTTTGAAGATGAACCGGTCTTCCTGCCCAGTTTCCTCAGCGAGTTTCTTCTTCAGCTCCTCAGCATTGGTGACCATGGAACGGAATTTATACATTTTGAACGGCTTGCCGTGCAGTCCGATACGGGTCTGAGAGAAGAACACCGGACCGCCATCATCAAGCTTGATGGCGATGGCGACGCCGAGAAGAATCGGAGAGGAAATAATCAGCGCGCACAGTGAGCCGATGATGTCCAGCAAACGCTTGATTACGTTCGCAGCTCCCGTGTACTGCGGCAGGGAAGCCAACAGAACCGGCTGTTCCGTGGTGTTTCGCAGATACAAACGGTGACCGCTCACATCCGCCAGGGAGACCGCCAAGGCAAGTTCCATACCCAGCGACTCCACCGCAAGAGACAGACCATGCAGCATTTCGGAATCACGCGAAAGCACGTCAGCCACATAGACTTCCTGTACACCGAGGCTTTCGCAAATACGTGGGAATGCCGAGTTGAAAGGAATCACCTTGAGTTTGCTGGAGCCTTCGATATTGGCATCCGGTGTGTATGAGGTAACCACATAAGCGTCTTTTGAAGCTGGATCCGCTTCAATTGGGCATACAGCAACTGGTTCGTACCCCCAATTCATGCAGTTGCGCATGGTCTGCAAGGCTTTGTTGATGCCATCGGAAGATCCGATGACCACCGTTCTGTACTTGCAAGAGCCTTTGCTGCGGTGACGATGCAACGCTTGACGCATCTGCCAACGTGCGATGATATCCAAGAAGAAGGCGATGACTGGCGCGATAATCAACGCAGTACGGGGCAATGCAAGTTTGAAAATAAATGCAAGGCTGCAGTATGAGATGATGGTCAGCAACGACGCATTGATGATTTTGGCATACAGCTCATAGCCGTCCGCCATAACATGGCGGTGGTATGTGCCCGCGAATGCCAAGCACAGCAACCAAATCAGGCTGAACAGAATGAGGAAAAGCCAAAACGGCATCACATCGCCGATGGCATCGAAAGCAGCACCGTTGATGACAAGGCTGACGGTCAACGAAAGCAGCATCACTGCCAAATCGATGGCGATCAGGCTGGCGACGAAGGCGAAACGCCACCGGGGAGTCGATTCAGCCTTGCCGCGCCTATGTCCTTCCTTTTCCGCAGGAAACGGGGTATTGGAAAAAGTCATCGGCTCGAACTGCTTTTGCAGACGCTGATTCTGCATGGACACGTATGCCTGTCGATGCGCATTGGACGAGACGATATGAATCTCTTGAGTCCTCATACCTTGCTCGCCGTTTGGTGCGCCGGATTCACCGGTATTCACGCCTTGCATGTATCTCTCTCCCCCTTCAGCTGCATACGGCAAACAATTTACCACAGCCCCCCCCCAGAAATTAAGAGGGACCTATGGGGGTACCATTCGCTATATCCGAATCCTTCTCCGGTATGGCTTATTCGCCAGCAGTACCTGTATCTGAATCGCCGTTGCCGTTGCCGTTCGAACCACCATTACCGTTGTTAAAACCGCCGTTACCGCCGCCGTTTGAATCGCCGTTGCCGTTGCCGGTCGAACCACCATTACCGTCATTCGAATCGCCGTTACCGCCGCCGTTTGAATCGCCGTTGCCGTTGCCGTTCGAATCGCCATTACCACCGGTTGAACCGCCATTGTTATTGCCGCCGCTCGAACCGCCGTTACCGCCGCTCGAACCACCACCGTTCACACCGTTTCCAGAGCCCGGACCAAATTGCCACGTATATGTGTAGCGCCGATTCGTAGTGCCGTTATTGGTATTCGAATTGGTATTCGACTGGGCATTAGCCGCAGTTTGCTCCGCCACAGACTTGTTCACGCCGTCAGAAGTCGAGGAAATCACCTTCGAAGCGTTCTGCATGGCCGTAACATCAGTGCTTTTGCCATCGAGGAGTTTCTGGGCAGCGTCAATCGCCTTGGCAAGCGCGTCACGTGTCGACTCATCCGCAACCTGGCCTGCAGAACCGTCAAGCAACGTCTTTGCGTCGGCAATGGCCTTCTGCAATGCGGCAGTCGTCTTATTCACTTCCAAAGCTCGCTTGCTGGCGGCCACAGCTGTGGCTGCTGCGGTAACGGCCTTGGTCTGTTCTTTGATATTGCTGATCTGCTTGCTCATACTACGGGCGTGCGCACGCAGTGTGGTTTCGGACAGCAACACCGAACATCCGCCGACCGTCTTGAGATTTTGCGCCTTGGTCACGGCCTGAGTGAGTTGGTCGATTGTGGCGGCATCCGCCACCTGGTTTGCCGCAGTGCCCTGCAGACTGGTCGCCTGTTCGATGGCGTTTTGCAGTTTTTCGTTGGCTTTGGAGTATTTGGATTTCACCTTCTCGCATACCGCCACTGCCGCACTCTGTTCTTTCGAATTGATACGATTGCGTACCACGATGACGCCGGCGATAGCAACCGCCACTGCCGCAATCGCAGCGACAATGGCAATAATCTTTCGCTTGTCCGCAGATGGCTCTTTCGGTGCGACCGGAATGGTTTTCAGCGGATCGTGTTCCGGATCTTCCGCGGCCAGCTCCTCTAGGTCGGTTATGCCATCTGATGTATCAAAGGCCTGAGTCGCTTCGGCGTCCTGTTCATCTGTCGAAGAGACGAGGGGTGGCAGAGTGGCGGTTTCCTCGGCATCGGCTGGTGCAACCGCTTCATCGAAATCGATGGTGTCGAGCGGCATACTGGGTATATCCGCGATTGTTGGCGCAGCCGAAACCGGCTGTTCCATTTGCGCAGGCACGGAGGAAGCGATGGTACGAGGCTCAGCAAGCGAAGTCTCATCCGCACCATCGGCCTCTTCCGAATCGGTAGGCTGCAATTTGGGGAAGGTCAGCGGAGGAATATCCCAGCTGGTGTCCACCACATCCCGAGATATGTTGGACAGAATACCGTTCATAGACTGGGAATCATCGTTCTCAGTTGCCATACACCCCTCATTCCGTGAAGAAGGAAAACGTCAGATCCTCTTCTTCTTGCCGTTTGCACGATGGCTGCTACGCGGAGCACCATCTTCATAGTAGTAATAATAGTTGGAGTGGGAGTTGACCTTCTTCGGATCCGCACGGTTGAAGATGAAGCCAAGCACCGGCACCTGCGCGGTGGCGAGCGTGTCGGCCGCCTCCTGCAGGGACTTCTTCTCGCACACGTTACGGCTGACCACCAGCAGAAGGCCTTTGGCCCAACGGCCGAATACCGCGCCATCGTTGGACACCGTCAACGGGGCGGTATCAATAATCACGTAATCGTATTGGGTGAGCGCCTGCTCCACCATGAGCTTCATGGTTTCGGAGCCCAGCAGCACGCCAGCGTTCGCCGGTCTCTTGCCGCCAGGCAGAATGTGCAGGTTCGGCTTCCAGTAGCTCTGTACCACGTCCTTCGGGCCCATCTGTCCGGACAGCACGTGCGCCAGACCGGCAGCACCTTCAATACCCAAATGATGGGCGACAGACGGGTGGCGAAGATCAGCGTCGATAAGCAGTACTTTCGCACCATCTTCAGCAAGGGCCACCGCAGTATTGATAGCCATGGTGGTCTTGCCTTCGGACGGCTGCGCAGACGTGATGACAAGCAGCTGGCCCACACCTTCGGTGCGGTCGGTCTGCAGGAAATCGATATTCGTATGGATACGACGGAATTCCTCGGCAATAGCGCCGTTAGGCTGGCTCACCAGCACCGGACGCTTATCATCAAGCGAAGCGTCCATCGGAACGGAGCCAAGGGAGGATGCTCGGACGATGCCGCGCACGTCGGAAGTCTCTTCAACCTTGGTGTTGAGGAGGTCCTTGATGAGTGCGGCGAACACGCCGATGATGATGCCGAGCACCACACCGACAGCCAAATACAGGGCAGTCTTCGGCGAAGACTTAGACGTCGGGACCTGTGCCTTCTGCACGATGGAAAGCTTCACCGGGGACTTATCTCCGGAGTACAGGTCGCTTTCAATGACGTTCTTCAGCGATTCGGCAACGGAATTGGCGATGTCCGCGGCCTGCTTCGGATCTCCATCCACCACGGCAATGTTCACGAATGCGGTGTTGGTCGGATTGGTGACGGTGACCTGGCCGGCAAGATCCGTCACGGTTTCATCCAGACCGAGATCATCAATAACCGGCTTGAGCACCTTCGAAGTGGTGGCAAGCGTCGGATATGAGGTGATTTGGTTGGAAATGTAGCTGCCGCCAGCGGACTGCTGGGCGATGCTTTCGCCACCATCGGAAGCGTTATAGGTGGCCATGGTCTGAGCCGTAGCCGTATACTTCGCCGGAGCCAGGAAAGTATAGGCACTCACGCCGGCCACTACCACCACAAATGCGATGATCGCGGTGACCAGATGCTTACGAATGATTTTGAACAGATCCATCAGAGTAATGCCGTCATCCGCTTCCTCAACTACCCCTTGCGGTGCGGTAGGCTGCTGCACATTAGCGCTCTCTACAGAAGTCACTGAACTTCCCCATCTCACGTTGACAATATCCTTTCCAAGGATAATCTTCCCCCTCGAACTATTCCTCATCCCTTCATACATTGAACACATTTTTTGGGAACTCAAACAGATGGGCTGTGAAATAAGGAACATTCCCTGTCGATATCGTGCGCGTGCGAGACTTTTTGGCAATATTTGGCATATTCAGTGGCTGATTTTGGGCGGGCTGTTTCTGACCGCAAGAAAAAGTGCCACCGGCGACCGTGTCAAGTGAACAAGGCCGCCAAAATCTGTTGTCAGCCTTTCCTACGCCCAGCTTAAGTAGATTGAGGAGAACGACAAGGCAAGCTGGAAGAATACGCTGTCCCGTCAGCAAGGCGTGTATGTAATTACCAATACCGATAACGGGAAACTGTATGTGGGAAGCGCCACCGGAAGGAACGGCATATACCAGCGGTGGAAAAACTACATAGATAATGGCCACGGCGGCAATACAGAACTAAGCAAACTTGTGGAGCAGCAGGAGAAGCGTACGTAGAGACGCATTTCCGTTACACGCTTTTGGAACATTACGATTCCACCGTGCCCAAAAACGTCGTCCTCGCCCGAGAAGCCTATTGGAAGCAGGCACTGGACACCCGCAAACACGGATACAACGATAATTAGGCCTTGCCAGATATAGATACCCCAAGAATTTCCTCAAATCATTGGTAGTGACCGGTACAGGCTTTCATCATCATTCCGCCACGCCCTGAAAGTGACGGAATGTATGTGCCCAGCTCCCCATTTCGCTTATATGTGGCAGATTTCAAGAGATGGAAACTCCCATTTCGCCTATACGCGGCAGATTCCGAGAGGTGGAAACTCCCATTTCGCCTATATATGGCAGGTCATAACGGGCAAAAGCCACTTTGGGGGTACATTTTCCACAGTTAAAGGGTATATCTCTGCCGATTACCTGCCACAGATAAGCGAAATGACATTTTCACGCCGCCCAAATCCGCCACTCATAAGGCAGATGACCCTCTTCACCGCCAGTCGAAGCGCCGCCCATTGGAATGTCTCCAGTCAAAACACTCCTCGTCGAAGTGCCGCTCATCGACGCAATCCATAAGAAGCACCGTCAGTCAAAGTGCCATCAGGGTGCTGCCTCAATGAGGCAGCACCCCTAATACACCATCAGTCTCGAGGAATCAGCTCTTTTGGTTGGGGACGAGCATGATCTCGCCGTCGGCTATGCCCTTGAGATGCTGGCCGTAGGGGCTCTTGCCGTAACGCTCGGCGGACTCCATGAGCCGGTCGCGCGTGATCCAACCGTTCTCGAACGCGATCTCCTCCACGATCGCGATCGGCAGGCCCTGCGCCCGCCACTGAGCCTCTCACCTCACCGTCCAAACACCAAGCTTGCAGCGGACACCATGCCGCAAGAACCTGCCAAGAGATGAGGGCCCACGGAAGGAAACGACGAATTTTGTTGCACGATTCCGATTTTCGGGGCAAATTTCGAATCGTGCAACATTTTTCCTGCCGAAATGCGGTTTTCCCACCTATTTCATACCCCCGAACCGGCTTTCCCGACACTTTCGCGCGACTACGGGGGTGCACGATGTAGCACGATTCCAAAAAACGGCCAAAAAATGGAATCGTGCGACATTTACGGAGTGCGGAACGTGCCAAAGCGGTCGGAACCATGCGATCATGGCAAGAAAAACACATCCAGGGCGCCGCTTTTCATACATTTTGACGACCCCGCCCCCCCTATCGGAAATAGGGACCAAGAACCCCGGAAACATCACCATCCCGATCGAAACGACTCCTATCCCGATATAGAAGGATATATCGCGAAGGCTGCCGCACGTAAACAGAAAGCACCAAGGCAATGCCCCGGATTGTATGATGTTGTTCCGTATTGCCGTTTATTTCCAGAAAAATGAGGATGGTATGGTGCGCTTCGCGCTTCGCCTTGCAGACGTGCTGATCGACGTTACGGTGCAACATGATTATGCCCGGAACTTCTGCAACGATTGGATCACGGACTCCAGCGAATCCACGGATCCTCGGCTCACCATCACCGTCATGCAAGCCGACATCGAGGAAATGTTCGTAGTCCCTTCTTAATCTTTTACCAACAATTGCAAAAGCTCCGATCCCGAATCTTTCAATCCCCAACCTTCCAAGACCTTATTCGCCTGATCAGCAGTAATCTGAACCTTGCCACTTTGATTTGTTACACCATTACCTTTGAGTGCAAAGGAATATGCCGCATGACACAACTGCTGCTCACGCCGCCCACTAGTTTTATGTTGCAATTCATTATCGCTAACATATGACGCGACCATATTCAGATATTCAGCAGGCTCAAACAAATATTCGGCAGTCTGAACATCGGCTACATAGCTTCCATCATCTTGTTTTATTACCAATGCTGCCGCAGAAAGAAAAACAAATTGATCTTCGTCTTCGGCATATTCACGAAGTGCAAGTAATACACTCCTCAAATCATCCGGCACATTACCGAACAACCATCCCAACATCACCATTGTCAAACGCAATTCACAAAAACTCAAACGCCCTGGTAATACGGCAAGATTATTATTCTGAACACACTTTTTAGCAAGAAGCAAAACCCGCTTTTCGAAGAGTTCAGCGTAGCTTTTCCAATCAATCTCTCCCAACGCAGACTGCGAATGGCCATACCCTAAAGTTTCTACCCGAACATTCCATGTCTCAAGCATTTTATTGCGCTGCCGGTCACCCTCTTGAGACGACAGGGATTGCAGTTCACATAGCACAGCCAAATAAATATCAAACAGAAACGCACCAACATTGTCGTTCTGAAGACATTCTTTCAAAAGCAATTCGACATCAACCGCATTCCAGCCCCTTCTACATACCATAGTAAATAAATTCAGCACATAAGGATAATATTCTTGCAATGTCTTGCAGAAACTATTCTTCAAGTAAAAACGAAGCAACATACGCATTCTTATTACATTGCCATGTGTATCCCGAGATAAGTATCGCTTGATTTTTTCTTGCAATCTTGGAGAATAAGCAATCTGCAGCAAACCAGCATCCGACTGTACGGTGTCAAGGTTGATTTCACAAAGGAATCGTTTATACCACTTCTCCGGAACATCCCCCGAAGATGGCATCAGTCGAAAATATGCATCAATATAGTCCTTCTTGCATATCGACCGATATGAATCTGGAACATCATTTTCAGAAAGAAAGTACTCTTTCCCCATAGAGATTTTATTGACAAAAGGAAATAATATATGAATTATCATCTTCCATTCAATTGAATATTTATTAAATATTTTCTTTTCATCAGCTTGTTTTATAACTTCTTCAAGATCAGCTGTTTGATCAGAATAAACCATATACTCTTCATCCGCAAAAACAGGATTCACCATTAAACACCGATTTTCCCATATCCAAGAATAAAACTCCGGACAGAAGATACGCAATGCGGTGATACCCGCCAAATCTAATAGCTCGACGTCATCACCAAGCGCCTCATAGTACAGACGAAAATCATTCAAGAATCGCACCATATCTCGCTTGTTCTGAATGAATGGGCAAATGCAATAATTGAAAATACCCTGTTCTCTCCCTAATGACAGGCTGTCACGCCAACCGACGCGCAATATTTCATGTTTCAGAGATTCGTGCAATTCGCTAAGCGACAACTCAGGGACTACTGCAGGAATTTGAACTATCTTCTCAAGGAATTCGGAGCCACGATTATGACTTGCTTTATCGAGTGCTTGCGTTACATATGCCTTGTCATAGAGCAACACATATGTGACATGCGGGAGATCGCCCACTGCTTTTACCGCTTGGATAAGCGAACTGATTTCATCATCCAGAAGGCGATCTAAATCATCGATGAATACAACAATCTTGTCTGATTGCGATTGAAGATCGTACTTCAGCCTGCTTCTTGTTTGGTGTAAATCACCAGTTCTATATTTCTTAGTAGATAATAATTGGTATGAAATTTTGGAAACTCCAAGAGATACATCCAATAGAAATACCAATCTCAAAATAAGGAAGTACAGCGTTTATCGCTCTATAAATCAAATGAATCACAGAGGTGATTGCATTATTATTAAAGCAATCAAACCTCATCAATAGCTTTTGATACCACTTCAATCGGAGAGAAAGACCTGCCGAGATTTCGGAAAACAATGCAGATACTATCTCACCGGACCTGGAGTACATCCATGCGTCAAATTCAATGAGGTGCGTCTTGCGATCAGGTAGAGGCATCTGTTGAAGACGTTCAATGAGCATGTTCTTGAGGGATGTTTTACCGCTGCCCCACTCTCCCTCTATCCCAACTACTAAGCCATCCGAATCATCGCCGGTTAAAAGAGCATAGGCAAGGTTATCAACATATTTTTCACGACCATACTCATCATCTTCAACATGCCGTATAGGCTTATCTGCCGCGAACAAATTCACCCCTCAAGATATGGATATCCGAACTCGATCAAACGCCCTATGTGTTATCTTATGCCGGTCGTTTGCAACAACACTCTGCTGCCATTCCCACACGCTTCGGCCTATACATCGTCAATCCATCTGATACCCTAAATTTGCTCTTCACGTACATACGAATGAATTAACGGATCGAGCTGCAGCGTAGGCATGTTAAAAACGCAATAAGTCAGCGGTATCTCTTCAGAAAGATGCTACTGAATCTTATTGTGGCAAATGGCCGCACACAAACAATTGTTGTTCTCGTGGATCTTGCGTGCCAATTCGCTCATAATGGACAAAACTGGTTTTCTCCCAAAAACCTACAGCTTCAGGAAGAGCCAAAAGCGTAAGGTAATCAAATCCAGAAGCTAGAAGCTCAACCGCTTCCCTGCCGATTCCACGCTCGCGACAATCTCTTCTGACCTCAAAAAGATAGAGGTATCTATAGAATTCCTCATGATTAATATTTATTCCAGCATAGGTATCAGCATAATCCCGCCAGTCCACCCAAGCTCGCGCTACTTCTTCCCCTGACTCGTTAGCAAAACTGTAGAATTCATCTCTAGAAGACATGGCATCAAAGACTAGCTGCGACCACCATTTTTTCTTCGAACCCGTCAATGTTTTTATCGAAAGGAGTCTCATAAGATCCTTCTGAATACAGCCTTCTAATTCTAAGCATTCATTCTCCCGTCAATTCCATATCAACTTTTTTAAAAAGAATTTATATTAGGCACCCAGTCTTTCTTTTAATGATTTTCTTAGAGAAGAGCCTATTGAATCTTCCATTGCGATAAGTTGTTCTCTCATTCTGGCAGGAATGTCCTCAGTGGCTTCGATCGCCGCCTCAGCCACCCCTTCTTTCTAAGCAAGGTTACCCACTTGTTGCTATGTTTTTAATGATTTCAGTTACAGTTGCACCGCCGAAATTGCATAGCTCGAGCTTGGCCAACGCACCGGCCGCAACATCACATGTGCCAGTAGCCCCCATTTTCAGCATGGTTACCATCAACTGTACATACCGCTCTCAGCGGGGAACCGTTGAACTATGTGAGCGACCGCATTGTATCGCTTATTCGCTATTAGATAATCAAGAATGTTTTGATGTTCATTCTCACACAGTGATGCCATCGCCTCATACGCTAGCCAATAGACAATATTGGTCTTATCCTCAAAGTTTTTGGCAAAACACGACAACATGCTAAAAAGTTCCTGTCGAATTCCATCAGGTAATTCATTACCGAAGTGTATGAGGAATTTCAGAGGCCATATTTTATCTTGGGATGATTCAGCATTGGACAGCATAATGTTCGCGAACGAGCTCCATTGAGAATCAGTTTCGTCAGTTCTTCTGATTCGGCACCAACATGATCTCACCGTCGGCGATGCCCTTCAGATGCTGCCCGTAGGGGCTCTTGCCGTAGCGCTCCGCGGACTCCATGAGCTGGCCGCGCGTGATCCAGCCGTTCTCGAAGGCGATCTCCTCCACGATCACGATGGGCAGGTCCTACGCGCGCTGCACGGTGCGCACGAACTCCCCCGCCTCGAACAGGGGAGTCCATCGTGTCTGTGTCCAGCCACGCGTAGCCGCAGTGTATTTATTCAAGTCGGCGTTTCGGAACTAATCACGAAACACCGACTTGAATACAGCCTCAACACCCAGCATTGCATTGAGGATGTCTGTCATCTTCTCGATGACAGACAGTCGATCCCGACCTCGAACATGTGCTAGTCGATTTGTATGATGTTGTCTGGCATAGTCGTGTATTCTGCTTTTCAGTCGTGGTTTTTATTGTTGGCAACTGAAAATTTGTACATAGGAGACGAGCCACGTCTTTCATATCAGAAAAGTACGTGAGAATTCGGTCGTTATCACCACACCGAAGCGGTATAGCAAACTCTGAAAAGATATATCATGAAAGCATGAGTAGTTTACCAAAGGAACAGCAAACGAATACCCCCCCCCCAACCTTTTTTGGCGTAACAATCCACTGCTAGTTCCAGGCAAAAAAGCCGCCACCTTCCCATATCAAAAAACAGTTTTAATGATTGTACGTAGTCCAACGACTCTGGAACGTTCAGTTGAGCTCGCTCAACATCTCTTCAATGACATACGCATTCAGATCTTTTTCACAGTTCCAGATAATCGCTCCTCATTTGGCAATGATCTTGAATTGCGTATTCATCAAAAGCATCTTCCTTTTATCCCATGGCAACAAGCTAGAGCTACGTCTTTCGATCTAGGAATTATCGCAAGTTCTATTGATGATTTTCCTGAACTCGATATGCCTCTCCTTCTTATCTCTCACGGCCCTGGAGCTACCAGCAATCGCTCATTGCATGGCGTCAACAATGCGCATAGTGACATATCGACAGCCTCCATATCCAAACATTCTCGAACTATATGTCTTGTTTCTGAAGATGAAAGAGCACTGTATTCTTCTCATCGAGACCTTATAACTATCGGTGACCCAGTCTTCGATTCCTTATTTCTTTCCATTCATCATAGGCAGGAATTTCGTAATGCTTTGCAAGCGGAGACACGCAAAATCATTGTCGTTTCGTCAACTTGGAATCTTAATTCATCTGTTGCGTCCCATCCTCAATTCATCAATGAGTTGCTGCAACGCCTACCTCAAGATGAATACATTATCGCAGCCATACTGCATCCAAATATTTGGGTTGGACATGGCGAATGGCAGATCTACACATGGCTTCATGACGCCATTGATGCCGGGCTACGCCTCATTCCCTACGACGGAGGATGGCAGGCAACTATTGTGGCTGCCGATTATGTCTTGGGAGACAATGGATCCGTCAGCATATATGCCAATGAACTTGGCATCCCCACAGGCTTAATCAGTTATTCGCCCGATGAGAATCTGGACCAACGAGGAGTTATTCGCAAACTTGCAAACACTACTCGAATCAACACTATTGATGGAGTACTTGACTTCATATCAGATGAATCCAATCATGATGTGCATCTGGATGAACATCATATACGCGCACGTGCAGCAACGGACTTCGCCAATTTTGGAAATTCGATGTCCGCATTTGCACAGCTTGCCTATTCAAAGCTTGGATTGACCCCGCCCCAACCCGTGTTGGAAGGACTTCAGCTCAAGCCACCACAAGTACAGATTATTCAGCCACTCTCGAATTGGTGTACTTTCCATCAAAAAACAGAACAGCCTATTTTCTTTTCCATCATTCGCACTCCAGCCACTGTGGGGCCACAAATACCTCAAAATCGGTCATCCATTCTCATTGCGGATATCAAGGAACATAATTACCGTTTATTGCAAAACGCATCCGGAATAATACTGCATTCATATGATGATTTATCATACTGGCATTGCATTGGCAATGCTCATTCTTTCGCGTATCTTCCGCAAGCCAATAAACATAAAGCAGGCGTACTAACCCACAATGACGGCAGCTTATGGAACATACAAATCGACGAGCCTAGCACAGATAAATTAGCTCAAATTACTGCTATGTCAATTCATAGCATTACCAATCGTATTCCTCGGGCAACATATCTACTACATCAGCATGCTTTCCTTGTTACCTTAGAGAACAGTTCCATTATCATTCACTCTGCAACCCATCAATAAACTCACGGAAATCCTGGTATTCCTTTCCATCAGATAGACCAATTTCCCGATAAATTTCTGCAGCTTTTTTAGAGAAGGAGACGGCATCGTCAGTTTTATGCAACTCTTTGGCAGCTTTTGCTGCCACAAATAGTGTTCTGCCAAGACGTCGCTTTTCACCATGTTTAGCATATCGAAGTGCAGCACCGCATGCCATTTCCTGAGCTTGGTCATACTCTGCCGTTCGAAGATACAGTTCAGAAGTCTCATACATGATGTTCGCCATAGTATGGTCGTCCTTATCCTGATTTATTCCCTGCAATGCTCTATGAGCCGCTTCACGAGCCTTATTCCAATCACCTAATTTCCGATATTGACGCAGCATGAGTTGATCCTGTATGACACAGCCTCTTTGATTGTTTAGCGCATGATATCCATCCCAGGCAATTTGGAAACATTTCAAGGCGGATTCAGAATCCTTTAGAGCGTCATAGCAAATTCCACGGCACTCTATGAGAGAATAAAGAACATCCTCACATTTCAGAGCTTCACATTCCTTAATGCTATTTTCCAAGCACACCATGGCCTCTTGTGATCGTCCGAGCGGAATCAGCATATGTGCAACTAGGCCCCGCAGCCTTACCGCAGCCAATGCATTACCACATTGTTGAGCAGCTTGCACGCATGCATCAAAAACTTCTAACCCCTCTGAGTAGCGACCACTTCCATTGTAAAAGGACCATAACGCCTCGCCAATAGGCCAATATTGTTCAGGGGCTATTCCCGGCATATTAGCGTATTCCGGAAGATGATTCAGCATTCCGATTTCTCTTTCAAACACATGAAATGCTTCCTCTTCGAGGTATCCGTTAATTAAATCAGGAACCGGCAGACGCTCCATTAACCGCAGACGATTCGGTTTTAATTGAAAATCCATTTCCTGCGTCAGCAAGCGATAATACTTTACTAATAGCTTAATCACCCCACAACGAATCTTCTTATATTCATAGCTTCCCCTTAAATTGTCGCGCACATATTCACGAATCACATTGGAAAGAGTTATCTCGCTTTCATAATCAAGCGGAAGCTGGCAATCCTCATCACATTCAATAATTCCGAAGCTCTTCAGCTCTCCAACAAGCTCAGTTACTGTTTTAAAATCGCATTCCCACACTGCGCTCAGTGTCGGTACCGTCACTTTGGTTGACGGCAGCACTGCCAATCTTTTCAAAGCATTCAGTGCATTTGGACTTAAAGAACAACAGCATTCGCGCCATAATTCTTGAAGATCTTTGTGGCGGAAAAGCTCTTGTCCATTGCTCAATCGACGGTGAAACCTTGAAATATCCTTATTCTTACTATTGGCAAGCATTCCAGCACACACCCTGACAGCCAAAGGCATGCCATAACAATGGGAAAGAATATCCTCGAAATCATCATTTTGCCTTGAGTTCCAAGAGTTCCTCATCTCACCAACATCGGCTCCGTAAGCTATCCGGCAGAATAATTTTGCCGAATCATCATTATTTAGCGGCTGCAACTGGTAACGATGAATTTCAGTCGTATATGAATCAATATCTGAATAATGGCTAGTGGCTACTACTACGCTTTTGGAAGAATTAGGAACAAAACACTCAATTTCTTGAATTTTATCCACATTATCAAGGACAACCAGCATGTCCTTATCTGTGGTGCAAGATCGGTACTGAGCTTCAAGCTCTGGTAACGACATACTGCCATCTACTCGAGAACCAAGAATGCTTCCTATTTTTGATCTGAGTAAATCCTCCAAAGAAACAGCGCCGGACTGCCGCCATTGATCAAAATCTACATATATCTGCCCATCTCTAAAGTAGTCTTTCCTTTGTTCATTTCCCCACTGTGCAACTAGGCTGCTTTTCCCAACACCGGGGATACCGCTGATTAAAACTACTCCATAAAAACATTTTAATGACAACATATCGGATAGAGTTTTCCTGATATCATCACGATCAACAAAATCTGTCAGAGGAGCAGGCAACTCTTTAGGAATCATCGTCTTAGGAACTTCTATGATATCCTCAATTGTTTGCAATAATCGTTTCGTATCGTCAATACGGTTGGTAATATTGTGAGTGCTGTCATCAATTTTATTGGAAATTACAGAAATCTGAAGATTGCTCAGTGCAATATCCCTATCCCCGGTTTCAGATTCACAGTAAAATAAATTCAATTTTTCGATAAGCTCTTGCACACACTGCTTCACATGATTACGACGTAAAATATCATTACCTTCATCCCCTATACCAGCAGCGTGGCACAATATATCGACCATATTAGATATCTCGCACTCTCGCTGATCAGCACTGGCCATCGGAGCTAGAACAATACTCTGAATTAACTCAATTCGTTTTGAAAGCTCATCAAGAAGAATCTTGCACTGCCGCTCCGAGCAGGAAGGGACTGTATCAAGTAATATAAAAAACCTGCGAGAGCTTTGATCGATAAAATATTCGATTTCTTTTTGTTGATACCAAGATTCATAGAGCTTTCCTAATGTCTGTCGCAACAAATTCGTTAAAAAATCTTTTGCCATATCTTGCAGTACATCATCTAGGCTCATGGATTTGATGCTAGCACGGAGAAGAACAATTATTCGTGTACCCGTTGTCCAAATAAAAGTGCAGCACCCGCCAGATTGGTAATTGTCCATAAACTAGTCCGAGGATACAGCACCTATGGGAGAAGCGTATTCGCACCTGTCGGAAGAGGAACGCCAGGTCATCCAAATCGAAATCGGCAACGACACCGACATATGGGAGATCGGCGCGATGCTCACAAGCGCAGTCCGTCCAGCATCAGCAGGAAGATCAAGCGCAAACCCGTGGTTCCCGTCCAGCGAGAAAGAATCATCCGGCCGTACCGGCCGAAACGGTTGAAGACGAGTCCCTGGACCGGCCGCCACTACGTCGCCGGGCCCGCGCAGCGCAAGGCCGACCGTAGGCTCGCCAAACCACGCAAGCCGCATCGTCTGTCATTCGGCCTCCTGTGGGAGCAAGTGGCCGAATGGCTGGGCCGCTGGGCTGGCCGCCGCTGATCAGCGGCAGGCTGCACGTCCCGCGACCCCGGACAACCAGCTCATGCGCGTGCGCCCGGAGACCCTCACCGATAGATATGCATCGACAGCCGGCGGCGGCGCAAACGCGCGGGACACGAGACCTCGCGCTTCCCGATTCCCCAGGCGCGTCCCCATGTCCGAACGCCCGGAGGCAGACGATGACTGGAGCACATTCGACCATTGGGAGGCGGACGACGTCATCGGAATCGGCGTCAACCTGCACACCGAGGTCGGGAAGAAGACCAGGTTTCTCATGGCCAGCGTCATCCCCAACAAGACCGCCGAGCAGAACATCGGGGTCCAGCAGCTGGCCATATTCGCCCCACTGCCCGCAGGTGCCAGACTCATCATCATGCACGGCAACGGCATCGAATCCGCGCGACTGCGCAACGGGCTGGGCATGGACATATACTTCGCCGACCCATACAGTTCCTAGCAGCGGATAACAACGAGAACCGCAACGGCATGATCCGCCGGCACCCGCCCAAACACAGCAGAATCAGGATGGACAGGCGTGCGACGTGCGGAAAATCGTCGACGAGATCAGCAACCGCCCCATGCGCATGTTCAACTACCGCACACCCGTCGAGGCATTCGTCGACGAACTGTTAAACTTACAAGGCCTAACGAAGGTATTGCACACTTACAAATAGCAGTGGGTTGCCTTATCCTCATAGGCACAGCTCATATGCAGGCAATCATTCCGCTGTCCTCTAAATTTGTTCTATACGCACATACGGGTGAATCAACGGATCAAGCTGCAGCCTGAAAAGCAACTGGTCTTTGGACACGCCCAAACGCAATGCAACCCAACTACGAAATACCAAGATGCCTTTCCTCCATGCATTAAGGCTTTGCAACCGATCAACGGGAGCTCGATTCGCATGTTTAATCGAGTTATAGGATTCAGTCATCTCAAGCTCCCACTGTTCAAGGTTGAAAGGCCAATCATCACCAAGCTCGGAAGCAATAGCGCGAAGTCTGCTGATGAAAGGGCTAGCCCCAGCTTTATTCTTACTTATTCCCTTTTCCTGCAGTAACTGGTATCCGAGCGCCTCAAATCCAATGCTAAGTTGCACTGCCCAAGCCTCTATCGAGGCTCCCCTCATGGAGAATAGTGAAACTATAGGGTCGATTCCTCGTGCATAAGCGTCCCGAAGACTGAACCACGAGCTTAAATCGCCGTTGCAGAAATCAGAATACTCAATTAGATAATTGAGTCGTCTTGCATACGAGTAGGCGTTAGGATACGACTCGGCAACCTTGCACCATCTTTCCTGATATGGAATACCACTCTCCACCCGTAGGGGATCATCTTCCCTGCTGACTGCTTCTATTGAAAGAAGATGCTCCGTCCAACTCGAAATACGAAGAAGATCACGCATGGCCCGATGATTTTCGAGATGCTCTTGCCAGCGCCTAACTTCATGAGAAGTGCTTTCCATATAAGCCAAATCATGAAGCTCAGTCGTATCTCCAGAAACTGAGACGGTCCAATAAGGAACAAAATTGAATGCGGGGATGCCTGCCCCGATGCTATCTGCCGGACACTTAAGCGTATATTCCCTCTCTTTCACACGATTATTGTCATCGACAATCGGCGCCGATACAAGGACGCCGCTGATACCAAGCCATTCGCGCAAGCCATCTAGAGAAGTACGTACTGCATTGACTCTTGAATAGTCTTCCCCCACCGATGCATCGAACACTGCATACTCCGCGTCAATGATTCCGTTAGCACCCGCCCCGTATTTTTCCTTGCATGATCTGACTTTGCAACCGAGCAAATCCACTGATCCTTGAGAATCACGAAACCAGATTTGTTTGTATATTTTAACCAAATACATTCGCAGGCAAATGAAATCAACTCAACATGGCTTTGGCCCATGTGGCTTATGCTATGAGCTGGGGCTTTCTGAATTATGTCTTAGCCGAGATGACTCTGTGAACTATAGCCTGTTTCGATCCTATGGCTCGGCAATTTGCAAAGTACTCACAGCTCCGAATGACGAATATATGAACATCTTCGAAAATCATACTGGAGCAACATATAATGTTGATGATTCACAAGACATGTCAATTGCAAACACCATCGGTAGAGAAACTATCTATCTTCCCATATTCTACGGCAGTCTGCTACATCTGCTGTTCATCCGAAGCGACAAGAAAAACAGGGGCAAGGATCCAATCGAATTATTTAAGCAGCATTACGAATGGGAACAAGAAGAACTTGGGTTTGTCTCGGCCTACCCAACTCTCCTAGCTCTGTACCAGCTTGTCGGCAAAGACGGTACAGGCGACAAGAAACAATACCGAGGAAAGACGAGACATCTGACAAAGCTAGATCCTCAGCAAATTAAACATCCAAATGATTTAGCAAAATGTGCATGGAACGCCGCATGGGATATATATCTTTCCTATCGCGTCTCATTTCTTATCAAAATGGCGAAGTTACTCGGATACTTTGCGGGACAGCACACCCATTCCCAGCCATTCTAATTTCAAAAGATTTTGACCCAGCATGGCTTTCGTATACTACTGCCCCAATTGGGCCGGTCTTCCTTCCAGATTGTGATTCTGCATTACCAGCAGTTGAACCAAAGTCGGATTTCTTCGATTCCTATGGAACTATGCCTCCTGATAAACGCAACGCAACATGGGCAAAGATTCTTTCAGCAAAGAAACAAAGAACTAAAGCACCTAAATCCGCTGAGGAGCGCACTGAAATGGTTCTACCATGTATCGAGCGCATGGAACATGACGCAGGCATAACTCCAAGTCGTTTCGACTTACTGCAGGACAGCAACCTCGCTGTCTAAGCGAGATTATGCATAGCACTGATGATGTCTGCACAACATAGACAGGTGGGTTTTCTGTGCAGTGGGAACGACATCCTTGCAGGAAATGTTGCGAATGCACAATCCGTCCGAATGCAACTCGCACCAGTCGCGCTCATCAGTCGCGCTTCCCATGTCATAAGCTCACCAGAGTCAAAGAAATATTCCTACCGCAGCAGGTACATTCCTAAATAACCGAATCATAGGCGACACAGAACAGCCAGCGGGTTTCCTCATGTGGCACACAAGGAAACCTGCTGCCGAAACACATTGAACAGACAATGCGTTCACTTAATCATTTGATTTTCCTCCAAGTATCTCTCTGAAATTCTCATATGCTGTATCATCCTTCAATATTTCAACCAACTCCGGTGTTAAGACTTTCTCGAACATACTTACAGAGTCAGGTTCCTTTACCTTTGAAAGAAGGAAATTCTTGAGCATAAGAGTCAGAGGTTCTCCTATGGCAGTCTTATAGTTGAAACCAATTAGCTGCATAGTTTTAAGGGTATCCACACTAATCAGTTCCATAAACTGCTCATATACTTTGGTTTGTTCTTTCACTGCCTCAACAGCAGCTTCTCCGGCCCTTTCGGCGCCAGCAATTTGAATATCCGTCATAATCTTCAAAATATTTGCAACCGTATTATGAAGATGCTGAATATCTTCATCGCTGATAACGACCTTCTCTAGCTCCGACTTATACGCCTGTGCAATCCTAACGGCCTCTTCTCGCTCGCTAAGAAGCTCATTGACTATCTCGTCATATGTATTGCGTATTTTCTCAGCATTCTTCTCATCTTTTATTGCTCGAATCTTAGCTGACACGGCAGTGGCCGTACCTTTAACAGCCATTTGCGCCAGATTCGCACCAAGAGCAACCAGCTCAGTCGTATATACATCAGTCATCTGTGTGCCTTTCATCAGATCTAATAGGAGCGTCCAAACTCTTCTACAATAAGACATGCGAATCTCACACAGGACGCGATTCATAATCTTCTGTCTTAAAGCCAGAATCCCAAAATACGCAGGAATCCGAACATTGCCTCCGCTCCATCCCTACAACACAAAATCATCTAATTAAATGTAGACAGTGATGCGAAGACAACATGATGAGGTAGTGCCCGAAAGGTTGCGTACTTTGGACACTACCCGCCCTCACGAGCTATCATGTAGATATGAGTGAAGATATTAAATTAAATGACCTGCTCCACCTCACTGACGAGGAGATCAGCAGGACGAAAATCCGTTTCATGACCAACTACAATGGCACCGAACCCATCAAGGTGTTCAGGAGAGACCCCGATGAGCTCAACACCGATTGGCTTCTGTCCCGAAAAAGGAACGACAACGGGAAAGATGCGGAGCACCTGCACAAGGGGGAGAACGTGATCGGCCTGGTACGTCTTCCAGAAAACAACGACCTCTGGGGGCTCACATGTCTCAAGCGTATCGGGAACCCATTGGAATGCCCAAAGGAAAAGAGCGAAGACGACGACCCCCACTATGTCGGCTACGAGGGAGAGGAACTGACCGAATACCGCAAATTCTACGGCAGAGTCATCGTGCGCTATCACAAGGACACACGACAGCCCATACAATATGCAGAAGGACTTTTAGACAATCTCATCGTCGAGAAAGTCCTATCCTCTGCAGAATCCCTATAGTGACGCCTTCGTAAGATACGGAAACAGCACCGCATTACGATTCAGGCATTAAAAATCCGTGCGATCAGATGAATGGTCACACGGATTTCTAGTATGCAGAAACTCGCGCACAGCTATGGCATGATATGGCCACAACAAACGATGATAATCCGTCTTACATTAGTTTAGCTTTATGAAATATAATCGAAAGGATTTACATGAGAACGCTGTATCTTCTTGGTAATGGCTTCGACTTAGCATGCGGGTTGAAATCTCGCTATGCAGATTATTTTGAATCACGTTTCAAATGGTACAAAGGATATAACTCTTCTGATTCAAAAGCGATTCCAGCAATTTATAAAGAAATTCAAGACGGAGGCATCAAGAATATTCCCTCTGCTTGGTTCATTGTCTTTGCCTATGAACATGACCAACCTGGTTATAGGAATGATTATGTTCTTTGGAAAGATATAGAAAAAAATATCGATACGTTTTTACAGGATTATCCACAAGAAAACGAGATATCTATCAGCGAATATTTTAAATATTTTTCCAATAGCCCAGAAAATACACCTCCTCAAAAGAAGAGCATGTATGAGCTTTTAACACTTTACTTCCAAAAGAAGGATATCGCTTTCCGTACAGAAGAAAATTTATTTGACATATTTGATCAAGAGCTAAGCAATCTTGAAAACGATTTTGCAAAATATTTAAGGACAATAGACCAAAATCCCAACTATCAAGCCAACGCAAAGCTACTATTTGAAAAAATTCAGAAAGCCGAGACCTCAAAACGGATTGAATATGTTACCTTTGGAACCATCGGAGGACATATGTCCAGTATGCCCAAAGAGCCCCACGAAGAATTTGTAATGTCTTTTAACTACACCCGGCCATTGGAAGACATACCTAACTACGTTAACCTTCATGGTGAAGAGAATCAGGGCACTGCCATGTTTGGCATCGCAGACGACAACGGTTACCCTACTAAAACTGAGATGAAGATTACATCAGGTTACCGCTCTCCTTTCTTCAAAGACACAAGACGACAACAAAAAGAATGCTTAGATAGGCAATCTGCAAGAACCATTAATGAATTAAGTAAAAAACAAATTGACGAAATCAAATGTTTCGGATGTTCATTCAGCGATGCTGATTTTGATTATTTCAGAAGATATTTTGATCTTGCAAAATTTGACAAATCCGACTCTACGTTGGGTATATATTACACGAACGGCATATCCAGAAAATCTGCAATAAAAGACTTACGCAAACTGCTTAATAAATACGATTTAGCTCACAAATCTGATAATAATACGTATCAAACCGATAACGTCCGAATTCCTGCGCACTTTCGGTTTTGTTCTTCGTTGAGATGTTGAA